>Ga0074197_1000154_pt1 | contig 102151 bp, 104 predicted proteins | sample EPASupsiteSAE305_FD_64526 | JGI IMG/M metagenome (GOLD analysis project Ga0074197, IMG submission 64526) | Bioremediated contaminated groundwater microbial communities from EPA Superfund site, New Mexico - SAE3-05 reassembly with SPADES | ecosystem: Environmental > Aquatic > Deep subsurface >... | reverse complement strand
AGATCGGAGCCGTTATCGGCGCCGCTCCACATGATAATGTGGTCCGCGATGTGCCCAAAGAAGGAGATCAGATCATCCTTTTGGGCGGCAGAACGGGGCGTGACGGTTGCGGTGGTGCTACCGGCTCTTCCAAGGAACATGATGAAAATTCACTTGCCGAATGTGGCGCCGAGGTGCAAAAGGGTAATCCCCCCACCGAAAGAAAGCTGCAGCGTCTTTTCCGCAATGATAAAGCCAGCCGCTTGATCAAAAGATGTAATGACTTTGGCGCAGGCGGCGTATCTGTGGCTATCGGTGAGCTGACTGATGCCCTGGATATCAATTTAGATGCCGTGCCTAAAAAATATGATGGTTTAGACGGCACCGAGCTGGCTATTTCAGAATCGCAAGAAAGAATGGCGGTAGTGCTTTCTCCTGGGGATGTCCCCTCTTTTATCAAAATGGCCCAAGCAGAAAATCTAGAAGCAACAGTTGTAGCTACCGTAACCGATAATGGCCGTTTGCGTATGAATTGGAGAGAGCAAACCGTTGTAGATATTTCCCGCGAATTCCTCAATACCAATGGCGTGCGCCAAGAAACCAAAATAGCCGTAGCTTCCCCCAATGAAGAAGAAAATTTCTTTGGCATCGCCCACGCCTACAAAGAAGGCCTATCTACCAAAGCTGCCTGGCTGGCTAACCTTAGCCATCTGCAGCATGCAGCACAAAAAGGCTTAGTCGAGCAATTCGACAGCACCATCGGCGCCTCTACCGTTTTAATGCCCTTTGGCGGTGCTTATCAATTAACTCCTGCCGCAGGCATGGCTGCCCTCTTTCCTGTTTTAGATGGAGTAACTACAGACGCTTCCTTGATGAGCTACGGTTACAACCCCCGCCTGGCTTCCTGGAGCCCCTATCATGGCGGTATGTATGCCGTTATCGAAGCTATCTCGAAAATAGTTGCAATGGGTGGCAGCCCCAATAAAATACGCCTCTCTCTGCAAGAGTATTTTGAGAAGCTGGGCAAAGATCCCTATAAATGGGGCAAGCCTTTAGCCGCCCTTTTAGGAGCCTTTGAAGCGCAACGCAATTTCGACGCACCGGCCATCGGCGGTAAAGATAGTATGTCCGGCACTTTTCAATCCCTGCATGTTCCGCCTACCCTGGTCGCCTTTGCAGTGACAACGGTAGCTGATGCCAGGCGCATAATTTCCCCTGAATTTAAAAAATCAGGTAGCCATGTAGTGATGGTTCCTTTGACCTGCAATAGATATGAAATTCCCGATTTTGCTACTCTCAAAAACGCCTATGAATGTATTCATCAACTTATACAAAAAGGCCTGGTCCTGGCTGCACAGCCCCTTGATCAAAGCGGCGTTGCCGGAGGCATCAGTAAAATGTGCTTCGGTAATCAGATAGGCATGTTCTTTGATGAAGAATGGGAGGAAGAAGTCCTCTATATGCCGGAAATAGGTTCCCTTGTTTTGGAAATTGATGGATCAATCAAACCGGAAAAAATAGGCGAACTCTTCGACGACGTAGACTATTTATATTTAGGCAAGACCAAGAACGACGGTTTCATTTCTATCAACGATACTAAGATAAGCATTGCGGATTGCACACAGGCCTGGCTCTCCACATTGGAAGGCGTTTTCCCTTATATATATCGTGCCAAATCTACGCAAAAAACAGAAACTGCTCCGAGCATTAAATATGAGTCAAAGAGCAAAATCACTTGCACAACATCTTTTAAAAAGCCCACGCCCCGGGTACTCATTCCCATCTTCCCTGGGTCCAATTGCGAATATGATACGGCGCTTGCCTTCCAAAAAGCTGGCGGCGATGTAGAAACCCTTGTTTTCCGTAATCTCAGCTCACAAGATATAGAGGAATCAATAGCAGCAATGGCAGAGGCTATCAAAAAGAGCCAGATCATTGCTTTGCCGGGCGGTTTTAGTGCAGGTGATGAACCGGAAGGTTCCGGCAAATTTATTGCCGCCATTTTCAAAAACCCCCGCATACGCGAAGCTGTAGCAGAACATCTAGAACAGAAGGATGGCTTGATGCTGGGCATTTGCAATGGTTTCCAAGCCCTGATCAAACTAGGACTGGTGCCTTACGGCAAGATACAGGATATGGAAGTCACTTCCCCTACCCTTACTTTTAATAATATTGGCCGCCATATCTCCACTATCTCCCGCACCCGCATCGTTTCTAATCTCTCTCCCTGGTTTAATCAATGTTATTTGGATGACATCTATAATATAGCGATTTCACATGGTGAAGGACGCTTTGTCGCAACTCATGAAGAACTTGAAAGGCTAGCCGCCAGCGGACAGATTGCTACCCAGTATGTAGACAGCGCAGGCAATGTTGCCAATGATCCTATAAGCAATCCTAACGGCTCTTCCTGGGCTATAGAAGGCATCACCAGTCCTGATGGCAGAGTACTTGGTAAAATGGCCCATTGCGAACGCATGACGCCTAATGCAGCCATCAATATTCCCGGAGTAAAAGATATGCCAATCTTCATTTCCGGTATCAAATATTTTGCTTAAATTTCGTATTTGAACCCTCGGCAAACCGGGGGTTCTTTTTTTAAAACATTATTTATAAAAAAAGAACGCGAGTCAAACTCGCGTTCTTTTAATTATTGATTTACTCTTAAAGCCTACCCAAAATATTTTTTGAATAACTGTCCAAACACTTGTACCAACTCATCTACAGAAGATAGGACCTCATCACAGAGGTTATCTTCCATTCTGGTAGATTTAGGTTGGATGCCGATTATAGAAACCGGGCAATCCATTTGTTTTTGCAGATAATCAACCATAATGGGAAATGGTAACATATGGGTGCTAAAAGAGATAGCCTTGATCTGTTCCGGCTCTATGACCCCTATCACTCCCGGCTCTTCTTCTAAAAGAGCAGCATCTACAATGAAGAGATGTTCTGGGGCAAAACTTTTTATTACACCGGTACAATTCTCCGGAGCGGTACTGCCGGCAACCAGCAATACCTGCGGATAGTCTTTACCCAAAAGCTGTTCCAGCTTTTCGATAAGGAGCATTCCGGCCGCATCATCAGCTTTCAAGACCGAACCGGCGCCGAGAATAGCTACCTTGGAAGCGTTTTCAATCCTTGTCTGAAGATACTCTTCCAAATAAAGCATTACAGCTCTTCCCTCAAGGATTTCCTATCTAAGGTTGCCAGTTCGACGTTCTCGCTCAAAGCTAAGGCTCCCTTGCGGCAGGAATCCACGCATTGGCCACAAAAGATGCAATGGTCGATATCTAAGGTCAATTGAAATTTCTTTTCTTCAGGGGTGCCAATATTTTTTACTTTAATGGCATAGGCAGGACAATCCCTGACGCAAAGATTACAACCGATGCATTTTGTTGTATCAAAGGTTAATTTTCCCCGATAATTAGGTTCAACCTTTATTGGAATGAATGGATAAGCTGTCGTAGCTGGTTTTGCTGTCAAATGATGCAGCGCATAACCGGTTATTTTTCCTGGACCTTTACTCATAATGGCAACACTCCTTTCAGGAGCAGGTTAAGTAATATTTGGATTAATGCCAAAGGAACAAGGTATTTCCAGCAAAATACAACCATTTGCTCAATACGGATACGGGCCATGACCGAACGTATAACCGTCAGGATAAAGAGAATGATGAAAGTTTTGACGAGATAGATAATGAATCCCAGTACCGGGTTGGCAACGAAGGCCGGGAAAAAGATCGCGGCCATAATTGAGGCTACCACGATCAGTTCCGCATCAATGGTCATACGGAAGATAGCCAATAGACGTCCACTATATTCCGTGAAAGCACCGGCAACGATTTCTGTTTCTGCTTCCGGCGCATCGAAAGGTACTCTTTCCAATTTGCCTTGGATAGCAATAACAGCAACGATAAAGGCTGGGATATTGATCAAGATATAAAGCGGATGCGTATGATAGAAAGCTGCATTTCCAGCTATAGACCAGGATCCCGACAAAATAGCCGGAGAGAGAAGCGCCATGAAAATAGGAATTTCATATGAGAAAAGCTGGGTCAAAGAACGGACGGAACCGATTGTTGCATAAACGCTTGTCGAAAACCAACCTGCCAGGAAAAAGGCCAGTGTTGGAATTGTCAGCAAGTATAATACAACAACTATATCGCCTTCAAAAGAGTAAAGTCCGGTCTGTCCCCAAATAGGCACATAGAGAAATGCTGCGGTAGCTGCTGCCAGAGCAAATACCGGTAAAATCTTAAATACAGGCTTATCGGCGTCATCAGGAATGATCGTTTCCTTGCCGATCAGCTTCAAAAAGTCAGCCAAGGGCTGAAACCAGGGCGGACCCTGCCGGTTTTGCATCCTAGCGTACATTTTACGATCTAAATATTCAAACCATAGGCTATATACGCTTAAGAAGAGAAAACCAGGAAATACTAAAAGCCCAAATATTGCAAGCGGCATTTGTTTTTACCTTCCTTCCCCTCATACTTTAAAAATAGAGTTTCTTTTCTGGTATTTGGATCTTAGTGGTATCGATACCACGGTTCTTGTACCAGTCAATACTGTATTGTCTCAATTGATTCCAATCAAGTACTGATTGTGTTTCCGTGTCCTTATTGTCGACAATAATTTTCCTGTCGGTGCAAGAATAGCATGGGTCAATAGCGGCAATGATCAGAGGCGCGTCAGCCAGATAATCGCCTTCGATCATATGAGCCATACCATGCCAGTTTGCTTCCGACGGAGCACGGACACGAACCCTCTCCGGATATTCGGTACCATTGGCACGTACCATGTGGACGTCTTCTCCGCGGGGAGCTTCATAACGGGTCACAGATTCACCAGCGGGGATCTTACGCGGTACTTTAACCACCAATTCACCATCAGGAAGGTTATCCAGAACGTAACGGATGATTTTGACGCTTTCAAATATTTCCAGGACACGGACCACAGTACGTCCGAAAACATCAGCATATTCAGTGGTGATAACGTCAAAGGGCATCTCTTCATATAAGCAATAAGGATCGGTTTTGCGGATATCGTCGGCAACTCCGGCAGCCCTGGAAGTAGGACCGACAGCGCCGTACTTGATGCAATCGTCATGCGAAAGTTTACCAACACCACCTAAGCGGGCAGCAAGGGTAGTTTCAGTCAAAGCGATCTGCGCATAATATTTAGCTTGTTCTTCCACGATAGTGCACATTTTTTTCAAATCTTCGATATTCTGTGCATCAATATCGCGGCGTACGCCACCAATGGTGTTGATACCGTAATTGACGCGGTTACCACCTATGGTCGCCAGCTGATCTAATACGAGCTCTCTGTCTCTCCAGGAGTACATCAAAAGGGTATCAAAACCGATGATATGCCCAGCCACACCCAGCCACAACAAATGGCTATGCAGTCTTTCCAGCTCGGCCATGAGCACACGGATATAATTGGCACGGCGGGAAATTTCCACACCGGCTATCTGTTCAACGGCCCGGAGGAAGTTAGTGCTATGGGAATGGGAGCAAATACCGCAAACGCGTTCGATGATATATAAACATTGGATATAACTTCTTGATTCACAAGATTTTTCCAGACCGCGGTGATTGTAGCCAACGCCGACCACGGCATTGGTAACCTTCTCCCCTTCCAGGGTAAGCGTAAAGCAACCTGGTTCTTTTAAAGCGGGGTGTTGCGGCCCGATGGGAATTACAACTTTTTTATTAGTCATTCTGCTACCTCCTTCCGCTTTAATTTTCTGCCGGAGCTTCTGGAGTTTCCTCTTTAGCTTCCGGTGCCGGCGGGTTATAAGTCATGGTGTTTTTATCAAAGTATTCTACTTTCCAATCTTTACGCATCGGATATTGCCCTTCGGGCCAGCCATCTGGCAGCGGATAATGGGGACCTTCGGGCAAGCCTTCGACTGTAGCTCCGAAGAGGTCAATCAGTTCCCTTTCATGCCAGATGCAGTTTTTGTAATACTTAACAACCGAATTGATAACTGGATTGGATTTTGGCGCATACTGTTTGACATTTAATATTATTTTGTCTGCATTGGATAAAACATATACGAATTCCAGATTTTCCCCGGAATCGAATCCAATTACCAGATGAAAAGTATCAAAGCCACCTTCAGTAGCAAGCCAATCTAATACCTTCTCGAAATCTTCCTTGTACAGCGGTTCCGCATGTATACGACGATCGTAAGGATTAGTTAGTTTGCCTTCAAGGAAGGGGAATTTGGCAACTATTTGTTGGATTACCTGTTCTTCTTTACTCAAATTACTCTACCTCCCTTGTTTAATCGGCAGCCTTTTGGGCTTGCGCTAAATACGTTAAAAGTTTTACAACAGCATCAATGATCGCTTCCGGACGAGCCGCGCAACCAGGGATATAAGCGGAAACCGGAATAACGGAGTCAATACCGCCGGATACACAATAACAATCGGCAAAGATACCACCTGAACAAGCGCAAGTACCGATCGCTAAAACGAATTTCGGTTCAGGCATTTGCTCATAAACCATTTTCAGACGGTCCCTGGTCTGTAAAGTAACAGCGCCGGTGCAGGCTAAGACATCACCATGACGAGGTGTTCCTCTTTGGATGATACCAAAACGTTCTATGTCATAGCGAGGAGTCAAAGCGTCAACGATTTCAATATCGCAACCGTTGCAGGCGCCGGCATTAAAGTGAACCAACCAAGGAGATTTTCTTCTACCCCAATCTATAGCTTTCTGAAGTACATTTCTAGCCATATTCTCACCTCCGGAAAAGAATCACTAAAGCCAATACACCAGCAACAAAGTAAAGCAATGGTAAAGTCAAAACATCTCTAGGCACTGTAGCGATCACCAGCACCAAAACGTGCATGATGGTGAAGAAAAAGGCATAGGGAAAGAATTGACTATAATCCGGACGAATGTGATGGGCAACATTTTTTTGACCGCAGGCATAAGACATCTTTTTTAACTCAGTATCTGCGCCAACTGCTGCTAATTTGCTCGCCAGAAAAGATAGAACCATGCCTAGTACGATGAAAATTAAAAACGCAATAGGCGGTGAAAGCAAAATATTATTCATATTCTCCTACCCCCCCTAACCGTTCAGTTTCTTCAGCTTGTCGATATCCAAGCTGTCATTGTGACGGAATACACTTACTGCGATACCAGCCGCAACTACGGCGACTACGACTTCCATAACGATCATGGTGATTATAAAGGTTTGCACCAGATCCATATTGCCACTCACCTTACCGGCGAAGACTAAAAGAAGCGTAACGGCCTTCATGGCGATTTCAATAGCGATGATCATGCGGATCATATTGCGGGATTTAACCAAGCAATAAAAGCCGGTTATCAAGATCAGAGCGGCTGCTACGATTATAGCAAGAACTGTGAAACTCATTTCTCATCACGCTCCTTAAAGAGAACTACCACGGCAAAGACACCGGCCAAAACGATAATGATTTGACCTAAGATGTCGGCCTGACGCATATTCCAAAATACTTCTTTGAATGTGGAAAAAGTGGAAGGCGTGGCATAAGGAATACCAATATTCATACCACTAAAGGCCAACATTACTCCAAAGACGATAGCTACGAGTGCCAGGATAAATGGCAATTGAATGAAGCGGGCCAGGCGTTTTTTTGCCAGTTCCGAAGCTTCTTCCTTTTTGTAAGGTGTGGTAAGGCTGATAGCACTGACGAATACAACAGTGATCAAACCGGCGCATACCGACAACTCAAACAAGCCAGCCAAGGGCGCTCCTAACAGGAAGAGTATGATGGTCAGAAAAACGCTGACTGCTGCAAGGCAAATGGCCGATTTAATCAGGTTGCGCACCATGACTGCAGCAACCGCAGCTATAACCATTAGCAACAACAATATAACAAAGATCACTTGTGTCATTTAACTCCCTCCTTTCTAGAGCATCCCTTGTGCTTGCAGGAAGCGCAGCACAAAGGGGAACAGAACGCCAAAACCGACAGTTACGATGGAAAGTAAAACGGTAGCCAGGGCAAGAGATCCTTTGGTTTCTTTAACATCTTCTAAACCTTCTTTTAAAGGACCATAGAAAACATGGCGCATGACAAAAAGGAAATACGCCAAAGTGAATACGCTAGCAAATACAGCGGTACCAGCGACAAAATGAGCGCCAGCCTGCCATACGGCAATGATGATCAGTAGTTTGCTCCAGAAACCGGCCAGCGGCGGGATACCGGATGTAGATAAGAAAGCGAGGATTGTAGATACATTAGTTAAAGGCATCTTTCCTTCCAAGCCGCCCATCTCATTGATATCTCTAGTCCCTACTTGTTTTTCTAAAGAGGCCGAATTGACGAAGAGGGTGGTCTTAAATGTGGCATGGTTAAAGAAGTGAAGCACCGCTCCCAAGAAGCCAATTGGGCTACCTGTTGAAATACCAAGAACGATATAGCCTATCTGACTGATACTGGAGTAGGCTAAAATACGTTTGAAATCTTTTTGTGAAAGTGTGGCTACGGCACCAAATACTATGGAAATGGTACCTAAGATCATCAAAATCATATTGATGGTCGCTACACCTGAGAAAACATCACTTGTTATGCGGATGATGGCATAAACACCAGCAACCTTGGTCACGATACCACCCAAAAGCACGGAAACAGGAGCAGGAGCACTTTGATATGCGTCCGGCAGCCATCCATGGAAGGGAGCGACACCGGCCTTGATGCAGATGCCAGCAATGAAGAAGATGAAGGCAGCCATTAAGAAGAGTGGTTGATCAGCGGCTTGCCAATTGAGCATAGCAGCAGCAACATCACTATAAACCAGGCTACCAACATTCATAAAGATGCACGCCATCGAAATCAAAAGGAATGCAGAAGCGATAGCAGACATGATCAGATATTTGAAAGCGCCTTCCAGACCTTCGGGGTCTTTGAAAAGAGCAATCAGCACAAAAGATGCTATACCGGTGATTTCCAGGAAAACATAAAGGGAGAAGAGATCGGTTACAACGGCGATACCGTTCATACCAAGCATGATCACCATTAGCAAGTTTGTGAAATTTAATTTCTTATCCCCAACAGTTTGTTTAGCGGTCAGGAAGGATATAAAAGATACCATACCTATGCAGAACAGAACCACGATGGAGAAGAAATCAATGGAAAGACGACCCGCAAAAGCACTGTCCGTCATATTCCAAAAGATCGAAAAATCGATAAAGTCTTTTTGATTTGCCCATAATAGGCCTGCGCAAATTATGGCCGAAATCATTTGTATAACGGCGACTATTATCCCTACACCTAAGGCAAGTTGATTCCCTGTCTTTCTGTTAACAAGGTTTAAGATAAGTATAGCCAAGAAGGGTAGTCCCATAATGGTCGCAGTAGCAAATTGTAAAGACGTTGGCACAGTTTTTCCCCCCTCACCTTATACTAAGGCGATGAAAACGAACAAGATAACTGCCAACCCGGTAAAGGACCATACGATATACCGAGACTGACTGCCGTCGTTCATTTCCTTCAACCCGCGAGAAATAGACGAAACGATAAATACGCAGAAAACATTATAAATCCAGTCGATGGCGCGGTCTATACCAAATGCCAGCCAAGCAAAACCTTTGACGACCCACATCAGCAAATCAAAGGGATCGAAGTAATGCTTTTCAGCGCCGTTATAGATGTTACTTAAAACCGGAGCATAATGGATATGGTCAACAGAACCAAGTCCGTTACCGGTCTTTTTAACGCCATAAGCATGGTTAGCAATAGACAGAACCAGAACAATAACTGAGATGATAACCAATGTCGCAGTGTGCGGCCAACCGGCAAAATCTTCTCCTTCCAAAGCATGACCGAGTATCGGCTGGATAAAGGTATGCAGAGGAAGAGCATTGTAAACACCGAAGAGTACGCATCCGGCAGCGATCACGATCATCGGGATCAGCATTGCCAAAGGAGCTTCTTTGGTATTTTTGGTGGTTTCCTCATCTCTGCTCTTACCAAAGAAAGCGGCATGGCCGAGTTTGAGGAAGGATGCTGCTGTGAGGAATGCACCGACAACAGCAGCAATATAGAAGATCATTCCGCTTTCAATAGCGGCGTCAAATACCAATTCCTTAGAGAAGAAACCATTGAAAGGAGGTACGCCGGAGATGGATGCCGCAGCGATCAAGAAGCAGATCGTGGTAATAGGCATGTATTTTCCGAGTCCGCCCAATTTTTTCAGATCGGCAGTACCGGTCTGTTTTTCAACGGCACCGCCTGTGAGGAAGAGGCAGCTCTTATACATGGCATGGTTGATCATATGAAAGAGACCGCCCACGATACCAACGGGGAGCCCTGTACCAATACCCAAGACCATGTATCCCACCTGGCTAATAGCATGATAGGAAAGCAGACGTTTGTAGTTCTTTTGAATAAGAGCCATGGCCACCGCCAAAACGATGGTAATGGAACCTATGGTCATTAAGAAAATGCTCACACCACTTCCGGGCTGCAAATCATAGAAATTCAAGCAAATTCTCGCTAAAAGATAGATGCCCAGGAGCTTTTCTAAAGCAGCTGGCAAGAAAGCCATGAAAGGTAGCGGTGCGTCAATGGCTGCATCCGGGATCCAACTGTGGAAAGGCATGGAACCGGCTTTACCCATAGCACCAAGTGCGAAGCAAACGAAACCTAAAACGGAAATACCGTTAACAGGTATCGGAGTTATGCTATCCATGGCAAAGGTTCCAGCTTGCCATGCGGTTATCCCAATACCAACCATCAGTAAGAGATCCGCAAAACCGCTCAAGGTAAGGGCTTTGACAGCTGTGGGGAATTTTTCCCTGCCGCTGACCATGACCATACCGAAGAGGGTTACCAGGAGACCTTCCCAGAAGAATAGCATTACGACCAGATTGTTAGCAAGTACTGCACCATTGACCATAGCCAGAGTCACTAAATAGTAGAAAAAGAATTTACCTGCAAAAGGTTTTCCCCGTAAAAAAGCCACCGCATAAAGACCAACCAAGAAAGCAAATCCGGCCGCAGCAGCAACAATAAAGCTACTGAAATGATATACACGCAGCGCGAAATCGATACCAAAACCGCCCCAAGGCATTAGGAAGGTCAATTCTTTGCCCCAAAGGCTGATGGCAGCAATTAGGTTTACGAGTACGATCAGAAGCAAAATTGTGGATTTAACAGCAAAAGCTTTTTTAGGGATAATAAGAATCAAAAGAGCCGCAATAGCAGGCAGAATAATCATTGTTAATAATATCTGTAATCCGCTCATTCGTTCATCACCATCCCATCGTATTCATACTATTAATAATAACGGTAACAACAGACGAAGGGATATTGATGAAAATGCCGGCCAGCAAGGAAAGCAGTCCTAAAGCAGCTACGCTGGAAACCATTTCCCAGTTGCCTTCCTTAACATCGGGATATTTTTCTTCGCCCATAAAGATCTTCACAAAAATACGGGTCAGATAGATAACGGTCAGGACTGCACCTAACATGTAGGTAAAGGCGATCCAAGGTTCGCCGGCAGTGATCGCGCCATTAATGACCAGGTATTTGGAGAAGAAACCCCCAAACGGAGGAATGCCCATAACAGAGAATGCGCAAACGATAAAGGCCATTGCCGTAATAGGCATTTGTTTGAAAAGGCCACCCATTTTGCGAATATCTTTGGTATGGACAGTGTGTTCGACGATCCCGGCGCAAAGGAAGAGTCCACCTTTGGCCAAGCCATGCATCAAGATGTAAAGTATGCCTCCTGCCGCTCCTAACATGCTGCCGCAGGAAAGGCCTAAAAAGATGAATGCCAATTGGCTGACGGTAGAATAAGCAATGATACGTTTCATATCATTTTCTACCAAAGCAGCACCGGCACTCACCAGGGCGCTGACGGCGCAGATAATCGGTACTACGGTATGCCAGACGACATCAACCTCAAAGTTGACTAAGAAAAGTCTCGCAAAGACATAGACACCGATCTTGACCAAAACAGCGGCGTGGAGTAAAGAAGTAACCGGTGAAGGTGCCACACCTGCATCTGCTAACCAAGTGTGTAGGGGCAGTGTTGCTGATTTGGAAAGAATACCGAAAAGGATCAGCACCATTGCGTAGTTCGGAATATGCGTCCCTTTGATATCCATCAAATCAAAACTGCCGGTCTGGGTATAAATAGCGATAAAGCCCAAAAGCATCATCAGTGCGCCTGCAACTGTGACTAAGAAGGCTTTGTCGGCTCTCAGGATAATATATTTTTCCCTGAAGAATCCGATCAAACGCCAGCAGCAGATAGCGGATATTTCCCAGAAGAGATAAATAAAAATAAGATTTGTTGAAAAGACCAGACCCATCATTGCTCCCAGGAATAAGACCACCATCATGTAGTATTCGTTTTGGTTTTTGAAGTGTTCCATATATCCGAACGAATAAAAAACAATAATCGCTCCGATAAAGGAAGCAGTCATAGCCATAAAAACAGCTAGACCATCACCAAAGAAACCGAAACTCATACCCAAAGGCAATTCGAGCCGGAAAAGCAGCGGATTGCTGCTCATCGCATTAGGCAGTGCCACAGCCGCAGAAATAAATGCGACGAGGACAAAAGCCAATGCTAGGATGTTCCTTAATGTAGGCGATGCTTTGCCAACTAATGGCAAAAAGAAAGCGCCAATCAAAGGAACAAAAATACAAATAAGCAAAATCCCTTGACCTTCCATCATTTTCTCTCCTTTTAAGTATAATAACAAACAAAAGACTCAAACATCCTTCTTATTGTAGTATATACACATACCTTGAGTCAAGCAAAAAGCGGTTATTTTGTGTGAATACAACAATAAATGTCTACTAATAGTTAGTTTTTACATGGCAGACCTCCTTAAAAAACAATAGATAGTTTATCTTTAAAATTTTTCTATTTATTCCCAATTGTCGCATAACTATGTGACTTATATTCACAATAATAATTATCCGAAAGTATTTACAAATAATGGCCTATTTATGCTATTAACAAATTCGTGGCAATTGTTCTCCGGTTAGCATATCGACCATCCTCAAGCCTCCGTAAGGAGTGGAAAGATATACTTTTCCGCTATGTTCACCAGTCATCGAACCGATAATGGCTGCATTTTTACCCAAAGGATGCGCAAGCAGCGCTTTTAAGGCAGCTTCACTTTCTTCTTTGGGTACTACCGCCAAAAGCTTGCCTTCATTAGCTACATATAAAGGGTCAAGTCCTAATAGCTCGCATGCAGAAGCTACTTCCGGCGCTACTGGAATCGCTTCCTCATTTAATAGGATGCCTAGATCGCTTCCCTGCGCCCATTCATTCAGGGTTGTGGCTACCCCTCCCCTTGTTGGATCCCGCATGACTTTGATGCCCGGAGCGGCAAGAAGCAGAGCCTCAGCTAAAGTATTAAGCGGCGCCGCATCGCTTTTGATAGGCGGGTCGAGAGCCAGATTTTCTCTGGCGGCCATGACTGCTATCCCATGATCGGCGAGTGTGCCGCTAACGATAATCATATCCCCTACTTGCATTTTTCTTTTGGATAAATCGCGGTCAGGCTCGACAACACCTACGCCGGCAGTATTTATATAGATGCCGTCGCATTGTCCGGCACCAACAACTTTAGTGTCGCCGGTTACAATCATCACGCCTGCTTGCGCGGCCTTTTCAGCCATCGCCGAAACGATACGCAAAAGGTCCGAGACAGCAAATCCAGCCTCAATGATCATCCCTACAGATAAATATAAAGGCCGCGCGCCACTCATCGCCAGGTCATTGACTGTACCACAAACAGCCAGCTCGCCAATATTACCGCCGGGGAAAAAAAGCGGCTGCACGACAAATGAATCAGTAGTCATGGCAAGTTTATCACCAACAAAAGGACATATTGCCGAATCGCCAAGGTCCGCCAGCATGGGGTTTTGAAAATGCGGCAGGAAGACATCTTCCACCAATTGATGATAAAGTCGACCGCCGCTGCCATGAGCTAGTAAAATTTTGTCATTATCTTTAATAGTCATTTTTATTTTCTCCCGTATTTATAATAGGCTGCACAACTACCTTCCGAAGAGACCATGCAAGCGCCCACTGGACTTAGGGGACTGCAAATATCCCCCATCAAAGGACAAGCATCCGGCGTGATCTCTCCACGTAAAACCTCACCGCAACGGCAAGCCGAATCCTCGCTGCGGTGAGTGTCATAAATTTTAAAACTCTGGGCAGCATCCATATCCTTATAGGCAGAACGCAAATCTAAACCGCTATCAGGGATCATCCCTAAACCCCGCCAATCGGCATCCGCCGCTTCAAAGACCCTGTCCGTAACCGCCAAAGCATAAGCATTACCTTCCCAGTGAACACTGCGGCGATAAGCGATCTCCAGCTTGCTCTCCCCTTTTGCTATCTGATTGAGGAGCATAGCAATGGCTGACATGATGTCCGCAGGTTCAAAACCGGCAACTACCGCCGGTTTATGCAATTCTTCCGCCACAAAATCAAAGAGGCTTGCACCTGTAACGGCGCTGACATGGCCGGGACAAAGCAAAGCGTCTACGTGGACCGCACTGCTAAGTAGCGCCCGCATAGCCTGGGGCATCGTTTTATGAGCACAAAGGATGCTGAAATTTTCAACTCCTTTTTCTCTTGCCAACTCGATCGTGGTCGCTGTAGTCGGGATAGTCGTTTCAAAGCCGATAGCAAAAAAGACCACCTGCTTGTCCTGATTGGCAATAGCTATATCCAATGCCTCCAGCGGTGAATGGACCATCTTTACATGCGCCCCTTCACTCATGGCATCTTGCAGGCTGCCGCGCGCAGATGGCACACGCAGCATATCACCAAAGGTGCAAAAGATCACATCCGGCAAGCTGGCAATTTCGATAGCCTGTTCCAGTTTGCTCTGGGTGGTTACGCAAACAGGGCAGCCAGGGCCAGAGATCAGACGCACGTTTTGCGGCAATATATCCTTCAAACCATAACGGTAGATAGACATGGTATGCGTGCCGCAGACTTCCATAATGGTCACCGGCACTTCTCTATTTTTTAAAGGTTCGCTTTGCGCTATTTTATTGATTACTGCTTGCAATTCAGCCACCAATTTAGGATCACGCCGATATTGCTCCGGTTTAGTAAAGGTCATGTAAGCCTATCTCCTTATCCAATTCCATGATTTCCTCTCCCTCATCGGCAGAAACTTGCTGGATGACGAAACCGGCATGCACTAAAACATAGTCTCCTACCTGTAAATCGGGAAAAAGGCGCAAATTGGCCTCTTTGGTTATACTACCATAATTTATTTTGGCGGTATCACCGTTTATTTCGCTGATAATACCGGCAATAGCTAAACACATTATTAAACACCTACCTTATTATAGTTTACAAACACGCAGCCGCGACAGCAGCCTGACCATAGGAAATACCGCCGTCATTAGTAGGAACTTTCGAGTTAGATAAGACTTCAAACCCAGCTTCGCGCAAAACTTTAATAGTTCCTTCCATTAAGTATATATTTTGCCATACTCCGCCGGATAAGGCAACAGTATTGATTGCTAGTTTTTCCTTTAAAATTAAACATATTTCTAAAGCTAGGTTGATAACTGCTTCATGGAAACGCCAGGCTATAGCCCCTATGATTTGGCCTGAAGCTAAATCTTCAATCAGGGAATTAAATACCGGACGCCAATCGATGATATAGCCATCCGTATTTTGCTCTTGTTTGATAGCAAATTGATAAGCATTAGCTGTTTGTGGAATGATGGACTGTTCTAGCTCTATTGCTGCCTGGCCCTCATAATTAACCTTCTGTCCTATACCACAGCAAGCTGCTACCGCATCAAAGAGGCGTCCCATGCCGGAAGTAAGCGGCGCATTGATACCCTTTTGTGTCGTCTGCCATAAAAGCTGCCAATTATCAGGGAAGTCTTTTACTAATGAGTGTTTACCTAACCCCTCAACACCTATAGTTGCCGCCAGATAGGATAAAGCCATGCGCCATGGCTCACGTATAGCCTTGGCCCCGCCAGGCATCGGTACATAATCCAGATGTGCTGCCCGCGAGTAGGAAACAGCATTACCGACCAATACTTCCCCCCCCCAGAGGTGTCCGTCGGTACCATAGCCGGTACCGTCAAAAATCAGTCCGATCACAGGCTCACTTACGCCTGCTTCTGCCAAGACTGAGGCTAAATGTGCATGATGATGCTGCACGCCTATGGTTTTGACATCTCCGGGATAATCGAGAGCATATTTGGTGGAAAGATATTCCGGATGCAGGTCATAGGCAATTACTTTCGGAGAAATAGCGAACATCTTTTGAAAATAAGCGATTTCCTTCTCAAAGCTTTCTAATGTGGCGAGGTTTTCCAGATCGCCTATATGCTGGCTAAGAAAAGCTTTTTTACCTTTGGTAAGGCAAAAAGTGTTTTTTTGCTCACCACCACAAGCTAAAATACTTTGATTAACTTTATTAAAAGACAAAGGTTCCGGCGCATAACCCCGACTGCGACGTAGCAGGCGCGCCTTGTCCGCGGCAAAGACCACTACGGAATCATCGCAACGGCGAAAGATAGGCCTGTTATTAATTAAAAAGCTGTCCGCAATCTGCGCCAAGCGGGAGAAAGCTTCGTCATCTTGATAAACTATAGGTTCATCTGATATATTACCGCTGGTCATAATCAGAGCAATTTGCTGCTCCATCAATAAATAATGCATAGGAGTGTAAGGCAGCATTACGCCTAAACGTGCATTATTGGGAGCCACCTCAAAGGCTAATTCTTCACCTTTTTTCTTTTGCAAAAGAACGATGGGACGACGGCGGGAATTAAGTAGAAATTCCTCTTCATCATTAACCAGGCAAAAACGCTTAATTGTATCTATATTCGGCATCATCACCGCAAATGGCTTGTCCCAGCGGTATTTACGGCTACGCAATTTCTTAACAGCTTGCTCATTTTGGGCATCACATACCAAATGATAGCCGCCCAGCCCTTTTACAGCCAATATTTCACCTTTTTTTAAGGCACTATCTGCCAGCTGCCAGACATCACCCGATACATGCTTACCCTCATTATTATTAAAGGCCATTTGGGGACCACAAACGGGACAAGCATTAGGCTGGGCATGAAAGCGCCTGTTCATAGGATCATGGTATTCTGCATCACAGGCATCGCAAAGGGTAAAATCACGCATGGTTGTAGCAGGCCGGTCATATGGTAAGCTTTCAATGATCGTAAAACGGGGGCCGCAATTTGTACAATTGGTAAAAGGATAACGGTAGCGACGATTATTAGGGTCGCGCATATCTGCGAGGCATTCCGGACAGATAGCCATATCGGGGGCTATCAAGGTATCTCTTTCCCCACCATCGCTGGGTAAAATCACAAATCCGGATATCCCCTGATAAGGGATATCCTCTTGGGAAATAGAGTCGATACGTGCCAAAGGCGGTGCTTGCGATGAAAGATAATGGCAAAACTGCTCAATGTCAGAATCAGGCCCCTCTATCTCGATCAGGACACCAATTGCAGCGTTCTTCACCCAACCAGCTAAATTCAGGGAATGGGCGAGACTATAAACAAAAGGCCGGAAACCTACCCCCTGCACTATTCCTTTCACCGTGATAGCCAAACGCCGAGGCATATTTCACTACCTTTCCCGAGCAAAGCCTGCGGTAAGTTCCACAGGCTTTTGCTTCTTTTATCTAACATTTACTTGAACTGCATTTTATATTTATTCCATAAGCCAGTCCGAAGGCCCCATTTTTTTACCAGAGCCTGTCCTTCGGGAGTTTTCCAATCGTTTTCTATGTCCTCATGACATTTTTGTCCTTGGCCGATGCGGTCATGATGGCAAAAGCGGCATTCCAGAGGCACCAGAGATTTAGCATATAACTCGCATTTATTATTAATGTAGAAATTACAGCCATTTGCAGCAAAGTTTTGCAGAGCAAAGTTGCTTTCGCAACCCGTAAAGGCCGGAGAAATAACTCCAAAAGAAAAATCCGGTGCCATTTCCAGCATCATCCGCTTGGCATACCCTGCCTTGATAGCTTTCCTTGCCTCTTCAACTGTCCACCAGCCGGGCCTTTGGCAATAAGATTGGCAGATTTCACATTCACATGATTCCGATGGAGGATATTTTTCGATAAGCGCGATATCCTTCTCTTCTTTCATTAATAATATACTCCTTATTAGTGCATGCTTCTTATATAGTTATAACAGCAAACTAACATAATTAATAGTGGAACATCTATTATATATTTGCCAAATATTGTTAATTACGGGAAGCCTGTTTTTTTTGTTTGACGATTTCTACGAGCCAATCGGACAGATCATCAATACCGGTCACTTCTCCCTGCCTGCAGCAGGTTTCAAAGATCTTGATCTTAGGATTGATTTCTAAGATTTCGTTTTTCATCTCTTCAATATCCACGTTAACAAAAGGCATAAGATCGACTTTGTTCAAAACCACAGCTTCTGATGATAAAAAGGCTGTTGGGTATTTGGCGGGCTTATCGCCGCCTTCGGCAATGCTCATAACTAAAAGCTTCATATCTTCGCCCAAATCATAAGCTGCAGGGCAAACAAGATTGCCGACATTTTCGATGATCATCAGATCGATATCATCCATATAAAATCCCGGCAGGACTTTGCTGATCATCTTGGCGTCCAGATGACAGCCGCCATTGGTATTGATCTGAATGACCGGCACATTACAGGCCACGATGCGCGCCGCGTCTCTGGCTGTAGCTAAGTCACCTTCGATGACCGCCGCCTTGATATGCTGTTGCAATGTAGAAAGCAATTTTTCCAATAAGGTGGTCTTCCCCGCCCCCGGAGAGCCCATGATATTGATCACAAAAACACCTTTCTTTTGGAAAAGCTTACGGTTATCGGCAGCATAAGCATTATTAATCTCCATCATATCTTGCATTACTTCAATTTTTGTCATAAACTCCACCTCCATAATTTACCATTATTCTGATGATATTTACTGTTGTTCCCCACTCTCTTCTTTATCAGCTTCATCAAAATCTATGCTTTCCAGATAGACCTCTGTTCCTCCGGTTATCTCGATCATCCGCCCATTGCATCCAGGGCAGATCATGGGAATCTCTGTGGAGAAGAATACCTGGCCGCAATCAGTGCATAAACCCTCGATAGGCACCGGCTTCAATGTCAATTTAGCACCGCTGCAAATAGTCCTACCACTTAGTGCCTCAAAAGCAAATTCCAGAGCATCAGGTATAATATTAGCCAAACGGCCTACTATAACCGTCAATTCATTGACCTTTTCTACATTATATTCCGCTAAGCTGGCTTCTGCAGTATTTAAAATGTTTTCCATTAAAGATGTTTCATGCATCTCTATCACCCCTTAAGCCTAAGCTCTCTCATAATCTATATTATACCATAAATTTACTATTCAACTGCCCAGAAGCTCTCGCAGCTCGTCTTCCGAAATGATCGGCACCCCTAACCTTGCGGCATCATCGGCTTTACTGCCAGGATTCTCTCCCATCAGCAGATAATCTGTCTTTTTACTGACCGAAGAGGAAGCTTTGCCGCCTGCTTTTTCGATCAATTCTTTGGCTTCATCCCTGGTCATACTAGTCAGCGTACCGGTAATAACAAAGACTTTTCCGGCCAAAGGCCCGCCCTCCACAGTCTTTTCACCGATCGTATTGAGTCCTGCTGCCTTCAATCTTTCTATCCTCGCCAAATTTTCCTCTTTTGAGAAATATTCTATGACGCTGGCGGCAATCTTAGAGCCGATTTCTGGTATAGCAATTAATTCTTCATAATTTGCCTTTGATAAGGCATCAATATCCGCAAAATGTTTGGCTAAGACTTTAGCAACTCCTTTGCCGACAAAGCGGATACCTAGGCCGAAAAGCAAACGCGAAAGAGGTAGTTGCTTGCTTTCTTCCAGAGCCTTGATGATATTGTCAGCAGATTTATCTCCCAAACGTTCAAGTATGGAGATCTGCTCTTGGCGCAAATCATAAAGATCGGCAATATCATGGATCAATCCTTCTGCTAAAAGCTGCTGAACAACAGCAAAACCTAGACCGCTGATATCCATAGCTCCTTTGGAGACAAAATGCAAAAGCAGCTCCCGCAGCCTAGCAGGGCAATCCTGATTATTACAACGCCATTGAGCCTCCCCCTGAGTGCGACTGGCCTCCGAGCCACATTCCGGACAGTGGTCAGGCATAATAAAGCTTTCTTCCTGACCTGTCCTCTTTTCCGTCAACACTCTAGCTACCTCGGGAATAACATCCCCCGCCTTGCGTACCATCACCCAGTCCCCGATGCGGATATCCTTTTCTTTGACCATATCCTCATTGTGCAGCGTAGCCCTGGACACAGTACTTCCGGCCACCTTGACCGGTTTAAGGATCGCCAGCGGTGTCATCGCCCCTGTCCTACCCACTCCAACTACAATATCAAGTACCTGCGTCTCTTTTTCTTCGGGCGGAAATTTATAAGCGATAGCCCAGCGTGGCGCCTTAGAGGTATTGCCTAACCTATCTCGTAATGCAAGAACATCAAGCTTAATCACCATGCCATCCGTATCATAGGGCAGGTTATGCCTTTTTTCCTGCCAGGTCGCCAGGTAGTCGAATAATTCCTCTTTTTGATTGGAGCGCATTCTCTCTCGATTGACCGGAAAACCTTGGCCTTGCAAATATTGCAGGACCTCTTCATGGGAAGTAAATTCCTTCCCATGGCATTCGATTATTTCATATAAAAATATCTCCAGATGCCGTTCGGCTGTAATCGAAGAATCCAATTGCCGCAAAGATCCAGCCGCAGCGTTGCGGGGATTAGCAAAAAGCGCTTCCCCGTCTTCCTCCCTTTCCTCGTTAAGAGTTAGGAAGGTCTTTTTCGGCATATATACTTCTCCCCGCACCGAGAGTGACGGAAGTTTGTCTGGTAGCTTCTTAGGCAGGGAAGTTATAGTTTTGATATTGGCAGTAACATTTTCCCCTACATATCCGTCGCCGCGTGTAGCAGCTATATCAAGTTTTCCGTCTCGATAAGTAATGGCAACGGATAAACCATCCATTTTCTGCTCCATAACGAAAAAGGGAGCTTCCAGTTCAGTGCCTTTTTTGACCCGGTTGATAAAAGCTTCCAGGTCTGAAACATCAAAAGCGTTATCCAAAGATAAAAGTGGTGCCGGATGATTTACAGGAGCAAATTTAGCTAAAGCTCTACCACCGACCTTTCGGCTAGGGGAATCTTCTGTTGTAAACTCGGGCCACTTTTCTTCCAGGGCCTTCAATTCCCGCATCAAAAGGTCATATTCTGCGTCGGGAATCAATGGAGCATCCGCCGCATAATAGGCTTCATTATGCCGCAATATCTCCTGTCGCAATTCATCTATCTTTATTCGCGCAGCTTCCCACTCGTTAAGAGAAGCCTCTCTGCTATCCATTGCTTTTTCTACCGCCTTTTCCTAAAGCTTCTTAATCCGCGCATAGCGCCAAAGCAATTGTTTGATGCCTATCCCTGGGAAAGCTACACCCAGCTCCATGTCTTCTCCACTGCCTTTTTGGGAAACTATCACACCGTCACCAAATTTTTCGTGATGCACCTTATCACCCACACAAACCGGTTCCGGTTCAGTCTTGGCCCTAGGTATAGGGGCAGACATAGTAAAAACGCTGCTCATTTTTTGACGCGGTACAGAGGTAGCAGTAGGCTTATTGCCACCAAAAATCATCAATTCCCTGGGGATTTCACTGGCAAAGCGGGAAATTGGATTATTGACGATCTTATCCCAGCGACGACGTTTCAGCGCTGCAGTCATAAAGAGACGATCTTTGGCCCTAGTGATACCCACATAACAAAGGCGTCTTTCCTCTTCCAGCTCATTATCATAACTACTCTTGCCTGGGTTGCCGGAAGTAGCTCTTTCATGAGGGAAAACACCTTCCTCCATGCCCACGATAAAGACAACAGGAAATTCCAAACCTTTGGCCGAGTGTAAAGTTGCCAGGGTCAAATATTCACCTTGCTCCTGGGCACGTCTTCCCTCTTCCGTATCCTCGGTAGTATCAGTTGAAAGAGAAATTTGCCCTAAAAATTCTGTTAATGAATCTCCTACTGGCTCTCCTTCGTCTTCCTCAGAAATAACTAACTCTTTTTCTTCTTTATAACGGGTATCAAAATCATCGACAACTTGGTAGAGTTGCTCCAGATTGCGCAAACGCTCATCTCCGTCTGGCATTTCCCGTAAATAATCAAAATAGCCTGTAGTCCGCCATACCTGCTCCAGCAGATCGGCAATTAAAAAATTATCTTTATGAAGTGTTATTAAAGAATTAATGATATTGTAAAAATCCTGTAGCCTCTTTTTAGTATCAGAACGTAATTGAGGCAGACTTTCCAGATTGCCGAGAAGCTCAAACACGCCTATCCCCTGCCCGGCAGCTGCAACATTAAGCTTACGCCAGGTTTCTTCCCCTATTTTACGCTTTGGTTCATTATATATACGTTCCAGACTCACCGAATCAGCAGGATTAGCCACCGTACGTAAATATGCCAGTGAATCTTTGATTTCCTTGCGTTCATAAAACTTCATCCCACCGAAAGTTCGGTAAGCGATTTTGTTGCGTATACATTCCTCTTCAAAAGGTCGACTTTGCGCGTGTGTGCGATAAAGGATTGCAAAATCCTTATAAGTATACCCATCTTTCAGCAGGGATGCAATATTTCTGATCACGAAATTGGCTTCTTCACGGTCATCTCCTGCTAGGTAAAAGGCAGGTTTTTCCCCCTTGCCCCTGTCAGTAAACAAATCTTTTTCCCTACGGTTCTGGTTATTGGCAATTAAGCTGTTGGCAGCATCTAAAATATTTTGTGTGGAACGGTAATTTTGCGTCAATTTGATTACACGGCAGTTAGGATAATCCTTTTCAAAGTCTAAGATATTGCGGATATCGGCCCCACGCCAGCAATAAATAGACTGGTCAGAATCACCAACTACAAAAATATTGCTGTTCTTATTGGTCAAAGCCCGCACCAAACGGTACTGACAATGGTTGGTATCCTGATATTCATCCACCAGTATATAACGGAAACGTTCTTGATACTGCAAGCGTATAGCAGTGTTCTTTTCCAAAAGTAAAACTGTTTCCATCAAAAGATCATCAAAATCCAGCGAGTTATTTTCCCGCAAACGCCTTTGATATTCAACATAGACCTTAGCTACATTCTCCTGCCACTGATTTGCCGCCTCTGTAGCCAGATCATGCGGTGAAATAAGTCTATTCTTGGCATCACTAATCACAAAGCTTAGTTTAGCCGGACTATATTCCCGGTCTTCATCCAAAAGGCCAAAGTTAGCCAGACACTTTTTTAAGAGTGAACGCTTATCATTTTCATCATAAATAGTAAAATTGCTGTCAAAAGGGGTTGCAGTACTCTCCCTGCGCAAAATGCGTACGCAAAGAGAATGAAAAGTACCGATCCACATCCGGCTGGTGTTCTCGCCCGTCAAAGCTTCCAAGCGGTCTTTCATTTCCTTGGCAGCTTTATTGGTAAAAGTAACGGCCATGATCTGCCAGGGAGTAGCCTTGTCGCAATTCATCAGATAAGCGACGCGGCTGACCAAAACTTTCGTCTTGCCGCTACCGGCGCCGGCCATGATTAAAAGCGGGCCATCATCTGCTGTTACAGCCTCTTTTTGCTGCTGATTAAGATTTTTCAATAGATCCATTTTATCTCCCAACTTTTATCTATCCTTATTAAATTCGCCATATTCATTTTATTCCCTTTTACATAACATAAAAAGCCGCTTAATCAAGCAGCTTTTTCTTATTAATTCTCACATGTAATGTGATGTTTATTTGTAGGCTAAATCTATTTATTGGCTAAAGCAATAGCTTCCGGTAGGTTGATAGCCCCCATATAGATAGCTTTGCCGATAACTGCGCCTTCTGCTTGAAAATCCCGTATCTTTTTTACGCAATCCAGAGAATCAATACCGCCACAAACAATCACCCGCATACCTGAATTCTTTATTACATGCTCGATAGCCGTTAAATTTGGCCCCTTCATACTGCCATCTCTGCGGATATCGGTATATATCAAATACTCTACACCGCAAGCCTTCATCTCGGATATAAGTTCATCGGCAGTTTTTTCCACCGGCGATTCCCAGCCCTCAATAGCAACCAGACCATCGCGGCTATCCAATCCCAAGGCTATCTTATTGCCATATTTTTCGCATGCCCAGCGGACTAATTCGGCATCCCGAATGGCGGCAGTTCCCAAAGCAACCCTGTCCACTCCGATCTCCAGAATGGTCTCAATATCTTTTTTAGTGCGAATACCACCGGAGAACTGAATATTGACATCGCTATAATCTATTAATTCCTGGATTATTTTTAGGTTACCCAAATGACCAGAAAAAGCGCCGTCTAAATCTGTAATATGGACCCAGTTGGCTCCAGCCTCCTGAAAAGCTAAAACTTGCTCCAGGACATCGTCATGATAAATAGCAACTTCTTCTGCCTCTTCTCCCAGCAAGCGTATACATTGTCCTTCGCGTAAATCAATGGCAGGTATGATCTCCATTTGATAACTCCTTCTTCTTTGCGTTAACCCTGCTTTTGTTCATAAGCCGACTTAACAATTTCTACACCGTAATCTCTTTTCCTCCCATTTTTTTAATTACGCTTAGACTTTTTATTTTTAATTCAAGTTTTATATACATTATATGTTTAAATAAAAAAGAAAGCCCTTTCCCTAGTGCTTTCTTTGGGGAGTATTGTATTTCATTGAAAAATACTACTTGTTTAACCTTGCTAGAATCAATTTGTAACCGTCGGCTCCATAATTAAGAGATCTTTTAACACGGCTTATAGTAGCAGTGCTGGCCCCTGTCTGCTCAGAAATAGCATTATATGTTTCATTATCTGCTAACATCTTTGCAACCTGAAAGCGTTGCGCCAAAGAATTGATCTCCGCAATGGTCGCAATATCCTCTAGAAAACGATATACCTCTTCCTCGTTTTCCAAGGCCAAAACAGCCTGACAAAACGAATCTAGCTCACGGCTTTTGAGCTTACTTTCATAAACCATATTACAAACCCCTCTCCATATTATTACTTTATCAGTATAATATGTTAATATCTGAATTCATGTATAAATTCAACATAATTTTGAATTTTCCTTCTTTAATGCTTATTACTTTTAATATAAAAATATAAATTTCAATAGATATATTCTACAAAAAATAGCTTCCTAATATACATCGGAAGCTATTTTAATTTATTTATATTTATTTTTATCTTTTTAAAGCTCTATATCCTATATCCTTGCGGTAAAAAGAATCTTCAAAACTGATCTTTTCCACCGCGCGGTATGTTTTGGCTATAGCTTCTGCAATACTTTCTCCTGTCGCGGTAACCCCCAGGACACGTCCTCCAGAACTTAATACCTTATCATTTTTTATAACCGTCCCGGCATGGAATACTACCGCTCCTTCAGACTCAGCTGTGACTAAACCGTTAATCTCATATCCTTTTTTATAAGAGCCGGGATATCCACCAGAAGCTATAACAACGCAGACTGACGGTTTTTCATCCCAGTCGATATTGATTTCATCGAGCTTGCCCTCTAAAATCGCATAGATGATGTCAATCAGGTCGGTCTTAAGGCGCATTAAAACAGGCTGGGTTTCTGGGTCACCAAAGCGGGCATTATATTCCAAGACTTTCGGACCATCTTTGGTGATCATCAGCCCGACATATAAAACGCCACGATAGATACGGCTCTCTGCGCGCAAGGCATCGGCTGAAGGGACTAAAATGGTTTTTTCTACTATCTCCGCCAGCTCCTGTGTATAGACCGGGGCTGGGGAGTAAGCTCCCATACCACCGGTATTAGGACCCAAATCATCGTCATAAGCCCTTTTGTGGTCTTGGGCAGAAGCCATGGGCACAATATGATAACCGTCGCAAAAAGCTAGGATACTGACTTCTTCTCCTTCGAGGAATTCTTCAATGACCACCCTGTGTCCGGCCAAACCAAAAACATCATCTTCCAGCATCTGTTTTACGGCGTCGATAGCCGTTTGCTCATCCATAGCAATAATTACACCTTTACCGGCAGCCAGGCCGTCAGCTTTGATTACCAAAGGTGCGCCCTGTTTGCGGATATAGGCGATAGCCTCATTGCTATTGCTGAATGCAGCATAAGCAGCGGTAGGAATGTGATGTTTTTGCATCAATTCCTTGGCTATCTCTTTGGAGCTTTCGATAGCCGCAGCAGCCTTAGAGGGACCAAAAACAATCCTCCCCGCCTTTTCCAGCTCATCGGTCAAGCCTAAAGCCAAAGGAGCCTCTGGACCGATAACGGTCAGGTCGATATCTTTCTCTTCAACGAAAGAAAGTATTGCCTCAATATTTTCAGCTGCTATAGGTAAACACTCAGCAAGTGATGCAATCCCCGCATTACCGGGCGCGCAATAGATTTTATCAACTTTCGGACTCTGGGCGATCTTCCAGACCAAAGCATGTTCCCGGCCACCGCCACCTACTACCAATACCTTCAATGTTTTCTCCCCCAATAGCTTTAATGTTTGAAATGGCGCATACCGGTAAAGACAAGAGCTATGCCATGTTCATTGGCAGCTTCGATACTTTCGGCATCGCGAATAGAGCCGCCCGGCTGAATAATTGCTTTAATACCAGCTGCTGCGGCAGCGTCGAGAGTATCGCGGAACGGGAAATAAGCATCAGAAGCCATAACAGCTCCCTGGCAGTTTTCCCCACCTTGTTCAAAGGCTATCTTTGCCGAGCCGACACGGTTCATCTGACCGGCGCCCACACCAATGGTCTGATTATTTTTACTTACCACGATGGCATTTGATTTGACATGTTTAACCACTTTCCAGCAGAAGAGTAATTCTGCCAGCTCTTCTTTGCTGGGTTTCCTTTCACTGACATAGCGCAGGTCGGCTTCTGTAATCATTCCTTGATCGGTATCCTGGAAGAGGAAGCCGCCATTTACTTTCTTTATATCCGTAGCTATATCTTTATCGTGACCTACTTGCCAAGGTCCGGTTTCCAAAAGACGCAAATTAGCTTTTGCAGCTAATACTTCACAAGCTGCAGGCGTAAAGGAAGGTGCGATCACCGCTTCCAAGAATAGTTTAACTATCTCTTTAGCTAAGTCCTCGTCTACTTCCCTGTTGAGGCCAACAATACCGCCAAATGCCGATACAGTGTCAACTTCCAAAGCACGTAGATAAGCCTCGCAAATATCGGCCCCCAATGCAGTGCCACAAGGATTGGTGTGTTTAATGATAGCGCAAGCTGGCTGGGCAAATTCTTTGACTAATTCCAAAGCAGCGTTTAAATCGATGATATTATTAAAGGATAGCTCCTTGCCCTGTAATTGTTTTGCAGTTGCGACACTGGCAGCCGGAGCATTGGGGCTACGGTAAAAAGCGGCACTTTGATGAGGGTTTTCTCCATAGCGCAGATCCTGGATTCTTGCTCCAGCGATCAGAGCTGTTTCAGGGAATTTTTCTTCTGTTCCGGCCACTCTGCTCAGATATGCAGAAATATAAGCATCATATTCTGCGGTATGAGTGAAAGCCTGAGCGCAAAGCTCCAAACGCATCTTTTCATCGATGCTGCCGTTTTTCAATGCTTCCAGTATCTCCGGATAACGAGAAGGATCGACTACCACGACAACCGCCTTATAATTTTTAGCAGCGGCACGTACCATGGAAGGACCGCCGATGTCGATGTTTTCGATAGCTTCTTCCAACGTAACATCTTCCCTCGCGATGGTGCGGCGGAAAGGATAAAGGTTGACCACAACCAAATCAACAGGAGATATGCCCAATTCCTCCAACTGGTGCAGATGCTCTGGCGTACGCATGGCTAAGATACCTGCATGGATAAAGGGATGCAGAGTTTTGACTCTGCCATCCAATATTTCCGGGAAACCGGTTACTTTAGTTACATAGGTTGCTTCAATTCCAGCACTGGTAATAGCATTATAGGTACCGCCTGTAGATACAATCTCATATTCTAAATCTACCAACTGTCTTGCAAAATCCACGATGCCTGTTTTATCCGACACGCTGATAATTGCTCTTTTTTTCATATAGATCCCCCTTCACAAAAAACTTTTTTTCCTTTAAGTTTGACTTTGCCTTCGGCAATGCGGGCAATTACTTCCGAATATAGTAAATGCTCCTGCACAAGTATCCTGGATGCTAAATCATCCTCGGTATCGGAATCAAGAACAGGAACAGCTCTTTGAGCAATAATGGGTCCGTTGTCCATGCCATAATCCACAAAATGCACCGTACAACCGGAGACCTTGACACCATATTCCACCGCCTGCCTCTGGGCATGAAGACCAGGAAAAGAAGGCAAAAGCGCTGGATGGATATTGATGATACCTCCGGGGAAACGGTCAATAAAAGTAGAGGTTAAAATACGCATAAAACCAGCCAAAACTACTAAACTCGCGCCTGATTTCTCCACCGCATCAGCAATAGCGGCATCATATTCCTCACGCGACGAATAATTTTTCGGAGAAATATGGCAAGTAGGGATGCCGAAAGCCTGTGCCCGTTCCAAAGCAAAGGCAGACTCCTTGTCACTAAGCACCAATACGATTTCACCTTTAATCTTCCCCGCCTGGATACCTTCGATAATAGCCTGCAGATTAGAACCTCTACCACTGGCCAAAACTGCAATTTTTAATGGCTTCATCCTATTCTTCCTCTTTTAAATATTTCTATTAAAGTTAAAGTTTTATTTATTAAATATAACTTCCTTATTACCTTTTGTTACTTTGCCAATCAACTTAGCTTGTGGCAATATATCAATGATCCTGGCGGCTTTTTCTTCCGAGGTAATCAAGGCCATGCCAATACCCATATTAAATACCCTGTGCATTTCCGAAAAACCGACTTCACCCAGTTTCTGCATCAAAGTAAAGATGGGAGGCACATGCCAAGATCCGGAATTAATCACTACATCTACTCCCTCGGGCAATACCCTAGGAATATTTTCGATTAAGCCACCGCCGGTAATATGAGCCATTGCTTTAAGCAATCCCTGTTGCAAAAGCGGCTGTATATCCCGTACATAAATACGCGTAGGCGTCAGTAGGGCTTCGCCTAAAGTCATCCCCAGCTCGGGAAAGATATGGTCTACGCTATAACCGCCATGGTCAAAAAAGATCCTGCGAACTAATGAAAAACCGTTGGAATGAACGCCGGTGGAAGGCAGGCCTAATACCACATCTCCGGGGCAGATATCTCCCCCTGTCAAGATACGGCTTTTATCCACCACGCCAACTGCAAAACCAGCTATATCATATTCATCTTCTCCGTAAAATCCGGGCATTTCCGCAGTTTCCCCGCCGATTAGCGAGCAATTGGACTGCAGGCAGCCTTCCGCTACCCCACGGACGATGGCAGCAACTTTTTCCGGCTTTAAGCTACCCACCGCGATATAATCTAGGAAGAAAAGCGGCTCGGCTCCTTGCACCAAAATATCGTTGACGCACATCGCCACGGCATCGATGCCGATGGTATCGTGGCGGTCGCAGAGCATAGCGATTTTTAGCTTAGTACCTACGCCGTCTGTCCCGGAAACCAAAACTGGTTCTTTATATTTGGCAGTATCCAGAGCAAACAACCCTGAAAAATTACCTATTTCGGTCAGCACTTCCGAACGAAAAGTACGGCGCACATCAGCTTTCATTAAATCAACAGCCTGATTTCCGGCGTCAATATTTACGCCGGCTTCTTTATATGTGATCCCCATGCAAGCTCCTTTCTCCGGCCTTTAAACGAGCCGGAGTTATGATAATTACAAAGTATAAGGAGCGCGCATAGCCGCTCCTTATACTTATTATTTACCTTAGTTTGACAGCCTACGCAGTATTTCCTGATAGGCTTCTTCGATTTTGCCTAAATCACGGCGGAAACGGTCTTTATCCAACTTTTCCTTGGTGCCGCTGTCCCAGAAACGGCAGGTATCAGGAGAAATTTCGTCTCCAAGTAAGACTTGTCCGTTATGAAGCCCATATTCCAGCTTAAAGTCAACCAGATCAATTCCTCTTTCGGAAAGATATTTTTTGAGTACTTCATTGATCTTCAAAGAAGTTTCCGCAATATAAGCCATCTGTTCAGGAGTAGCCAGTCCTAATGCGGCGATATGATAATCATTAATCATCGGATCGCCAAGCGCGTCATCCTTATAGTACCATTCAAGTACTGTCTTAGCCATAGGCGTACCTTCGGGTAAGCCCAATTTTTTGGCTAAAGAACCGGCGGCGATATTCCGGACTACGACTTCAACCTGGATGATTTTCAAGGCTTTTACAAGCTGTTCATTATCAGATAATATTTCTACAAAATGAGAAGGGATACCATTTTGGGCTAAAAGATTAAAGAAAATGCTGGTTATTTTATTATTCATCACGCCTTTACCCATAATCTGTCCTTTTTTCTCTCCGTTGAAGGCGGTAGCATCATCTTTATATTCGATCCATAATAAAGAGGGATCGTCGGTGCGATAAACTTTCTTGGCTTTTCCTTCATAAATCATTTCTAACTTTGTTACCATATTTCTTTCCTCCTTTTACTCTTTAAGCATTATAAACCTGCACGGTTTAAAATATATTCGACATTCTTGGTGTGGTAATCATAATTAAATAATTCAGCGATATCTTCAGGCGATAGCTTGGTAGCAATATCTTTATCTTCTAGCAACATGAATTGAAAATCTACTTTTTGTTCCCAGGCTTTCAATGCATTGCGCTGTACCCATTCATAGGCTGTTTCGCGCATAACACCTTTTTCCACTAAAGCAAGCATCACTCTTTGAGAAAATACCAGACCTAAAGTTTTGTCCAAGTTTTTACGCATGTTGTCGGGATAGACCAATAAACCTTTAGCGATATTGATAAAAAGATGGAGCATATAATCAAGTGCGATACAGCTATCGGGGATAATGATCCTCTCTACCGAGGAATGAGTGATATCCCTTTCATGCCAAAGAGCGACATTTTCCATAGCAGCCAGAGCATTGCCCCGCAAAACACGGGAAAGTCCGGCTACCCTCTCAGAAGTAATGGGATTGCGTTTGTGTGGCATTGCAGAGGAACCTTTTTGCCCTTTAGCAAAAGCTTCTTCGACTTCCAGAATATCGGTACGTTGAAGGTTTCTTATTTCTGTGGCAAATTTTTCCAAAGAACTACCAATAATTGCTACAGTAGTGAGAAATTCCGCATGCCGGTCACGCTGGATAACCTGGGTAGAAACATAAGCGGGATATAAATTTAAACGCCGGCAAACATGTTCTTCAACTTTAGGATTGATATTAGCAAAGGTACCTACCGCACCGGAGATCTTGCCCACGGAGATACTTTCTTTGGCATTATTAAGCCTCTTAATATCACGGTCTATTTCCATAGTCCAAAGAGCCATTTTGAGACCGAAAGTGACCGGCTCAGCATGGATACCATGCGTGCGACCCATCATTAAAGTATATTCATGTTCGCGAGCCATATCCGCGAGTATGTCACGCAACTTATATAGTTTGGAGAGCAGGATATCAGCTGCCTGTTTCAGTTGTACTGATAATGCCGTATCCAAAATATCGGAGGAAGTCATCCCCATATGGATATACTTAGAAGCTTCACCGACATTTTCTCCCACACAAGTCAGAAAAGCAATCACATCATGACGAGTTATCTGCTCTATTTCATCAATACGCTTGATGTCAAAGGCAGCCTTTTCTTTGATTTGCTTATAGGCTTCCTGTGGTATCTGCCCCATATCAGCCATTGCTTCACAAGCGTATATTTCGATATCCATCATCGTCTGAAAGCGGTTTTCCTCACTCCAGACTTTCCCCATTTCAGGTAAAGTATATCTTCTGATCAATTTCTATTTACCTCCGTTGTTTATTTATTTAAATAAGCTGCCGCTCCAATTTCCTGTAATTTGGCATCTTTTGCAGCTACTTCCAGCGCCATTTCTTGTTTAAAAAGCAGCAGTTTTTCCTTTATGGAATCATCGGCAGTCGCAAGAATTTGTGCAGCTAATATAGCTGCATTTTTGGATCCGTTGATTGCGACGGTAGCCACCGGTATCCCAGATGGCATTTGCACTATGGAATATAATGAATCGATACCGGAGAGGGCATCACTTTTTACAGGCACACCGATTACCGGCAAAATAGTCATCGCAGCGATCACTCCGGGCAGATGAGCCGCGCCCCCAGCGGCAGCAATAATTACCTTGACTCCATCCTTTTCCGCATCACGAACAATCTTAACAGTTAAATCCGGTGTGCGATGCGCGGAAGAGATATGCAATCCATAAGCAATTTGCAGCTTGTCCAGCATATCTAAGGCCGGCTTGATTACCGGTAGATCAGAATCGCTGCCGATAATGATAGCGACTTGTTGTTTCATGGATGTCCTCCTAAACTTCCGGCTATTTAAAAATCTCTTTCCTTATCACAATAAAATTGGCGAAATTTTTCCTAATTCCTCTTTGCAAAAACCTCATTTTGGGATTTTTTATGATATATTTTTTATATTTTATAATACAAAAATTTTAATTCAATAGCAATATTATTTTTTAAATTAATCCTCTAAAAATCATGATACTAATACATGATACTAATGTAAGTATAACCAAAAGATATTCATCTATTTTTACAAAAACGGATTTGTAAAAAGCAATATTTCTTTTTACAAATCCGTTTATATTTAATTTATTAAAATTTATCTCAGCCTAATGGCTAATTCCGGACAAGCTGGAGTACAATAACCGCAAAGAGCACATTTTGTCACATCCACCGCAGCCTTTTTGTTCTGCAGGGAAAGAGCTTGATTAGGACAAGCTTCGACACAGCTACCGCAACCTCCGCAAAGCAGATCGAAAATTTTCAATTTCTTCGTAGCCTTGAGTTCCGCCATTTCCGCACTGCTGATTTCTTCGCCGTTAAAGATACGTAATTGCATATCCAGTTCCCCTAGGCTAACCATGCCCACGGCTACCGCATCAACGCTAGGTAAATTGCGCACATAATTAACCGCTGCCGGCAATTCGCTGATCAAACAACCACCGCCCAGAGATTTCATCGCATACTGACCTTTGCCGTTACTATGCGCTATGACCATAGCCGCCAGCATTTCATCTCTCGTGCCGCCAATAACGCCAACACCTTTTTTATTAATCAAAGGAAAAACTATATCCACATCGGGATGCACGGCAGCCTTTTCGGTCGCTTTAACATGATGCGCGGCAACTCCCACGGCCCTGATTAACCCTTTTTCTTTGCAGCGCAAGAGACATTCCATCGCTCCCTCCCACTCGGTAAAGAGGTTTTCATCAGACCTTCCGGCATGCAGGAAGAAAATATCTATATAATCCCGTTCCAGCTCTTTTAAAGCTTCCAAAACAGCTTTTTCCATCCCCTCATAAGAGGTATCAAGAGACTTAGATGTTAAAATCAAATCACGGCTAGCAGCGCCAAAACGCCTCATTGCCCCAAGCAGATAAGGATAGGTTTGATAAAGCTGAGCCGAATCAAAGAAATTAATACCGCTTTCCATAGCTTTAAGAAGCATATTGATGCCGTCCTCGAGAGGCATATGGGTCTGCAGCGGCCCCATGGGCAAAGTCCCAAAGCATAATTCACTGACTTCGATACCTGTTTTCCCTAAGATATTTTTCTTCATCGCATACACCTCTTCGATTTTATAAAAAGATAAACCGTAAGATCAAACTAACAATACCTTATTTTATATTATAGCAGACAAATCAGACACTTCCAATAATAGATTAACATAAACTATCAAAAGCTATACAACTTGACAAAGTAAGGATAAAAATTTATCATAGCAATGTATCTTATAATATATATTTTGAAAGAGAGGATTTTGATGAATAATATCTATGACGTGCTCAAAGACCGAGGCTATGTGGATCAATCAAGCAATGAAGAAGAAGTACGGGAGCTTTTAGGAAGCGGTCCTGTAACTTTCTATATTGGTTTTGATCCTACTGCTGACAGCCTGCATGTGGGGCATTTCATTCAAATAATGGTCATGGCCAATATGCAGAAAGCTGGTCATCGTCCGATAGCTTTGGTCGGCGGTGGTACAGGCATGATCGGCGATCCTTCCGGACGTACTGATATGCGTAAATTTCTAACACCAGAAGATATCCGTTATAATTGCGATCAATTTAAAAAACAGCTTTCACGTTTTCTCAGATTTGAAGGAGAAAACGGAGCCATAATGGTTGACAATGCTGAATGGCTATTACCACTCAATTATGTGGAATTTATCCGCGATTATGGACGCTATTTCTCGGTCAACAGAATGCTGACGGCCGAATGTTATAAATCCCGACTAGAAAAAGGTCTTACTTTCTTAGAATTCAATTATATGCTGATGCAATCCTATGACTTTTTGGAATTATACCGTCGTTACGGCTGCCTGGTCCAAATGGGCGGCTCCGATCAATGGTCCAATATTCTCTCCGGAGCTGATCTTATCCGCCGCGTAGAGGCTGCTCCCGCCCATGCCCTCACATTTAAACTACTGACTACCAGCGCTGGCAAAAAGATGGGCAAAACCGAAAGCGGTGCCGTATGGCTAGATGCTGAAAAAACTACTCCTTATGATTTTTATCAATACTGGCGCAATGTTGATGACAGTGACGTCGCTAATTGCCTGGCATTACTCACCTTCTTACCCATGGATGAAATCAGAGCATTGACCGATATGCAAAAAGGCGCCGACATCAATCACGCCAAAGAAGTATTGGCCTATGAAACTACCCGCCTCGTTCATGGCGAAGCGGAAGCCCAAAAAGCACAGGATGCAGCTCGGGCTCTCTTTGGCGGCGGTGGCGATATGGAGAATATCCCCTCCACTACTCTTGATGCCACAGCTTTTGAGCAAGGCATGGATATCCTCTCTCTGCTTTCAGCCTGTTCACTCATCGCTTCCAAAAGCGAAGGTCGCCGACTCATCCAGGATGGTGGCATCTACCTCAATGCCGAACGGGTAAACGATATCGACGCCATGGTAACTAAGAAGGACTTTGCAGATGGCAGCCTGCTCTTGCGCAAAGGTAAAAAGATTTATCATCGGGTTATAATTAATTAATAATATATTAAAAGGAGCCTAACGGCTCCTTTTTTATTTGCCTAAGAATAATTATTCGTTTCATATCTTCTTAGTTTTAACTAACTTTTATTCCGCACAGTTTTATCATTTTGCAAGTCTTTTTCTTTTTTATGAAATTCTTTTCATGTATCTAATCTATGCCTGATTAGAAAGCATATTATAGACAAACTGCTTGGCCGTCCTGCCGGAACGGGAATTTTGCCATCTTTCCCAGCGTATAGCCTCCTTGTGCAATGTATCTTTGTCCATGATCAAACCTTCTCTTTGCGCAATACCATCTACTATCTCCAAGTACTGCTCCTGATCTGGAACCGGGAAAGTAATGGTCATGCCAAAACGGTCAGCTAAGGAAAGCTTCTCGGAATAGGTATCGCTGACATAAACATCATCATTCATATTCATGCGGTCAGTAAAGCTTTCCTCAATCAAGTGTCGACGGTTAGATGTAGCATAAAGCAGTACATTATCCGGCAAGGCCTCAACTCCACCTTCGATAAGCATCTTTAGCTCTTTATATTCTGAATCATTGCTATTGAAAGAAAGATCGTCTAAAAAAACGATAAATTTGCATTCATATTCAGCTAATACGTCAACCATATTAGCTAGTTCAGATAGACGCCCACGCGAAAGAGCTACTAAACGAAGCCCCTGCCCGGCATAATGATTGGCTACGGCCTTGATCATAGAAGATTTACCTGTGCCCCTTTCCCCATAAAGCAGCATATTATTGGCTCTTTTCCCAGCTAAAAAGGCTCTAGTATTCTCCATAAGCACGCTTTTTTGATTCTCATAGCTAAAAAGTTCTTCTATGCATATATTATCGGTACGCGATATTCCCTGCAAGTTACCTTCCCAGAAAAAAAAGGAAAAGCGACAGAGATCACCATATCCCCAAAGCGAGTGATATTTAGCCAGCCAAGCAACCGCTTTTTCAGTATCATATGACCAAAATTCCGTCCCATAGTGGGCAAGCGTCTGTTCATATTGAAAACTGTACGACCTTATTTTATCCAGGGAATGATAATCATAGCACCACTGCCACCAGACATCACTTGCATCTCTTGGCATAGGAAGTAGAGCAACTTGGCGTATTTTTTCTATCTCAACTGCGACAGCCTCCAGCATAGGTCGGGGCAATTTTTCAATTTTATTTTTTGAGGCAGCCCGGCTAAAAATATTATTTAACGTTAGCAGACTATCCAAAAGCCATGTCTGCCACAGATTGCCAGATAATCCCCTTTGCTGCGCTTTTTCTAATAATGCGATATAAAAGTCGGCAGCAGCAAGTGGATCGGAAGAAGCCTTTTCCCTCAGGCGTAAAAGCTGCAAATCAGCAAAATCCCGATATATAATCATATTCTTTAACATATTTTGCTCCTCCTCAACCTAAAGTTAACTGCGCTTTTACTGATAAAGTGAAGCCTTTTTCCTGGCCAATCTTAAAAAAACTTGTTGCAAGGCTACAGCTCCTAAAATCATTATAGCTCCACCCACCTGTTTTTGGCTAAGTAAATAACCAAAAACCAGATAAGTAATGACAGCGGTAGCCACCGGTTCTACTAAATAAGCAATGGCGGCATCTACAGCTCCCACGATGGAAACGCCACAAACATATAAATAATTGGCAAGCGCCGTCGAAAATACAGCAAGAACTAATATATATACCCATGACGACGGTGTAAATGAAAAAGCCCAGGACGTAGTGGAAAAATTAAATATAGCTAAAACTATGGCAATGATGACCGCAAGAGATGCATTATAGCTTATCTTATTGATCGATGGCAGCTCACGGCCAACAATGTTTATAGCTATACCCTGAAAAAAAGCAGCTAACAGCGCAAGCAAAATACCCATGGTAGATACCGCGCCAAAAGAAGTCCAATACAAAAAAATCAGCCCGGCGCCGGATAGCACCAAAGAAGCGATCCGCGAAAAGCCCAGGGATTCTTTAAAACAAAAACGTGATATAATGCAAGCAAACGAAGGATAGGCATAAAAGAAAAGAATAGATAAAGTAGCTGGCAAAAGAGCAAAAGAAGCAAAAAGGCAGGCCGATGTCAGTAAATGCAGAAAAGTTATATATAAAACCACACGCCACTTTTCTTTAGGAACTATGATCGGCGTATGCGTAAATAGTGCTATCATAACAAAAACAATAGCCATAATAAAATAACGCAAGAATAAAAGGGTCGGCGTATTAAAACCTGCCCCATAACACAATTTTGCTAGAACACCCTCCATCCCCCACATAAAAGCCGAGATGATGACCATGATAAAGCCGCCGGTTTTATTTTTGGAAGAAAAAAGAGTGGAAAAGAAGGACAACTAATTACCCCCTTTTTGCTTTACAATCAAATTAGCTGGTTAATTATATAATAAGTACTATTGTATTTTGTGTCAATAGACAGGAAATGCAGCGGAATTCCGCTGCATTTCATAAACTTATATTCAACCCCTTTTATATAAAACATGTTAGCATTAACTTATTCACTTCATAACTTCTGACACTTCGGCAAGCACTACTCCCTTTTTCTTCTGGTAGAGATGATAATAAAGCTGTTGTACGGCAATCGCCGCCAAAATCAATATTGCTCCTACCATCTGCTGGGAATTCAGGAAGTATTTGAAGACTACATAGGAAAATATTGCGGCCGATAGCGGTTCTAAAAGGCTGATAATGGATGTGTCCACAGCCCCCACGATAGCGACTCCATGCGCATGCAAATAAAATGGAACTGCCGTGCAAAAGACCGCTGAAACAACTATATATACCCAACCGATTGTTGTAATATCAAAATTCCAGGACCCACCAACAGTGTTATAAATAACAAAAGCTAAAGCGATGAAAATAGATAGCGATGCATTATATGAGACTTTATCGATTTCGGGTAGGGCCTTCTCCTCAATAGTAAGGGCGACTGCATAACCAAGAGCGGCAACTATAGCCAGTATGATACCAATCATGGAAACTGTTTCCCAGGTAGTCCAGTAAAGAGATATCAAGCCGATACCAGAAATGATCAAAGCAAGTTTCCGCCCCCAGCCTAATGGTTCCTTATTAAAGATACGGGCAATCAGGCTGGCCATTGAAGGATAAATGTAAAAGAAAAGAATGGTCAATGGGGCCGGTATAAAGAAAAAAGATAAGTATAGACAAAGTTGGGCCATCAGATGCATCGCCGAAATCAAAACCATTGCCTTTCTTTTACCCTTAGTAACCAGTATAGGTCTATGGATTGCCTTGGCGATAATCAGATAAATAATGGCCATAATTCCGTAACGCATTAGCATGAGCATGGTTACGTTTGTACCTTCTCCATAACAAAGCTGTGCTACTATTCCTTCAGAGCCCCATAAAGCAACGCTTAAAGCTATTAAGATAAAACCACCTGTTTTATTTTTAATAAAAAAATTTTTATTCGAATTTCCCAAACATCTCACCTCAATCAATTTGCTGTTATCAACTACAATGCCTTCTTAACTTATTAATAATAATGCACTTTATCGAAGGCAGGAAAAAGCAATATTTTGTTGAAAATGATTAGAGATATGCCCTAAGCCTTAAACAATTATATTTAAGCATGAAAGGATCATTTATGGATGTAAAAATACCGTCCTTATTTAGCAGGTCTGCCAAAGGTGCCAATATCTCTTCATCCATAGCAATCACGGCTTCGGATAGCACAAGCTTGGCCAGCATACCACAAGAAGAAGTTTTAACAGAAGAACAAGAACGCGTCCGCCGTCGGGAAGCCAGATCGGTTAAAATTAACCGTCGCAAAAGACTAAAAAGATACCGTCTGATTCCCATATGCATAGCAGGCATCGTCATTTTTCTGATAGTGATGTTTTTAGGCGGGATGATATGGGGTAGCGTATCATATGTTAAACAAATTTCTGTCCTTAAATCGGTAGGCATCCCTTTGGCTATTTATTTGCTTGCTATTTTTTGTTCTTCATTTTTCGTTTCTCTTTTTGTGAAAGCTAAAACACCATTTTTTGCGCTTTTTCTCGCTATATTACTTTGTTTGGCTTGTTGGGCTGTATCGGGATTCGAACAGGCAGTTTTGCCTGGCTTATTACTGAAAGTTTGTTTTAGTCTTATTGCAGCAGGATTAGGCTTTTTCCTGGCAAAAAATCTCATAAAAAACAATCAGCATAAAAGCAGGCAACGTCGTTCCAATAATAATCACCTCTCAAAAGAAAATAAGTAAATAGAATTAATTAACCAACCAGTTATTTATAAACCCGGTGCTCATTTGTCAGCAACCGGGTTTTTTATTGGCAAGCTAATATTTCTAAGGTAGGATTTGCCTCTTACGCGTTAATCTTATTAATCAGAAAAGCGACATTGGCCGCAAAATTTTCAGCCGTCTCCATGCCCTCTTCATCTTTTGCTGCATCCCCGCAATCCTTGCCAAAAACCATATTCCAATATGTGGAACCAGGGACGAACATGCCATTGATCAAGAAAAACATCAGCATTTCCTGAATAGTTGCGGTATGACCTCCTCTACGTGCTACTGCGATCGGACCGCCAACCATATTATTGAGAAATTTATCATTCGAACGGGAAACCATGCCTATTCTTTGCATTAGCGACATCACATCGCCTCTGGCTGTGCCGAAATAAACCGGCGAACCCACGATCAGTCCTTGGGAATTGCGAATTTCGTCGATGATTTCATTGGCCCCGTCATTTAGCACGCAATACCCTGTTTTGCCGCAAGCACGGCAGGCAATGCAGCTTTCGATCTTTTTGTCGGCAAGGCTGATTACTTTAGCCTTGATCCCCTGGGCTTCAATGACCCTGGCGCATGCATCAATTACCTGTGCGGTATTGCCATTCACGCGGGGGCTGCCACAAATCAAAACAACTTGCATAATTGTCCTCCTTTCTAATTCAAACAATTCCCCTATTAATTTTAATTATAAAAACTAATAGGGGCTTGTAGTGTATATTTCGGCACTACAAACATTATTGCTATTAAAGAGATTGGCGCAGAGCTTCAGCCACAAGTTCTACGATATGCTTAACTTCTACTTCAGGGTGTTCACGCAGTCCATAGATAAGATTAATTAAACAACAAGAACTATCGGCGGTAACGATATCGGCCTTTGTTTCCAGGATAGAGTCTATCTTCTTTTGCAATATCTTTTGCGATAAATCAAAATGAAAATCACCAAAATATCCAATGGAACCACAGCAGCTGTCGGCTAGAGCCATTTCGGCATATTGATAATAAGGTGCCATCCTTTTAAGCAGTTCTCTTGGAGCGCTCTTGCCAGAAGTGGTTTCTTTGAGATGGCAAGCGTCATGATAGGTAACTTTTTTACCGGGAGCTATAGTGGCAGGATAATCAAAATGGATATCCAGGACTTCTGTTAAGAAGCGGCTGATATGCATGCCTTTAGCAATAAGGCTTTGCGCCCCAGCATCAGGTAAAAGCTCCTGATATTCCTGCCAGGTTGTCAAACAAGAACCGCATTCAAAGAGTAAATAATCAAATTCCTCTTTTGCAAAAGAAGTAATGTTCTTGGCTGCTACTTCTTTTGCGGTATCAAAATCCCCTTCCATCATTGCCTGCTTGCCACAACATTTCTGCTCGGGAATGATCACCTTCACATCATATGCTGCAAGGATCTCTAAAATATCATATCCTATTTGCGGATTGACTAAATAAGTCATGCAACCGGGAAAATAAGCTATAGTCATTTTAGGTTTTATTGGAGATTTAGGCAGCTTGGAGGATAGTTTCCGTAAAAATTCTTCCTTAGCCAGATTTGGCAAATTACTTCCGACCGCAGCAAGTTCATCTGGAGAACAAAATGCAGGCTCTTTGCCGGTCTCGCACAGTATACGGAAAAGAGCGTTATCCTTTGGTTTTTGCGGACCTAAAAACTTGCGTATATCTCTTCTGGCCATCCTGGTCAAGAGACCTCCACGCACGCCGCTATTACAAGCCTTGGTGCAGTTACCGCAAAGCATACAGGTAGAGAAAATTTCCGCGAGTTTCTCATTCCACTCCACTTCACCCTTGCGCAACCTGTCCAATATCTCTACCCTACCTCGGATTACCGATGATTCCCTTTGTAATTCGGCGAATACCGGACAATTAGGCAGACAATTTCCGCAACGGCCACATTTATCTAATTCCGCCAGATAGGCATTACCTTCTTGACCTAGAGGCGATTTTTTATCTTTATTATCTCTCATGCAGTTACGCTCCTATTCTATGATAGTTATTAATGCCCAGTATCAGATAACTTTCCCCGGATTGAGGATATTATTGGGGTCTACAGCCTTTTTAATAGCCTGCAAATAGCGAAGCCCTACTTCCCCAACTTCCCAGACCAAAAAAGGCCTCTTTAAGATGCCGATACCGTGTTCTCCCGATAATGTCCCATTCATTTCTAAGGCCGCATGGAATATCTCTTCTATTGCCTTTTCTACACGGGCCATCTCCTCAGGATTGGTGCTATCCGTAACGATGGTCGGATGGAGATTGCCATCCCCTGCATGTCCGTATAAGGGCAGATGGATATCATATTTCTGGGATATCTCTTTGACTCTCTCTACCATTGCAGGAATCTTACTGCGGGGTACAGTAGCATCCTCAGATATCTTAGTCGGATTGAGCTGAATAACAGCGCCGGAAACAGCACGTCTGGCAGCCCAAAGGCCATTCCTTTCCGCCTCATTAGTAGCAATTTTGATCATTACACAATGATTACGGCGGCAAACTTCTTCCACGAGGATAATTTCTTCTTCTACCTGGCTCTTTCTACCGTCAACTTCTATCAAAAGCACCGCCTCCACATCCAGCGGCAAGCCCATTTTCAGTGAATTTTCCACGCAACGGATGGTAACCTTGTCCATAATCTCTAAGGTAGCCGGAATAACACCACTGGCCACCATATCAGATACAGTATGGGCAGCTTCACTCATCTTATCAAACCCGACCAATGCTGTACGCTTCTCGGCAGGTTTTGGCAAGAGGGAAAGAGTTATCTCAGTAATGATACCCAAAGTACCTTCGCTACCTGTAAGCAAGCTGGTAATATCATAACCAGTAACATTTTTAACTGTTCTGCCGCCGGTACACATGATTTCACCGATAGGGGTTACAACTTCCAATCCTAAAACAAAGTCTGTGGTTACTCCATATTTGAAAGCGCGGGGACCTCCTGCATTCTCAGCCACATTACCGCCGATGGTGCAAGTGGCTAAAGAATTGGGATCTGGTGGATAAAAAAGCCCAACTTTATCTACAGCAGCCTGTAAATCGGCTGTTACAACCCCCGGCTGAACTACGCAAAGCAAATCTTCATTATTGATCTCTAATATCTTATTCATTCTAGTCATTACCAAGGATATGCCATTCTCAGCAGCAATAGCGCCGCCGGAAAGACCTGTCCCTGCTCCCCTGGGAAATACGGGAATAAGCTCCCGATTAGCCAATTGCATGATTTTAGCAATCTCCTCAGCCGTGATAGGGAAAACAACGACAGACGGGATAGCCCTTTTCATCGTCGCGTCATAAGAATAGCAAATGCGGTCTTCCCACTCGCTAAGCACATTATCTTTACCCACGATGCTGATTAATTCATTAAGTATTTGTTGCTTCATCTTTTTCCTCCAGATCATGAAATTTTGCTTTAAAAAGTTTTAAAGGAGTAGTTCTTTTGATACGGCTGACCCAGAAGATAAAGAATTGCAAGAACCAGCCGATAGTTAACGAATAAAAGATAGTGCCAAGCCCAAACATCCCGCCCATAGCCCAACCGATAAGGATAACGCTAACCTCCATAACAGTACGTGTCCCCCCGACACTCCAGCCGGTATGATTACGGATGCCCATCATCAGGCTATCACGGGGACCATATTTAAGATTGGTAGAAAAATAGATAGCAGAGCCGATAGCGGTAAAAACGCTGCCCAGGACCACAAAGATGATCCGCAGGGCCAGACTATCGGGAACCGGTTGAAACCATCCCCATTTAACGATCATATCCATAAAGGTGCCGATAAAGATCATATTGAGGATAGTCCCTATATAGGGCTTTACACCCAAAAAAAGGCTGATAACAATCAGGACCCCTCCCAGACCTATCGAAGCCTGTCCAATAGTAATCGGCAAATGATTGGCAAGGCCTGTATGTAAGACATCCCAGGGTGCCACTCCTAAAGCCGAATATACCCTAATGATAGAGCCCATTGCCATGAGAAAAAATCCCGACAACAATAAGGCATAAAGCACTACATAATAAAGCATCTTTTTAGCTAGATCTTCTTTTTTGAGCATTCGCTTGGCCTGATTTCTTAATAGGATAACAGCCTTAGTTCTAGCGGTTTTTATAAGATAAATACATATAAACACCTATGGTGACAAATATCAAAACCAAGAATCCAATCATCATCACAGAGTTCAAACCCTGCATATTACCTAAAGCTACTTCAATACTGGCATAAGTGATATAAAAGAACATCCAGATTATAACCGTTTTGAGGATAAACATCATCTGGCGACCCAGCCGGTATTGTATAGAAGCATTATTAGCCGTGATAGCAACTATATAGTTGTATGTATGAGGAAAGCGGGCCGAGATGGTCAGTAGTACATAGATGCCAACACAAACTAACGGGGCAAATAATATAGTATTTGGGGATCCCCAATCATCGACCTGGCCTGCCATGTCAAAATGCTTAGGTATCATATCTGGTAGCAGAGAATAAGAATTAAATAGCAAAAAGGCCATGGCAATCAAGCCACCTAGTGCAAAAATCTCCATAAATAATTCCAGTCTATTTATAGAAAATTTTATTACGGGTCTATTCCCTTTATCTTTTATATCTCGGTTATTAAAAATATTTGGGCCTAATATACCCATATAAAATCCCACCCATTATTTAATAAATTTATTCCGGTAAAGTGAGAATGATCGGTTCATTTTCGGTAACTACAACACTATGTTCAAATTGAGCAGTAAGGGTCCTCTTTGGTGTTTTTAATGTCCAGCCATCAGGCTCTTCCAAAACATAGGTTTCCTTCTCGGCAATAAAAGGTTCAATGGCTAAGACCATACCGGGAAGCATGATCCTTTTATCATGTTTTTCAAAATAATTATAGATGCTCTCCGGTTCGTCATGTAGAGTATCTCCTACGCCATGCCCACAAAGATTGCGGATAGTTTTATAGCCGTTACGATGGGCTTCTTTTTCCACAACCAGACCGATCTCACTTAAGCGGTTACCCGCGCAAACAACTTTTATCGCCGATGCCAAAGCTGATTTGGAGCATTCAATAAGGCGCTTGGTTTTCATTTTGACAGGAGGGATAAGAAATGTTGCCGCCGTATCACCATAAAAGCCGTTTTTATGCGCCGAAACATCGATATTTACCATATCTCCCACCTGAATTATCCGCCCACTGGGAATTCCATGCGCTACTTCTTCATTAACGCTAATGCAGGTATAACCGGGAAAATTGTAAACGGCAATAGGCGCCGAAACAGCTCCATAGCGCGCTAAAGCCTGATGCCCTATCTCATCTAATTGGGCGGTAGTCATGCCAGGCTCCAGTGCTTCCCCCATTTCTTTAAGAACGGATGCCACGATCTTGCCTATTTCCTGCATCCCTTTCATTTGCTCTTTAGTTTTAATTATCATGGAAAAAGCATCTCCTTAGATTAACTCATATCTTATTAATTTTATCATATGATATGTAGATTTACACGAAATTTTTCAATTAGCGGCATAAAAACAGGGAAAAAGTTCTAACTTTTTCCCTGTTTAAATTTTTAATTAAAGAAAATTTTAGGGCAAGGATTCTCCTGTATTTTTTTGTTCCTCCCCTTTTCCCCTTGGTAGCCTTCCACTTTTTTTGAGAGACTCACGCAAAAGATATTCAATGTGCCCATTAACGCTGCGCAGCTCATCCCCCGCCCATGCCTCTAGGGCATTATAAACATCCTCGCTGATTCTCAAGGGAAAGTTTTTCTTCTTTGCCATAGCCTTAATACAAGCTTCCTACATTAATGACAGGCTGGGATGAGCGGTCAGAAACAATAGCCACCAAAAGATTATTGATCATATTGACTTTTCTCTCTTCATCCAGACTGAGAGTGCCTTCCTTTTCTAATTTGTCAATAGCCATCTGAGCCATGCCCACCGCGCCGTCAACAATTATCTGCCTAGCTGCCAAAATAGCAGAAGCCTGCTGTCTTTGCAACATAGCGCTAGCTATTTCCATGGCATAAGCTAAATGGGTAAGTCTTGTCTCAATGATCTCCACACCAGCTATAGATAATCTTTCTTGCAATTCCGCCAGCAACTCCTGAGAAACATGATCTGCGTTACCCCTTAAAGAAATTCCACCTTCATCAAAACTATCATAAGGATATTTAGCCGCCACATGGCGTAAAGCTGTTTCGCTCTGTATTTCTACGAATTGCTCGTAATTATCCACGTCAAAAGTTGCTTTTGCAGCGTCTACTACACGGAAAACAATCACAGCTGCGATCTCCACAGGATTACCACTGACATCATTGACCTTTAGTCTTTCACTGTTAAAATTGCGCACCCGCAGGGATATCCTCTTGGTTGAAGAAAAAGGTATGATCATCCAGATGCCGTTATCTCGGATGCATCCTTTATATTTACCAAAGAAAGTTACAACTGCAGCTAGATTGGGCGGTACGATAACTATGCTGCTTAAAATAATAGATAATAATATTAATAGTAAAACACCAAAAACAATAACACCTGTGAAAAAGAAAAATAGAACACCTAAAGCTAAAACTATTGCAATAACTATCGCAATAAACCCGTTGATTTTAAATGCTGGCACCTCTTCAATTTTATTGCCGCGTATTTTCTTTTCCTGTAGCATATTTTCTTTGTCTACCATAAATAAAAACCTCCTTAAAAATCAAGTCATACAGCACATACAGAATGCAATTTCAGACCTCAGTTCGCATTCTACGGCCCTTTTGCCCGATAGCCCAAGCCTTTAAATATTCTTTTATACTATTTTACCCGTACCTTAGAGTATTATTATTGTTTATATCAATATGATATCACTTTTATATCAAAAACACAAGAAGACTTTTGCTATTAGCAAAAGTCTTCAAAGTTTATTTGTTTTAAATAATTACTTAGCTAAAGGGTCAATCTCCTTGATTTGGGACTCTATCTCTTCCGCTCTTTCTTTTAGTTTATCCACCACGGAAGCTGCTGCACGCACTGTAGATTCATCTTCATCCCCCATATAATATGCACGCAGTATTTGTGAAAAATTATCCTGTTCATCTTGTAACTGCAAATTGGTTTTGGCAAATTCATCCTCTAGAACAAGCAAGCGCGTCGCTTCATCGTCCCATGAACCAAATCCTATTGCCTGGATGAATGCTTCACGTCCTTGTGGAAGCATAACAAAGGCATATACAAAAACCACTCCAACCAAAAGGATGAAAAACACTTTAACCTTATTTCTCCGCTTCATATTATTCACCTTTTATAATGGCATTTATGTCTTCTTGTTTCTCCTTCCTTATCCCTAAACCCTCTTGAAAACATGCCGCAAATATCGCCATATACAGGACAAATAGCTAAAATTACAACAAAAAAGAGCCTGCTAAAAGCAGACTCTCATTTATGTATTTTTAAAATTCATGTTCCGGAGAAAGAACACGTACCGGAATGGGTAGACATTTCAGAATGCCGAAAATATCTTTTTTCACATATTCAGTGACCCAAAGAGCGACTTTTCCCAGCTTAGCGTCCAACGTAGTTGCTAAAGCTACATTGTCATAACCCTCGATCAATTTGTTGAAAAAATCGATATCATTAGGCTCCATTTGCAGAAGGATCATTTCGCCTTCGGTCTTTATTTTTTTAATTTCAGCCATAAGTATCCCTCTCTTTCCTTTTCTGCAAATATTTCTCAAAAAGCATCTTTTGCCTTCAACATATATATAATATTCGACTTTTATATAATGTTTCCTGCCGTCTGATTTTATGGATAATAAATCCACTAAAAATAGTTATTATCAATAATATGCTTTACATTTTATCATAAAAAAAGCCTAAATTGTTGTTTTTTGAATATTGGTAATAATTACTACAGCATTTGTTCAATACGCTTGATATTTTTCTTATCTAAAATTCCGCCGGTCAATGCGGAAAAAACATAATCAGATATCTGCTGACAAGGTTGTACTTTCTGGATCATTAAAAGCACGTCTATAATATCAATTAAGATCAGCTTTTGCTGGGTTTCCTTAAAGCTTTTGATATTTATTTCAATAAGCTTGTTAATAATTAAAGGCAATAAATTTACTTTATAGCTAAGCCATTTGCTAATGCTTTGAATGGTTTGCCTGGAAGTAATAAATTTTTCATCATTACAGTGTGATAAATAATCCTCAATAATCTTTTCCAGGCGGTTTTCTTTATCCCATTTGATATTTTCAGCAAGCAGCATAATGCCAATACTTCTCTGATATGAATTGTTATCACTCATTTTTTCGACGAAAGTATCCCAATATGGATAAAGATCATCGTGATTTTGGCTTCTTTTTTGCAAGGCAAGAAATGATGCATAGCGAATCTCATCATTTTTTTCATTAAGCAAAGCAACCAGCTTTTCTATGTCTTCCGGCAACAAAGATACAGATAATTTTTCCAGATCATCTTTATGTTCAATCAGGTATTCAATCGTAATCATACTCTACCTCCTAACAAAAAATAAATCACACGAGATCTGATAAATCAAATTGGATGACCTTTTTCAATTCTTCAATGCTTAATTCAATTTGATAACCTATTTTCCCAGCACTAAAAATAATCGTAGAAAAATTTCTTGCCGAATTATCTATTTTAGTAACGAAGCTTTTTTTCATCCCAATAGGCGAACATCCTCCATGTATATATCCGGTAACAGATAATAGATCCTTTGATTTTATCATTTCAATAGATTTTTCATTAACGCTATCGGCTGCTTTTTTTAAATCTAATTCTTCAGCCACTGGAATTACAAACACATAAAATTTTTTAGATTTTCCTGTCGTAACCAGTGTTTTAAAGACTTGAGCAGGATCTAAATTTAAAGTATTTGCGACTTCAACACCACTGATAGCATCGGTATCTGTATAATTATAGGATTTATATTCTATTTTCATTTTATCTAATGTTCTCATTACATTTGTTTTATCTTCCATAATACCACCTTATAGACAATATAGATTAGTTGAGTTTTTATTTTTGAGTATATCATTGAGATTATTATAGCTGATTTTTAGTGTTATTTACAGAGCAAGCATAAAAAAGACACCCAGTGTTGTCACTGTGTGTCTTTTCTTGGTGCGGCAGAAGGGACTTGAACCCCCACGGCTGTTCACCACTAGAACCTGAATCTAGCGCGTCTGCCAATTCCGCCACTGCCGCATATGGCTGCATGAGTTAATATAGCATACAAAACACAAAAAATCAAGCCATTTTCTCTTTACTCAAAATTAAAGATTTTACATTCAGCAATTTATACTGGAGTTTTAAATATGATTCAAAACGAATTTTTACTATTAAGAACGTGTTTACTCAAATATCAATCGTTAATAAGATTGAGTTGTCTTCAAGAACTGTTTCTTCAGCTACTTTCATGTTGCTTTCTTTCAAACTGCTAATCAGTTTATTATATGTGAACGATTGAACATTCTGGCAATATTCAGTGTTAAAACATTGCATTTCTTCAAACAGCCGCTCTACATCTTTCACACCCTTAACCGTTACAAAAAACGGCTCCCCATCAGCGTTCCTGACATATTCGAGTGTTGCGCCGCCAGCTTCGCACAAAAGCATATTTTCAGAGATAATGCTAACGGTCAGTCCGTGTTCCCGCAGCGTTTTTTCCAAAAGGGTAATGTCATTAAAGATCGATTCCATTGGCGGCAATTTTTCATCCAGGCCTTCTTGATAAAGCTCACGGAGATGATTTATATGCCGGACATTCGCCTCTGCCGCAACAGCAAGCACCGCTTTAGAACCGACCATCCCCACAGCTGCACCAATAACAGCTGTAGCCGTAGCCGCTGATACAGTGGAACCTAAGGCAATTGCCAGTGGCAAAAGGATTAAAGTTACGGACATTATATATCCTCCTAAAAGTCAATGGTTCGTCCGCCCCGACTACGGCTGATATCGTCCTCATCAGAAGCAGTTTGGGTTGAATAATCGGAAAGCGCATCCTTTGCTGTTGCCGCAACTGCGCGAACATTCGCCCAGTCGCGCAATGCCTTTATTTGCTCTTTTTGAGTAACAGAAAGCGGAACCATGTTGTTTATTACATCAATAATATCAGATTTAAAAAGCTCACGGTTCTGGAAAAAGGCTTCATATAAAGCGGAAATAACAATTTGCTCAATTTCTGCGCCGACAAATCCCTCGGTTTTCTCGGCAAACTCATCCAGCAGCGTTTCGGAGATTTCACCTTTAGCAAAAATATCTTTGGCAATATCATTGTCTTTTAAGCGTTTTTTTAGATGAACATTAAAAATCTCTTTGCGTTCTTTAAAAGTTGGTAAATCTACAAAGAAAATTTCATCAAATCTGCCTTTGCGCAAAAGCTCCGGTGGAAGATTTGAAATATTATTTGCCGTTGCAATGACGAAAACAGGCGCGGTTTTGTCCTGCATCCATGTTAAAAATGTTCCGAAAATCCTGGCGCCCGTTCCACTGTCGCCGTAACCGCTTGAACCGCTGAGGCCTTTTTCAATCTCGTCAACCCAAAGAATGGAAGGCGCAACGGCTTCTGCGGTGCGAATTGCCCGGCGCATATTTTCTTCTGAGCTTCCGACGATCCCACTGAAAATCTTACCCATATCCAGTTTCAAAAGCGGAAGCTGCCAAATCGCACTCATCGCCTTGGCGGTAAGGCTTTTCCCGCAGCCGGGAACGCCTGTTATTAGAACACCTTTCGGTGCGGGAATGTTATATTTTTTTGCAGAGTCAAGCCATGTATTGTTGCGTTTTTGCAGCCAGCGTTTGAGGTTTTCCAGTCCACCGATATCATCAATATTTAAGTCACTTTTGATAAATTCAAGTATGCCTGTTTTTCTTATAACTTGGTTCTTTTCTTCAAAAATAATGGAAATATCATCAATACTCATCTGCCCATCCTCAACCATTGCGCGGGCAAAAGCGTTTTCAGCTTCCTGCAATGTAAGGCCAAGGGCTGCTTTTGAGAGTTTTTCTTTATCTTCTACCGCAAGACGGTTAACAACCATTGAATTGGTGGACAACATTTCGTCCAGCTTGGTTTTAATTTCGTCTACGGAAGGCAGCGGGAATTCAAACACGGATATTTCTTTTTGCATATCATCGGGAATAAGCAACTCAGGAGAAATAAAAATCACGTTTTTCTTCATCTGTCCGTTTTTCAGAATCGGGATGATATCGCGGAGTTTACGAATAACGGTAAAGTCGACCGGCTTGTTTTTCACACCGAAATACACATGAAAGTCTTTCAAGACAAAAACCGCGTTTTCATTTACACTCTTGATAAAATTAATTGCAGTAATCGGATCTGTGGTCGACTTTAACTGTGCTCCAGTTTCATCAATAAACCCATCGGTCTGCGTCCATATAAATATCTTGCGGACAGTTTTTATCATTGCCGTATTATGGACGATAGATTCGATCATGGAAATTGCTCGTTCTTCTTCCCAGGTGGACATATAAATATATGGAAATCTAGCTTTTAATAACCCGCTCAATTTATTCAGCGAAGCAATGCAATCCGTCATTCTGCTACCTCCGTCATCAGATTTTTTATCTTTTCAAAATCACCCATGCCGTTTATCAATGTTTTGCCGTCTGGACTAATTCTGACTTCAATTTGGTTATGAACATTTGCAATGTCACTTTCGCTGTAGCGATTGGTCAGGAACCGGTATTGCTGATTTGACGAGCCTACCCAGGGACGTGATAAATCAAACTTATTCTTAACAAACGGTCCGTCAATCAACAAATCAGTTGTTTGGAGTAGCGCTTGAACATCGCGGTCATTGCTTTTCAGTAATTCTTCATATGTAAAACCAGTAAATACTACAATTGAAAGCCCGACTGACTTAATTTTATACGCCAGCACTGATAATACGGCCGCTTGCTCAAAAGGCTCCCCGCCCAAGAAAGTGACCCCCTCAATGCCCGGTGTTTCGGATATTAGGCTGCACATTTCATCTATATGCACTAGTGTTCCGCCGTCGTGCGGCCACGTTTCGACTGCCATACAGCCATCACAACAACGGCCGCACCCCTGAACCCACAGACAGAAACGGGAACCTGGGCCAGCCATTCTGGTTTTCTCTAAATATCGGTAAACTCTAATTTTCATCAGATATCAATTACCCTGCCAACATTTTCCGGCGGTGAATCGGTGTTAGAAGCGGACGAAACATGGGCAAGATCATTAATCTGTACGGTAAAATGCGGCATAAGATTCAGCCTTGAGCAAAAATCATCTACTGAAACAAATGCACCGGACTCACTTCTAAGTGCAATGGCCCGCTTTGCAAGCGCAACACCCACGCCCGGCAAAGTCGCAAGCTGTTCCTCGGAGCAGGTGTTAAGGTCAATGCCACCACTTTGAGGTTGTGTGGTCTGCGGCGATTGAACACCGACAGGTACTTGGTTTTGTTGAACCGGCTGCGGCGGGGTAATGTTTTGTTGAGACTGGCTGAGAGGTTTAGAGTTTGTATCCGAAAAATAATCCTTACGGAGCTCATCGCGGTAGGCATCTCTTGTTGCCTCGGTTAAATCCAAAACAGCTTCACGCCGAATCAGATATTCCTTACGTACCATAAAGGAATGCACTATAACCGCAAACCAGCTAATAAAAACTACGGCAAATGATATGTTATACGCTACTTGATTTATTGTTTCAAGCCATATAGCAACATATATTAATCCAAAATTCAAGATGAGATAGATTAGGCCAGTGATAATCCACTTTCTTTTTCCTGTTTTAGCGCCAATCCAAAAGAAACCGACACATCCGAGTACCAGCGTGAACGACCATATAATCCAAAGTGAATTACGCCGCTCCCATTTCTTACCCCTGTTAGTGATATTCATAAATTATTCTCCATTATCAACCTTATTGTTTGAAGTTTCGATTGTCTGAATGACTGGTTCTACTTGATAATATTCATCTGTATAGTTGCTTTCAATAACTTTTGCATGTAGCATTTTTTCAAAAGCATGAATGTAATCGACACACTTTTTACCTTTAATACCAAGTGTTTTAGTCTCGATTTTCCCATCAGGATATATTCTAACTTGAATCTGTGCTTTCAAAGTTATCACCTGCAATAATTTATTTATTATAGTATAACATAAATATAATTACATATAAGAATTTTTTTACAAAAACATAAAACATTAATACTTTTATATTTACTTTATTTTTAATTTTAAAAAAGACAACTTATAGCTCGAACTTTGATTTCTATTAAAGATTAAAATATTAACAAAAATATAAAAAACCCGCCATATAAGCGGGTAAAAAAACCGACTTAAACATATTGTGTATCTTTCACTATTCGGCCGCAGACAAGCCCGCTGCTCTTCCTGTAGCAAAAGCTATCTGAAGATTGTAGCCGCCGGTAAGAGCATCCACGTCGATTACTTCTCCCGCGAAATACAAGCCGGATACTAGCTTCGAGCCCATCGTCTTGGGGTCGATCTCCTTAAGACATACCCCTCCGGCCGTGATAACTGCTTCCTCAATAGGTCGGGCACATTTGACTGTCAGTTCTAATCCGGTAAGCAGATCGCAAAAATGACGTCTTTCCTCTTTGGTTATCTGATTAGAGGGTTTTTCCGGATCGATACCGCTTAAGGCAATAATCACCGGAATCAGCGATGAAGGTAGTAATTGCCCAAGGGAATTGGCAAAATGACGGCGGGAAAACTGGTCGAAATCTCTTTGCAGACGCGCCTCCAATTGTTCAGGTGCAAGTGCCGGTTTAAGATTGATCTTTATTTTTACCTGCTTTCCTTCATCCAAAAGGCGGCAAATGGTGCGGGAAAGAGTCAAGACTACAGGGCCGGACACACCAAAATGAGTGAAAAGCATCTCCCCAAATTCGCTTTCCACTTCTTTATCGTCGCTAAAAGTTGTTACACGCACATTTTTTAAAGTCAAACCGGCAAGCTCACTCACCCATGTTTCAGTTGTTTCCAATGGAACCAGAGATGGAGTCAAATCGGTAATACTATGACCCGCCATTGCCGCAAGCCGATATCCGTCACCTGTGGAACCTGTGGCAGGGTAACTTTTACCACCTGTGGCAATGATCACGGCATCAGCTTCGATAAAATCTTTGCCACAATAAATACCAAGAACAGACCCATCATCGGATATTTTTAGCTTATCGACCCTTTTATCATACTGGATATTAACGCCAAGCTCATGTAATTGTTTCTTTAAGGCGTTGACTACTTCATGTGCATCACCTGAGGCAGGAAAAACACGCTTCCCTCTCTCCGTTACCAGCTTGACCCCTAGAGAACTAAAGAAGGCCATAGTGTCATCAGGCGAAAAGCGGTGTAGTGAGCTATAGAGAAAATTACCGTTGCCAGGTATATTCTTTATGGTTTCGGAAATGGAGGAAGCATTGGTAAGATTGCAACGTCCTTTGCCGGTAATAGCCAATTTCTTGCCCAGGAAGTTGTTTCTTTCTAATAAAGTGGTATCGGCCCCAGCAGAAGCCGCGGATATAGCAGCCATCATTCCGGCCGCTCCACCTCCTATTACAACTACTCTTTTCACAGCCTCCCAGCCTTTCTCAGGCAACTTTTGCCTATCAATACTCTATACCCTTGCGAGCCTTTATGCCTCTTTGATAAGGATGCTTCAAATCCCGCATCTCGGTAACCAGATCCGCAGCCGCAATTATTGCATCCGAGGCATTACGGCCTGTAGCAATGATTTCCAGATGTGCCGGTTTGTCACGAAAAAGCTCCAGCACCTCATTTTCTTGCAATAAGCCATAATCGACAGCATTATTGATTTCATCCAGGATAAGCATATCTATGTCTTCCTGCATAGATTCTCTAGCCTTTTCTAAGGCACCTTTTGCTAATAAGACATCTTTAATACAGACATTCTGGTGATAAAGCATGTAGTTATTACCATAAGAGTATACGGATATTTGCGGTATTTTTGCTAAGGTTTTTAGCTCACCACAATTATGGCCGTTTTTCATAAATTGGATGATAACGGTCTTCATTCCCCAACCTGCAGCTCTAAAAGCAAGACCTAAAGCAGCAGTAGTTTTACCTTTACCGTTTCCTGTATATATCTGTATTAAACCAGTTTCTTTTTTATCTATTGTATCTTTGATACTTATTACTTCCCTTCTCTTGGGATTTTACAAGTAGTAGACTTTGATGGACTTTGCGGGCTTTTAGTTGTGGCTAAGCTTTGCAGCTTTCCGACCTCAGCTTTGGTCAGATCACGAAATTCTCCCAGCTTAAGGCCTTTAAGGTCCAAGAAGGCAAAACGGACACGTTTTAAGCGGATCACGGGATGTCCAATAGCATCAAGCATCCGCCTGATCTGCCTGTTTTTACCCTCATGGATAGTTATTTCCAAAACCGTAGACTTTTCTTTTTGTTCAAGGATATTAACCTTAGCAGGGGCAGTAATGCCATCGGTAAGCTGTACTCCCTCTCTTAATATCCTAATATTTGCTGCACTTACCCTTCCCTCGGCCTCCGCCTGATAGGTCTTTTCTACTTCCTTGGAAGGATGCAGTAGAGCATTTGTCAGCTCTCCGTCATTGGTCAAAAGCAATAGACCACCTGTAGCATAATCCAGTCTGCCTACAGGATAGACTCGCTCAGTTACGCCGTTAAGCAAATCTAAAACCGTACGACGGCCTTTTTGATCTTTGGCAGAAGTTATATATCCAGCAGGCTTATAAAGTAAAATATAGCGGAACCTAGGTTGGACAGAGACTACTTGTCCATCAATCGTTATCTTATCCTTTGAGATATCAACCTTTGTTCCTAGCGTATCGACTATTTTATCATTTACAGCCACCCTGCCTGCAGTAATCATTTCTTCTGAAGCTCTACGGGAAGCCACACCCATTTTCGACATGACTTTCTGTAATCTTTCAGTCTTGTCCTCTTGTTCCACATTAATATGGCCTTCTATAGTTTTATCAGGAAAGTCTGGTTTCATTTTCAGTGCTCTTTTCTATTTAGTATATAAATTATATCATTTTCTAGTTTTTTGGCAAATTAATTACCAAAAAATAGACTGCAAAAGAAAACAGAGGCTAAGAAGCTGACGATATCTGCTCCCAGCCCTACTGCCAAGGCATAGCGGTGTTTACTAATACCTACAGAACCAAAATATACTGCAAGAACATAGAAAGTGGTATCGGTGCTCCCCTGCATAATAGAAGCAAGACGTCCGATAAATGAATCCGGGCCGTAGTTATGGATAAGTTCCGCCGTGATTCCCAATGCACCGGTACCCGACAAAGGGCGCATCACAGCCAAGGGCAATACTTCTGGCGGTATACCTAAGAAAGAGCATGCCGGTTCTAAAAATTGTGCCATCATTGCAAAAGCGCCAGAAGCTCGGAAAATCCCGATCGCTACTAACATACCGACTAAAAATGGCAGAATCCGTATAGCGACCTTTATACCTTCCGAAGCCCCCTCCACAAAAGCTTCAAAAACAGGTACTTTTTTAATAAAGCCATATAGGGGGATAAAAAATAATAAAAAAGGTATCACATAACGTGATATTTCTGTAATAATTTCCATAATCAAATCCGCCTTTCCTAATGCTGACTAGCGTGCGGCGGCTAATGTTTGTGAAAATACTTCCGTTTCAAAATGGAATTAAAGACAATGGCAAATACCGTACCACAAGTCGTGGCCAGTACGGTAGCGCCGATGATTTCTGCCGGATCAGCAGAACCAGCTTGAGAACGCAGGCTGATTACCAATGTTGGTATCAAAGTTATACATGAGGTATTGAGTGCGAGAAAAGTTATCATAGATGGGCTTGCAGTGTCCTTTTCGGGATTTAGCTCTTGCAAATGCTCCATCGCTTTCAAACCAAAAGGAGTCGCTGCATTGCCCAGCCCTAAAAAATTGGCGGAAAGGTTCATGATAATAGCAAAAAAAGCAGGGTGACTACGCGGCACATCGGGAAAAAGCAGAGAAGCAATAGGTGCTACTATTTTGGAGATCAGACGTACTAAGCCGGCTTTTTCAGCTATTTTAAGTAGCCCAAGCCAGAGGGAGATCACGCCGATAAGCTCAATCGCAACTTTAACAGCATAGGCAACCGCATCAAAAGCAGCGCTAGTAACCAGTGGCAAATTGCCGTTTAAAGCTGCTACAAGTATCCCCGATAAAAGCAATATTAGCCAAATCACATTAACCATAGCGCCACCCCCTTTTGTCATCTTATTCTTGCAAATAAATTACTATACCCAAGTGTCCCTGTAACATAAAAATAAGAGCTTTTCTCTTAAATGAGAAAAGCTCTTATTTTTAGAAGAATAAATATTCTACCCTATACCAACAGCACATTGAATATCCGAGAAAAGGCCTGGCTTATTACACCAAAAAAGGTGTAGCGTTCCAAATTAGTAGCCGGATAAAGATTAGCAGTAGTCTTATTACCGTCTGCGTCCAAGCATGTGACAGTACCAATCGGTTTATCAACGGAAAGAGGTGTTTCTAGTTTTTCCGGCAGATCAATTGTAGCGGTAGGCTTAAAGGTGGAACCAGCAGGCAAAGTTACAGCTAAATCAGTTTTCAGCACGGCATCCACTGTTTTTTGCTTACCACCTTTGACGGTAACGGTACCCATAACATCCCCAGCTGAGGCTACTTTGTAGGGATCATAATTTTTAAAGCCATAATCCATCATAGCGGCCATCTGCTTGTACATACCATTGCAATGCATGACCACGCCTATCAGACGCATACCATTCCTGGTTGCCGAAGCCACCAGACAGGAACCGGCTTCTTTGGTATAGCCTGTCTTGATACCATCGGCCCCATCATATAGGGTGAGATATTGGTTGCGGTTATAAACCACGCGGTTATAAGGATTATCTTGCCAGGGCATCTGTTTCTTTTGAGTCTTGATAATGGTATTGAAAGTAGGTATTTTAGTTGCTGCTCTAGCTATGTAAGCTAAATCGTAAGCCGACGTATAATGGTTTTCGTTGTTTAATCCATGGGGGTTGGCCCAGGAGCTATCTTTTAAGCCCATATTTGTCGTTTTTGTATTCATCATTTCGACGAATTTATCTTCCGACCCAGCAATACCAATGGCAATAACCTGCGCCGCATCATTAGCGGAACGTAAGAGCATTGCATACATCAGATCCTCTAAGGTATGTGTCTCACCAGGTTCCAACCAAATACTGGCTTCTCCCGCGTCAACAAAGTCTGCTGGAACTGTAATCTTTTGCGATAGGTCACCTTTTTCTAAAGCAATGAGTGCGGTCAATATCTTGGTTGTGCTGGCGGGAGGTAGTTTCGCATGAGGATTTTGCTGATATAAAATCTTACCGCTATTAGCGTCTATAAGTATCGCTGATGATGCATCCACCCAAAAAGCATCGGCATGAGTTGCGGGAATAAGGAAAAAGCATAAAAAAAGCACTATTCCAATAATATATTTTTTTATGTATCTATTCAATCCATACTCCCCTTTTTTGTTTTAAGATAATATGTCGATATAAAATCTTTTTAGTTATTCAACCTCTAAAAAAAATAATCCTGCCATAACCAGGATTATTTTTTAACAAAAATTCCCAAAGATTTTTAAGATAAAGAATTATATTGTTGATGCGCTGCTATATGAGTTTTCCTCTTGATCATTATTATTTTTATTTAAAAGTTTATCTAATTGTTCCATCAACATAGGTGTCGAGTCTATGATCCTTTCCATAGTTGTACTGGCAGCAACAGGAACCAGACGTACCTTATCACCCGAAACCACTAAAAAACCGACCGGCGAAACTGAAACTCCCGCACCACTGCCCCCGGCAAAAGGCTGTTCTTTCTTATCTTTTGGATCTTTCATCGTATATTCTCCGCCCCCGGCAACGAAACCGCAAGCCACCCTAGATACCGGAATAACACTTGTACCTCCGCTTGTCTGAATCATATCTCCGATAACAGTATTGACGTCGATCATATCTTTCAAATTGCCCAAAGCTGTCTGCATCAGGCCTTGGATGTCGCTTTGTCCTTCCATTTTTTATGCCCCTTTCTTGAAATAATGAACCAGATCATGTAACATATGGCAAATATAATATCACCGAATCTGATAGCAAATATACACTCAAAATGGCAAAAAAAACGTTTGGCAAAGAAATCAGGCTGGACAAAAACCAAAGGTGGCTCTGGAAAATTTTTAAAATAACCTGAAACAAATCCCAGCATACCACTTCCGGCACTCCAAAGTCCGCCAGCCAAAAGACAGGAGGCTGCCGCATTACCTGTCCCTATATCAATAGAGATATTTAGATTGCGAATATCGACACGTTTTATTATTCTTTTAAAAAATTTGAGAGCATCTACTGTGGATATTTTTCTCTTATCTTTAGCAATTCTCGGCCAATGAATCAGTTCTCTATTTCCTAAAGTTCTAATGTGTATCTTTTTCTTAAAGCCAAAAAGTGCCAGGGGCAAAAAAAATAGGCTTAGCTCGATCTTCATGCTTTCGCTTTCGTCCACTTTACCTTCCACAGCAAAAAACACTGGGCATAAGCAAAGCAAAATGATCAAACCGATAATTATATACCACAAAAAGACACCCCCTTTGCTTTTTCTTTCCGCTTTAAAAGCCAGATTATTTCTATTTATTTTTAAGGACTTTTCTAGTCTGGCTTTTTTTACCATTTTTATACAAGTTTACCTAACTAAACTAAAAACAAAAATAATATTTTTCGCATATAGTAGAAGCAAATATCCCCATAGAGAAAAGAAGGGATACGATGGCTTCGGAAAATATCCAATTTTTATATGATGGCATAAAAGCGGCAGAATATGCCGACTTTTGGTGGGATAGTAATAATCCCGTTTACCCTTTCTTTAAAGAAGCAGATTGTACCAATTATATAAGCCAATCACTTTTTACCGGAGGTTTGCCCATGAATTATACAGGTAATGTCAATACCGGTTGGTGGATCAGAAATAGCACCTGGAGCTATAGCTGGACTGTGGCGCATAGTCTTAGTTGGTATTTATCGTCTTTACAAGGTAAAGGCACAAGATTGGTTAATACCCCACAAGAATTAGAGATAGGGGATGTTATCTCCTATGATTTTAATGGTGATAACCATTGGGACCATAATACTATCGTCACGGCTAAAACGCCAGATGGTGAGCCACTGGTCAACGCTCATACTTATAATAGTTATCACCGTTTATGGGATTATCAGACCTCCCCTGCCTATGATCCCCAAAAGACCCGTTATCTTTTTTGGCGTATAACCAGTAATCCACCTCAGATGCCCTGGGGGCAATCCCCTGGAACATTAGAAGAAATGCCACCAGGTATCCCGCCTGAAACGGAATTCCCTTCTGGCATATAAATACATACTCGTAAGAATACCTCCAGAAGATAATCCACTAGGCGTACCCAGTAACTATCCCAAGAAAACGAACATTAAAAAAAATCTCCCTTCTATAGGATAAATACAGAAGGGAGATTTTATATTGCAAGAACTTATACAAAAACAAGTAATTTGATTGCATTAACATTTTATATATTGCAAGGTTTGTAAAAAAATTTAACTCCTCAAAGAACTGATCTAGCTAAAATACCTTAGAGTACAAGAAAACAAGTAAGCTCAATTTTGCTTATTCTTCGGAATCATCTTCGGGATCGGGATAAATGCTGTAACGGAAAGAGGCTATTGCCAGATTATAATCTTTTTCGGCATCTAACAAAGCAGACTCCGCCAGCTCCAAAAGCGTTTCGGCATTCTGAATATCATAAACCGTGGCTAAACCCGATTTATAACGTAGTGTAGCTAAACGGTAGGCCTCGGTGGCCAAATCATGGCTTTTGGTTAACGCCTGATAGTTAGTGTAAGCCGTATTAAGTTTATTATAGGAATAATATACCCTGATTTCCAGATCAGTTCCGGCATTATCACAGGCCACCAGTGCTTGTTGTCGGCTTACTTCCGCTTTTTCATAGTCAAAAGTATTGGGCGAACTAAATTTTTGAGTATAATCGCTGATCAAATCACTAGAATCATAATTATTTTTCGCTGTCAAATAAGTCAGATCGGTTGTTTGAGCTTTACTAAAAGCTTCTTCAAAACTAATCTCTCCGTTTTCCACCATACTCAATTCATCAGTTGGTATTAACTTGTTCGTTACATCCAAACCCAACATCTGATCCAACAGCATGGTTGCATAGTCTGCGGCATCCTTTGTAGACATGTAATCAGCCTGGCTCTTCAACAAATTTGCTTCGGCGTTATAAAGGTCTAATTTGGATGCCAATCCCTGATTCACTTTAGCTTTTACATTATTCAGTTGTGTCTCATTCCTTTTCCATGCGAGATCTGCGGCTTCTAAGGCTTTATCAGCCACCTGCAAACCATAATAAGCCGTTTCGATCCCATATTTGACCTTGTTTTCCGTATAATTCAAGGTAGACTGGGCCAGTTCGTAACCTAGCTCCGCCTGAGCCGGATTGAAATATAATACCGAATAGACATCTTCAGCAAAATACATATCCGGATCATCAAGAGTTTTCTGTAATTTTTTTGCCCTGAATTGAGTCTGCTCCAAGTTTATTTTGTTGGCTTCCACTGCTAGTTTCGCCAAGGTGATATTGTCATTATTCTCCACTCCTAAGGCAATCGCTTGTTCCAGACTTAAAGATTTGCTTGTAATCGTATCATCCTCGCCAAGTGCAATAGAGCTGAAAGAAAAAATCAAGCCACAGATCAGAATCACCTGTATATAACATCTAAGGACACGGTTCTTTTTCATCTTGCTACCTCCTTACATTAAGCCGATTGCTGTCATTATTTCACTTTTTTGATGACAACTTCCGCTTCCTCGCCGGGTTTTATTGTGGAATCCTCAGGCAGGAGGATCTTAATCTTAATACTGTCTTTATTCTTATTAACGGAGGTCTGCAAGTCTTTCGGAGTATACTGGGTCTTATTATCGATAAATGTCACGGTTCCCTGAATAGCCTCATTACCGTAATTAATGGTTAGGCTCTGACCGTATTCAACATTGTAAATATCGTCCTTGGGCACATAGGTCACCAGATATTTCTCGTTCTGCGCGGAAATATCCATGAGATTATAACCGACTGAGACGTTATCACCTAAAAGATAATTTTTACTGATCACGACTCCATCCGCAACTGCAGTAATCCGGTATTTGGCTAGATTATCTTCTAACTGTCTGACCTGACTTTCAGTTTGATCAACGTCCGCTTGCGCGGCAGTGATATCCTGTTTATCAGCTCCTTCCAGCAGAAGATTAAGACTTTGCTTAGCGTTATCAAGGGTAGTTTCGGCGGAGATCAGCGTTTGTTCCGCCAATACCTTTCTATCCAACGCATTATCCATGTCATTTTGGGTGATGGCCCCTTCATTATACAAACTTAAAGCATTCTCATAATCGGATAAAGCTCGGTCAGCAAGAGTCTTTTTGGAATCGTAGCCCGCCTTGGCAATGTCAATATTATTCTTTGCCTGTTTGATCTCCAGAGAGTCCGCTCCTTCTTCTAGTTTAGCAAGAACCGCTTTCTTTTTTGCAAGGACGGCTTGCAACTGTTCCAGAGCATATTTAGCATCAGTATCGTCGATTTCCGCGATCAGATCGCCTGCCTTGACGCTCTGCCCCAATTCAACCGGCAATTTGGTGATCTTGCCGGATACTTCCGTATACTGTGAATAGACCGGCGCCTCTACTTCTCCCTTTAAGACGATCTGATTGCCGCAGGCAGTCAGTAATATTGCCGCTAATAAGACACTTGCCAATACTAATATTATTTTTAATACGGAACTATTTCTTTTCATAAACTACTCCTCCATATCTAGATACGCCGGTATTTTTTCAGAAGCAAGACATTGATGCCCATGAAAGCGAGACAAAAACCAATTAATACCAACAAGTCAATAAAAATAACATTGATACCGTTCCCCTTCAGCATGATATTATTTAAGGCATCCGCAGTATAATGGAGCGGCATGAAACATCCGATTGTTTTCAGTAACGGCGTCAGATCGAAGATTCCGGTAAAAAAGACTTGCGGTACAATGACGATAGGAATAAACTGCATCATCTGAAATTCGTTATTAGTAGCCGTCGAGAGCAGCATCCCCAAGGAAAGCGCCGCAATCGCCGTAAAGAGGATCGTCAACAGAACCAGGGCAAAAGAACCGATCATCATAATACCCAGCACATAAACACAATACCAGGAAATAATTGATGATTGTATAACAGCGAGAATACCAAAACCGAAAATGTATCCAAAAACGATCTGCCTTCTTTCTATAGGCGTTGACAACATCTTTTCCAGGGTACCGCTGGTACGTTCCTGTAAAAAGGAAATACCGGAAACCAGAAAAACAAAAAAGAAGACGATAAAGCCTATCAGCACCGCACCGAATTTATCAAAATTGGACAAATCCTCATATCCGTAGACATAATCAATTTCAGATACCAGATCGGGACGGGCAAGTGTCGTACTTACTTTGGCGGCTTCCAAATATTTCAGCGTCGCGTTAGATTTGGTCGGATCGGTGGAATCGATCTTAATATATGATTTACCGTCTTTGATATCTACGGTAGCAATCACATCACCGTCTTCCAGCAACTTTAAAGCTTCGTTTTCATTACAACGAATGGGAATAATATCATAATTATCAAGGCTATTAAGATATTCCTCGGGGGCGTTAACTACCGCTACATGGACGGAGGTCGCTGGAGACTCAAAAATAAAATACACTAAGCTCAGTATCAATAAAGGGGCAAACATCATCAGCGCTAAGGTGCGCCGGTCATGCCGGAACTGTTTTAAGATACGAAGGGCCATCGCTTTAATGATCATCTTTGCCACCTCCGTAATAAAGGAAAGCTTCCTCAATAGTCCTGACGCCGATCCCTTCCGTCAATTCTTTGGGCGTACCGCTGGACAGGACGACTCCTTCTCTGATCATGGCTAATTTTTGGCACCTGTCCGCTTCGTCCATCACATGGGTCGTTACCAATATGCTTACGCCTTTTGCAGCCATATTATTTAATTCAGCCCAGATATCCTGACGTACAACCGGATCAATCCCCACTGTCGGTTCATCCAGGATTAGTACCGGCGGATTATGGAGAATCGCCAGAGCCAATGACAAACGCCTTTTCATACCTCCAGAATAGGTTGATACCGGTTTCTGCATTTCGTTTAGAAGGTTGACCAGAGACATTACCTCTTCGGCTCTTTTTTTGATCTCTGCTTTTTGCATACTGTAGACCGAGCCAAAAAACTGGATATTCTCATAAGCGGTCAGATTAAGATATAACGCGTCGGATTGTGCCATATATCCGATCCGATTCATCAGTTTGAGCTGAGGCATCAATTCTCCCAGCAAATAAGTTTCGCCGGAGTTTGCTTCCAGTATCCCCGACATTATCTTGACGATTGTGGTTTTTCCGCAACCGGAAGGACCCAGCAGACCGTAAATACTGCCGTAAGGAATCTCCAGGTCCACATCCTTCAGAACATGCTTTTTCCCGAAGTATTTATTAACTTTTTCCATGACAATACAATTTTCCCGATCCATATTGATCCCCGCTTACTGTCAAATTTTCTAATAAATTTTTTATCATATAAACCAGCTTGTTTTTAGACAACGTGTTGTATTATAATAATACTATAATCTAAATATCTAAAAAAAACCAGCAACAGATTAACTAAAAGTGTTGAAATTTTAAGGAGTTTAAAATGGGCAAACATCATACGGACAGTAAGGATAGAATGCAAGAAGCATTTTTGGAATTGTATGCGCAAAAACCGCTGAGCTCAATCACTGTAAAAGAAATTGCCTCCATGGCCTGCGTAAACCGTAGTACATTTTATTTGTATTATAATGACATCTATGCCCTGTATGAAGATGTCGAAAAAACCTTGATCGATAATATTCTGCCTAATATCGATATCTTCTTAGGATTTCTCGATCATCAAAACGATTTAACTCCATTGATCCAAGAGATCAATTTTTATCACGAAAACTATTATTACGTTAAGCCGTTTTTATTATCTGATACCAACTTTAGCCGTAAAATTAAAGACGCCATTAAAAATAAGATTTTTTCTCAGTTGAATCTGGAAAAAAACAAAACCAATGATTATATCTGCGAATATGTTACTTCTGCGCATTTCGGCATTATCTCATATTATCTTTGCGGAGAAAACGAAATATCGATTGCTGAAGTAGTTAACTTACTGAGCGATATTTTTCTTAACGGCCCTTATAAAATGTTGTTCAAATAATTATTAAATAAAACACTTTTGCTCAAGCGCAAAGCTCATTAACGTTACAATTATTTCTATGATAACCAGTGCATTTAACTTAAACAGAAGCAGACGCCATTTAAAAAAACGACGTCTGCTTTTGCATTATTTAAACATTCAATTATATGTGCTTTCTCTTCTATGTCTAATTTACCTTAGTACAGTATAATTTACTAGGGCTTGCTTTTACCTTCTGAATATCTAATTACCTGTTTTGGACCTTTCTTTTTGATGGAGGTAATATCTCCAGCCAATATCCGTCCGGATCGGTAATAAAATAGACACCTAATTCCTTATTTTCATGACAGATACAGCCCATCTCTTGATGTAAAGCATGCGCCGCATCTATATCATCCACATAAAAGGCCAGATGCATCTCATTATCTCCCAGGTTATAGGGCTCTTTTCTCTCCACAAGCCAGGTTAATTCCAATTGATGCGCAGTTTCGCCATCGGAAAGAAAAACTAAAACAGCCCAGTCGCCTAAACTTTTGCGGCGGTATTCTTCAAGGCCCAGAGCTTCTTTATAAAATTTGATGCTTCTGTCGAGGTCGAAAACATTAAAGCATATGTGCAAAAGCAGCTTTCATGCAAATACCTCCTAATTGAAATCAAGCTCCAAGGTAGAGCTATTTTATAGAGCGCAGCAAATTGACCATTTCCATAGCAGATATAGCAGCGTCCCAGCCTTTATTACCGACCTTGGTTCCGGCCCGCTCAATGGCCTGCTCGATATTGTCAGCGGTAATCACCCCAAAAATGACTGGCTTATCGCAGGCTAAACCAACTTGGGCGGCGCCTTTGGCTGTTTCGGAGGCGACATAGTCAAAATGCGGCGTAGCTCCCCTGATGACGGCTCCTAAACAGATAACCGCATCATAATCTTTGCCGGCTAGCTTCTTAGCTACTAGAGGTATCTCAAAAGCTCCTGGTACCCAGGCTATATCTACTTTTCCTTCATCTACTCCATGTCGAGTTAGAGCATCCATGGCGCCGCTTAATAATTTAGATGTAATAAATTCATTAAATCTACCAACTACCAGGGCAATTTTCATATCTTTTGCGGATAATTGTCCTTCAAAAACTTGACCCATGATATTCACCTATCCTTTTAAAAAATTTTTATATTTACTTATTAATTATTGGGATACTGGCTTGAATTAAGCAAATGTCCCATTTTTTCTTTTTTAGTGCGAAGATAAAATTCATTTTCTTCTCCCGGCTCGATCTCGATAGACACCCTTTCTACCACTTCCAGGCCATAACCTGCAATACCGGTGATCTTGCGCGGGTTATTAGTTAAAAGGCGGATCTTACCTACACCCAAATCACGCAGTATTTGCGCACCTATCCCATAATCACGCAAGTCTGGTGCAAAACCCATTTGGATATTGGCTTCTACAGTATCCATTCCCTGATCCTGCAAATTATAAGTATGCAGCTTATTAACCAGGCCGATACCCCGTCCTTCCTGTCTCATATAAACAACAATGCCTTCCCCCGCTTCTTCAATCATGCTCATTGATTTTTGCAACTGTGCGCCACAATCACAACGCAGCGAACCAAAGACATCTCCGGTCAGACATTCCGAATGCATCCGTACCAAGGTAGGCCGATCATGAGATATCTCCCCTTTAACTAAAGCAACATGGGTCTCATTATCCACCTCATTTTCATATGCAATAGCCTTAAATTCACCGAAAGGCGTAGGTATCTTAGTTGTTACTGCACGCCTCACCAGCTTCTCATTACGGCTACGCCACTTTACGATGTCAGCAATAGTGCAGAGATTTAAACCATGCTTTTCACCAAATTCCAGCAAATCATCCATTCTGGCCATTTTTCCATCTTCTTTGATAATTTCGCAGATAACAGCGGCTGGATATAAACCGGCTAGCCGCACCAAATCTATCGAACCTTCAGTATGCCCTGTCCTCTTTAGCACGCCGCCTTCTCTTGCTCGCAAGGGAAAAATATGTCCAGGACGGCGGAAATCCACTGCCTTATATTTGGGGTCGATCAGCGCTTTTATTGTTGATGAACGTTCATGGGCAGAAATACCGGTCGTGCTTTTCGGCCCATCCACAGAAATGGTAAAGGCTGTACAATATTTATCGCTGTTATTTTGCACCATAGGAGGCAATTCCAGTTGGTCAAGCCTCTCCCCTTTCATAGGCATACAGACAAGTCCCTTAGCATGTTTGATCATAAAATTGATCACTTCAGGTGTGGCGTGCTCAGCTGCCACGACGATATCCCCTTCATTTTCCCTGTCCAGGTCATCGGTTACGATGATCATTTTCCCCGCCCTAATTTCTTCGATTGCTTCTTCCACTCTGATAAAAGGCATCGATTTTTCCCCCTCTTGCTACGTATTTTTGTTGCTATTTTATGATTTATTTATTACCTTTATAAAAAACCATGTTCAGCTAAGAATGTAGTATCAAGTTTACTTTCCTTTTGTTTAGGAGTCACCATTAAGCTTTCCACATACTTGGCTATCATATCCGTTTCAATATTTACACTGTCGCCTGTCTTTTTCATGGCTAAAGTAGTTTGGCCTGCCGTATGAGGTATAAGCGAAACGATGAAGCTTTCCTTCTTTTTTTGCGCCACAGTAAGGCTAATACCATCGAGGGCTACCGAGCCCTGGTTAATGAGATATGGCAAAAGATCAGACGGAGGAATGATCTCTATCAAAAGAGCAATGCCTTGTTTTTCCATGGATACGATCTTGCCTACTCCATCGATATGCCCGCTGACTAAATGCCCTCCTAGACGTTCTCCCAAGGCCATCGCCCGCTCCAAATTTACGCCAGAGCCAGACCCAAGCTTTCCTAAATTACTCTTGGTAAGAGTAGTATTCATTATATCTGCGGTAAAACTATCTTTACCCATAGAAGTAACAGTCAGACAAACACCGTTGACAGCTATGCTGTCGCCGATTGCACAGCCTTCTAATACCTTTTTGGCTGCTATATTTATATAGGCCTCTTCGCTGCCATGCTTTATTTCTAATACTTGACCCATTTCTTCTATCAATCCAGAAAACAAAAGGCCACCCCCTAAATATTTATCAAAGCTTACTTTTGCGGATAGGCTATGAAAAGCCAATCTTGCCCTACATGCCTAAGTTCCCGAATATCAAGCCTCTGCGCATCTTCCATAGAGCTAATGCCTGTGCCGCCGATGATGCCCGGGGCATTAACCCCACCAGCTATTTTGGGAGCCAAGAACAGATAAATTTTATCAACCAGGCCTGCCTGCCAAAAAGCGCCGTTCAATGCTTCTCCTGCCTCCAAAAAAACGCTCATAATCCCTTTTTCATAGAGAATGGATAAAACTTCCCGCAAATCGAAATGACCGTCCTCCCCTGCAAGAAGGATAATCTTCACACCTTTTTGATGCAGTTGGCGCATCTTCTCATTTTCTTCGCTAGCAGTAAAAATGATTGTCGGGGCCAAACTTATATCAGTTATTTTAGCATCAAGAGGGATGCGCAAATCATAATCAAGGACAACTCTTATCGGCTGATAAGCTAAATCTTCGACTAACCTCACCGTTAACTGAGTGTCATCCGCCAAAACAGTACCAATGCCGGTCAACACAGCATCATAGCGAGAGCGTAATTCATGGACGATTCGGATACTCTCATCAGAGGTTATCCGCCCACCCTTACCTTTTTGGGGTGCAGTTTTTCCATCTAATGTAGCAGCTGATTTCAAGATTACAAAAGGCACATGCATCGATTTATTTTTGATAAAGACCTCATTTAGGCACCTAGCCTCTTCTTCTAATAAACCTACCTCTACCTCTATACCCACTTCTTGCAACCGGGAAAAACCTTTACCAGCTACGAGGGGATTAGGGTCTTGCATAGCCGCCACCACTCTTTGTATTCCTGCGGCAATGATTGCCGCTGTGCAAGCAGGAGTCCTTCCCACATGGCAGCAAGGTTCCAAAGTTACATAAAGTGTAGCGCCATGAGCGGCATCGCCCGCTTCCTGCAAGGCATAAACTTCGGCATGCGGCAATCCTGCTTTCTGATGCCATCCTTGGCCTATGATTTTGCCATCTTTGACAATTACTGCCCCTACCATAGGATTAGGAGAAGTCCTTCCCTTAGCCAATGCGGCTAAAGCAAGTGCCTGCGACATATATGCCTTATCTTGTTCTTTATCTTTTAATAACAATTCTGCCCCATCCTTTTATGATTATAATTTTTAGGCAAATAAAAAATCCCCGTTTGTACGGGGATATAAGCGCATAAAAAGCGAAGAAATTTCGTTTTTTAAGCTTTCTTCTTTCATCCGGACTTTAACCGTCGGCACAGGAATCTCACCTGTTCAACCAAAAGGCTCGTGGGCTTTACCACCGATATGGAATTTCACCAATCCCCGAAGAGAACTATTATTAATTTATGTTTGTAATGAGTATAGCATTAGTGCTTGCTTTTGGCAAGCATTATTTGGCAGGACCTTCATAAAGATGGCCCGCGCTAACATAGTATTGCTCGGCTAGATGCCTCATCTGCCGGACTGTCCCGCCAATATCCGCGGCATTAAAGATAGAAGACCCTGCTACCAGCACATTAGCGCCGGCGCGGATAATATTAGGGGTGTTTTCTAAAGTTACACCACCATCAACCTGGATGTCGGTTTCCAAATCCCTCTCTTGCACCATCAGCCAGAGGCGACGCATCTTATCCAGTACATTAGGAATAAATTCCTGGCCACCAAAACCGGGATTGACGCTCATCAGTAAGACCATATCCACATCCGGTAATATTTCTTCGATAGTAGATAAAGGGGTAGCCGGATTAAGAGCAACACCCGCCTTTAGGCCAAGATTGCGAATTGCCTGTATGCTGCGGTGCAGATGTGTGCATGCTTCTACATGCACAGTTATCAAGTCCGCCCCTGCCAGAGCAAAATCCCTTATATAACGGTCGGGGTCATTAATCATCAAATGGGCATCAAATACCATCTTACTATGAGGACGTAAAGCCTTAACGAGTGATGCTCCAAAAGAAATATTCGGCACAAAAGAACCGTCCATAATATCTAGATGCAAATAATCAGCTCCTGCCTGCTCTACCTCTCGAACTTGTTCTTTAAGGCGAAGCGTGTCTGCCCCCAATATGGACGGAGCAATCTTAATCATGATATTTGACCTCCCTGTCTTTTAATTCATCATAGATCTTTAAATATCTATTATATCGCGCCTCGTCGATCAGACCTTCAGCTACGGACTGCTTGACTACGCAACCAGGCTCCTTATAATGGATACAACCGTCAAAACGGCAAGAACCATGATCGGCAAAATCCGGGTAAAGAGTGGGTAATTGCGAAAGCATAAGTGCCTCCGGCAAGTCCAGCAAAGAAAAACCAGGTGTATCGGCAACAAAAGTATCTTCTTCCATGCGGATAATATGCACATGGCGGGTAGTATGCCGTCCCCGTCCCAAACGCTGGCTTATTTTGCCCGTAGTAAGATTCAATTCAGGATAAAGCCGATTGAGCAGGCTAGATTTACCAACCCCGGAAGGTCCGGCAAAAACTGATATCTTGCCTCGTAGCAAGGATAAAAGATCATCTATCCCTTCACCCTTTATGGCACTGACTAAAACAAGCGGTATTCCCACCTCTTGATAAGGAGAAACCAGCTTAAGAAAGCTCTCTTTTTCTTCTGGAGAAAGGATATCACATTTATTAAAACAGATCAGCGGCGAGATTTGATTATAGGCCGCCATCACTAACATCTTATCCAGTAAAATCCAATCAGTAGGAGGATCATCGACTGCCAAAACTAAAACCGCTTGATCGATATTAGCAACCTTTGGACGCTGGAGTTGATTAAATCGAGGCAGAACCTGGATAATCATGCCATCCACGCCGCCTTCACCAGTAGCTGACAACAGCTCTAAGCGGACAGTATCGCCGGGATAGATGCCCCCTTCGTCCTTTTGCAGGCGGCCTCGAGGCTTACAAGTTTTTTCGCCAGCGGCAGTAAGCACCTGATAAAAGCCGCCAAAGCCGGAAAGAACCAGGCCCTCGCATAAGCTATCTTCTCTAAGTGCAGGATCAAGTAAGGCTTTGTTCATCTACAAATTCCCCATCCAAATAGACTTGGAGTTTACCTTCATTATAATAAGTCACATCCTCCTGCACCCATGTTCCTCCGGCAAAAGTGTCTGAAAAAACTTCCCGCGTACCTTTAACATCTTTGACCACCAGCTTAAAAGCATGGTCTTCGCCATCGTCCGGAATTATATAACTTATGGAAGTAGTTTTTACCGTTGGTCCAGGGCCATCGCTGACAGTAATGGTAACAGTATCACCCTGCTTGATATCGCTATTTGCGGCTATGCTCTGAGCGGAGACTATGCCTTCATCATAAGTTGTGCTGGATTGATAAGTGATTTTTCCTAAATTAATTTTTTTATCTTTTAAAGATGTTTGGACATCGGTCAAGGGCTTTCCTACCAGGTTGGGCATAGTTATCACAACGGCTTTAGGGCCCAAGCTGACTTTTAATAGAACCTTGTCTTTTTCAGATATGGTCGAGCCGCTGACGGGATATTGAGAAATAACAAGATCTGCAGCCACTGTATCGCTATTTTCCTCAGTGACATCAGCTACCAGCAATACATTAGAAAGAGCCAGCTCTGCCTCTTTTCTGGTCAAACCGACTAAAGGAGGAACCGTCACCTCTTTGGCCCCTTTGCTGACTACCAGTTCGATATTGCGGTTTTTCTTGACCTTTTGTTCGGCGGCAATGCTCTGAGAAATGACCGTTTCCGCGGGGACATCTTCGCTATTCGTGTAAGAAGTAGTATAAGTCAATTCTGCATCATCCAATAATTTATCAGCTTGGGTTAAGGTCAAACCTTCTACCTGCGGCACGACAACATCTGCTGTAGAGCTGAAAGCACGAACAGCCTGCCATATCATCCAGCCAAAAGCAGCAAGAAAGACTATCGCCAAAATAGTTATTATCTTTTTACCATTCTTCGGTAAATGATTGCCAAAACCAAAACGTGATTTATGTTTTTTAGGATAAGTGCCAACGGGCAAATCGGCAGTTAGGTCTTTTGTTTCTTCAATACTATCTGTGTTAGTATCCTGATAAAGACGGTTTATGCCTTCTGTTACCGAATGTACGCTCTCATTCATTTCCCTAGCAGAAGTATAGCGGATATCAGGACTCTTACGCATAGCCCGCATTACTACATAGGAAAGACCGATAGGAATATTATGATTGATCTGATGTGGTGGTATCAATTCTCCATGAACATGCTGCATAGCAACACTGATTGCACTGTCGCCGGCAAAGGGCAACTGCCCTGTAAGCATCTCATAAAGCACTACCCCGATCGAATAGATATCAGATTTTTCGGTAACGGGTTCTCCCTGCACCTGTTCCGGAGAAATATATTGTACCGAGCCCATAATCTTAGAAGAAGAATGGTATGTCTGCGTAACTTCAGATAAACCCATGGCAATTCCGAAATCAGTAACTTTGACATGGTGGTCTTTGGAGAGCAGCACATTTTGCGGTTTGATATCACGGTGGACAATACCATGTTTATGGGCATAATCTATCCCTTCAAGTATCTGGGAGATGATATCGACGGTCTCAGCAATATCTAGAACACCTTTACGTTTGATGTAATCCTTGAGAGTTTCCCCTTCCACAAATTCCATGACAAAATAATGCAGATTTCCTTCATCGCCCACATCATAGATAGATACGATGTTGCCATGGGATAGGCTGGCTACCGCCTGGGCCTCCCTACGAAAACGGCGGACAAATTCCTCATCGCCCACGAATTCTTCCCTCAGTATCTTGATCGTGACCATACGACCCAAGAGGATATCCTGGCCTTTATAGACGACAGCAGTTCCTCCGGAACCTATTTTTTCTTTTATCTCATAGCGATTATTAAAGAGTTTCCCAATCATTCTTTTGTCTCACCTCACTAATCGTTTGAGACCAAAACTGCGGAGATATTGTCATAACCGCCTCTTTTTCTGGCGGTTTCAACCATAGTATTGACTGCTTTACGCAGCCCCTCCTCATTTAGGCCAGCCTCTTTAAAGCTCTTGGACATGCAAACGATATTGTATAATTCCTCTTCCTCAATCATATTAGAAAGGCCGTCTGTACACAAAAGCAGATAGTCGCCTTTTTGCCAATCAATCTCCTTCTCATCGACAGTTACCAAACCATCTTGTCCAAGCGAGCGGATAAGTATATTCTTTTGCGGATGATGCTCTGCTTCCTGCGCAGTAATGCTACCATCTTTTACCAACTCACCAACTAAGGAATGGTCTTCAGTCAAACGTTGCATACCACACGCGTCGATATGATAAGCGCGGCTATCACCCACATGGGCCAAATAAATCTTTTCATTGGAAACCAAGGCCGCAGTCATGGTAGTACCCATGCCGCCTCCATCCTGTTTTTTCCCTGCCTTATAGAGGATATGATTGACCTCATAAAAAGCCTCCCGTAATACCTCAAGCGGTGTGCTTTCCTCAATATCATTTTGCTCTACTCTTTGCGCCGTTACTTTTACAGCAATAGCACTGGCTATTTCACCATCCTGCCGGCCACCTATACCGTCAGCAACGATAAAAAGCCCTAACCCTGTATCGCAAAAAATAGAGTCCTCATTATTTTTCCTGACTTCTCCTACATGAGAATACGATTCAGAATGCACGGAAAACACCTCCAAAGTATTACCTGCGGCGCAATTGTCCACAAGCCGCATCTATATCCGGGCCTCTAGATTCCCTCATGCAAATCTCTATTCCATAACCGGCCACGGTATTTGAAAAATCCTTTATAGCTTCTACTTTTGATGGATAAAATCCTGTTTCGGGAACAATGTTTGCAGGTATAATGTTGAGCAAAAAATCTTCCCCTTTAAGCAGCATGCCCAGCTCATGAGCAAATTTAGCACTATCATTGATTCCCAAAAAAAGAGCATATTCGAAAGTTATACGCCGCCCCGTCTTTTGTCGGTAATAGCGGCAAGCAGCTAGCAATTCTTTAAGTGGATATCTAGCTGCTACAGGCATCAGCGAGTGCCGCAATTCGTCATTTGATGCATGCAGAGAGATAGCTAACTCTACCTGCATACCCCAATCAGCCATTTCATAGATCTGAGGTACCAACCCACAGGTAGAAACAGTCATCCGCCGCATACCTATATTCATCCCCAAAGGATGATTGAGTAAAAGCAAGCTTTTCTTTACATTAGCCAAGTTAGCGAGTGGTTCGCCCATCCCCATATATACAACATTGGTCAATGCTGCAAAACCCATGTCTCGCGCTTTTCTATCAGCTAAGAGTGCTTGAGCTACTATCTCACCAGCAGAAAGATTTCGTCCCTTCCCGCAAAGAGCAGTGGCACAAAAGGAGCAAGCCATCGCACAGCCTGTCTGCACGCTGAGGCAACAAGTAGCACGTTCACGTGTATTTTTCCGGTGATAAAGCATCAACGCCATCTCTATGCGCTCACCATCTTTGAGCTGCAAAAGTGTTTTAACTGTATCTCCAGCAGCAGAACAAGAAGCGGTTACTTCCCTGACAGGGGCCAAAAAAGCCTTTTCTTCCAGTTTTTGGCGATAGGCAAGAGGCATATCGCTCATTTGTGAAAACGTATCAATGCCTTTTTTATGCACCCACTGAAATAGCTGTTTGGCACGGTAGGACTCAAAACCCATAGAGGCTGTAAAATTTCCCATCTCTTCTATATCTAATGAACGCAAATCAATAAGCGAATCGGTAGATAAACCCATTCGCCTTTGTTCTTCTATTGGTTTTACAGAGTCTTTATTTGTCATTAATTAGCCTCGTTTAGTTATTCTATATTAATATCTATTTTTTGGACAGATTTTATCAAAATTCTTAAAAATCAAGCTTTTTTTGTAGACGTGCTAAGAAAAAGCCTTCCATCCCATGCTTTTGAGGCAAAAGTTGGAGCGTCCCTTTTTGCAACACAGTTTCTTCCTGGGATAACCAGGGCATGTCCGGAAAAGATATTAAAGAAAAGTCCGTCCTGGTTTGCAAAAATTCTTTTATAGCCATTTCATTTTCTTCCGGTGCAATTGTACAGGTGGAAAAACAGATAATTCCCCCCGGTTTTAAATAATCGGCAGCCGCCTGAAGAATCTCTCTTGACAAAGCCCCCATAAGGTCGATATCCTCCGGACTTTTCCGCCAACGGGCATCGGGCCGACGCCCCAATACACCTAAGCCTGAACAGGGAGCATCTAAAAGAATGAAATCTGCCCACCCCTGATAAGAGGCAGGTAAATGGCGGGCATCACATAAGCCTGCCTGGACGCTATCTATGCCTAAGCGACGGCAATTTTCCTTGATTAAAGCAATCTTATGCTCATGAACATCAAAAGCATGTATTTCTCCTTCATCAGCCATCAATTGCGCAATATGGGTCGTTTTCCCTCCCGGCGCAGCACAAAGGTCCAATACTTTTGCCCCTTTGCTTACTCCCAAAACATGGGCCGCAATCATTGAAGCTTCATCTTGCACCTGAAATAAACCTTGTTTAAAAGAAGCCAGATGCGAAATGCCACCTAATTTTCCTAAAATTATACTCTCGGGAGCATAGCGGCCCAAAGTTGGGTCCATCCCTTCGGTAATAAGCTTTTCCATCAGGTCTTCTCTTGTCGTTTTTAAGGTATTAGTCCGTATATTAACGCTAGGACGGGCATTATTAAAAAGACAAAAGGCCTCTATATCTTCCATAGACCAGAAAGCTTGCAAATATTCGATCAGCCAGATGGGATGAGATAATGTGGTTATTAGATATTCTTCCCCTGCCCCTTTTGTAGGCAAAGTTAAAGAACCATCTTCTGTTTTGCGCAAATAATTACGTAAGACAGCGTTGACTAAAGAGGCAGTACCTGCATGTCCATATTTTTTAGCCAGCTTCACTCCTTCATTAACTACCGCGGAAGGAGGCAGCTTGTCCAAATAAACTAATTGATAGATACTGATGCGCAAAATCAACAAAATCCATAAAGGCAGGCTGTCCAAAGGTTTGGTAAGCAGCCTGCCTAATATATAATCAATAGCCGCACGCATCCGCTGCGTGCCGTAACTTATCTCCGTGATTAGGCGCATATCCAGTGGCGAATAGCCACCGGCATCTAAGACTTTTGCCGTTTGCAGATTGGCATAAGCCTTATTCTTTTCTACCTGATGCAAAATCAATAGCGCTGCCTCTCTAGCAGAGGTGTTTTTTTTATCCACTTTATTATTACCGCCTATTATTCATCTCTCCCGCCGCCGAAAATTAAAATCAAACGTAATAATTGTAGAATACCCACTAAAGCAGCCGCTACATAAGTCAGTGCTGCGGCGCTGAGAACTTTTTTTGTTCCGGCCAATTCTTCAGAGCTCAGAAAACCCCCGCCCTCCAGAGCAGCCATTGCTCTGTTAGAGGCATTAAATTCTACCGGCAAAGTTACCAACTGAAAGAGCACCACAAAGGAAAAGAAGATTATGCCCAATTGGACCAGGCCAAAAGAAGATAAGAGAAAACCAATGATGATCAAAAACCAAGACAATGAAGAACCGATCTTGGCTGTCGGGACCAGAATGCTACGCAGCTTCATTGGCCCGTAATGCTCCTTATCCTGAATGGCATGGCCTACTTCATGTGCGGCGATACCGGCAGCAGCAATAGACGGACTGCGATAGACAGATTGCGAAAGGCGTAAGACCTTGGCCGACGGATCATAATGGTCGGTGAGATTGCCTGCTACCTGCTCAACTGCAATATTGGAAAGCCCATTATAATCAAGGATCTGGCGGGCTACCTGATATGCAGGTAAGCCCTGTCTGGAAGCGATCTTTGAATACTTGTTAAAGGCTGAAGAGACCTTGACCTGGGCCCAAATAGTAATAACTACACCTACTAAAAGTAACCATATCGTATTATCAAAATACATAAAAAAGCCTCCATTTATAGTTAACATAATATATCAATAACATAGATTTTTTATAACATATATACCGACAAGTAATAATACAGTATTCTCAGCAACACATTAACTTTCTTTTGTTTTAAAAATATGATTATTTAATCATATAGACGTTAATTCCCAAATTAAGTTTCCCATTTTTATCCTAAAATAATGCCGGGAAAAAGAGCATTATTCCCGCGGGCCAGATCGCTCGCTGCCATGGACTTTTTGCCCTCCAGCTGTAATTCAATTATTTTCAATTCACCTTCGCCACAGGCCACCCAAATGCCATCTTTGTCAATTTCCAGTAACTGACCTAAAATGTCATGTTTAGCGCCATCACGAAAAGTTGAACGCCATATTTTCAGTCTTTTGCCATCCAAAAGAGTATATGCTACAGGCCAGGGCACCATACCGCGGATATGATCATGTAAAGCATGGCTGCTCTTACTCCAATCAAGCACTTCATCCTCTTTTTTGAGAAGCGGCGCATAAGTAGCTAAAGAGTCGTCCTGCACTATGGAAGGCGCTGTTTTTGCTTCTATGGCAGCTAAAGTCTGCAATAGTAATTCTGAACCTACTTGGGACAAAAGATCATGCATTGTTCCGGTATTATCTTCAGGACCAATAGACACTTCCCTTTGCAATATCATATTGCCTGTATCCATACCCTCGTTTAGGTACATGGTGGTAACACCTGTCTTCTTCTCACCGTTGATGATCGCCCAATGGATAGGCGCAGCACCCCGGTAGCCCGGTAACAGCGAAGCGTGTATATTAACGACGCCCAATGGCGGCAATTGTAGTAATTCTTTCTTTAGTAGTTGTCCAAAAGCAACGACAACAATTATATCCGGTTGCCATGCTGTAATTTGTTCTATATTTTCCGAAGTATTGACTTTAGCACATTGCAAAATAGGAAGTCCGTAAGACAGAGCAGTCTCTTTTACCGGCGTAGGCGCAAAGCTATATCCCCGACCTTTTTGTCGGTCAGGCTGCGTAACGACACCCACCACCTGATGGGGCGAGTTCAATAAACTCTTTAAAGGTGGTACAGCAAAATCCGGACTACCCATGTAGACTATACGCATTATCAGTTATCTTCCTCCGTCATAATATCGATAAAAAGTCTGCCATGCAAATGATCTATTTCATGTTGCAGAATGCGGGCGGTAAAACCCTTGGCAGTTATAGTGATTGGATTTCCTTCCCTATCCTGGCCTTCAACGGTTATATTCATCGCGCGGGGCACCTTCCCTCCCCTGTCAGGCACGCTGAGACAACGTTCACTGTCTATCTGCTTACCTTTAGCCTTGGTAATAACAGGATTGATTAATTCCATAGGACCGCTACCGTCATCAATAACGATAATTTTTTTCGATATACCAATCTGCGGAGCGGCTAGACCAACTCCGTCATTCTTTTTCATCGTTAAACACATGTCATCTAAAAGTGAATATAAGCTTTCACCGAAACGCTTTACGGTTACTGCTTCTTGCCGGAGTATAGGATTTCCGACTAATACGATGCTTCTTAACTGGGGCATTGTTTGGCCTCCTTGATATTTCATATTAGTATATTATAACATTTTTGGATTAAGATAACAGTAAATATATCAAAAAAATCAGATATGCCACACCGATACCAAAGAGTATAAAGTTGAAAACTGCAAAACCTCTGGCATACCAAAAACGCCGTATAGGCACTATTAAAGCAATAATTCCGGCCACTAGCAGCGATAAATAACGGAACGGTTTTCCCCAATCCATAAAAAAGCCGGAATAAAGAGCATAAAAAAGGATTAAGCCCAAAATAGCCGCTGAGATTAAATATATAGCTTGACTCGGTCTTTCTTCCTGATATGCGCAACCGAAATAACAATATCTGCGAAAAGATGAAAGTAAAAGGCCGGAAGCAACTATCAGAACAATGATAATTGCCACTACCGCCACGATATGCAATTTTATTCCCCCTAGATCATAGTCATTGGTTCTACATCTATAGATAAAAGTATATCCTTTTTGACTTCTTTATTTTCATTTGCTTTTGACCATGCTTCAACAATGGCCTGACGTAATAGCTCAAGCGAATCGCTTTTCAGTAAAATCTGCCGTCTGTAACGGTTCTTGATCTTTCCATGCATTGCCGGAGCAGGCCCACAGACTAAACCCTTGTCCCCTATTATTTCCTCTAAATAAGCCTCTACTGCCGCCGTAGATGATATCAGATCATTTAAATTGAATCCCGTAAAAAGGGCCCAAAGCAAATAGCCGAAGGGCGGATAGTCGTTTTCTTTTCTAGTTTGTAATTCCTGTTGGTAAAAAAGTTCATAATCATGGTTTGCCGCCGCAATAATCGGTATCGCTTGCGGATTATATGTCTGGATGATGGCCTTACCTTGCACATTACGTCTGCCAGAGCGACCGGTGATCTGCGTCAGAAGCTGAAAAGTCCTTTCCTGCGCGCGAAAATCCGGCTGATTAAGAGAAAGGTCGGCAGCAATCACCCCAGAAAGCGTTACATCAGAAAAATCCAAACCTTTCGATATCATCTGCGTCCCAACCAGAATATCAATTTTTCCGGCTTGCATATCATGATAAATACGATCATAATTGCCTATTTTGTTCATTACATCATGGTCCATACGTGCAACAAGCGCCTCAGGGAAAAGCCTCTGCACTTCTTCAGCTACTCTCTGCGTACCTGTTCCTAAATGACGGATAGCATTGCTACCACATTTGGGACATACAGGCGGCGGTTTAAATTGCCTACCACAATAATGACATTTGAGTACATTTTCCGCATCATGATAGGCCAGTGGTATATCGCAATGGGGGCAAAGCATAACCGAGCCGCATATACGGCAAGTAAAACTGGTATAATAGCCACGCCTATTGAGCAAAAGCATAACTTGTTCTTTGTTTTCCAGGCGGAGGGCTATCTCTTTTTGCAAGGCACGGCTAAAGATCGAGCGATTGCCATCCCGTAATTCTTCCCGCATATCTACTACTTCCACCATGGGCAGCGATGAATTATAAAAACGGTTTTCTAAGTGGGCATAAGCGTATTCGCCACTAGTGGCTTTATAATAGCTTTCCACCAAAGGCGTGGCGCTACCCATTAAGAGTTGCGCACCTGTTAAGCGACAGCGTTCCCGCGCCACCTCCCTGGCATTGAAACGGGGTACATTTTCTTGTTTATAACTGCCTTCCTGCTCCTCATCCAGAACAATCAAACCCAGATTAGGTAGCGGAGCAAAGACTGCTGAACGCGCGCCCAGCACTACCTGATATTTACCTTCGGCAATATTTTGCCAAGTCAGACGCCTTTGGCTGCCTTGGAGGCCGCTATGTAGGATAGCTATCTCATAAGGTAAACGTCGGCGAAGCATGTCCACCATCTGCGTGGAAAGAGCGATTTCCGGCACCAAAAAGATGGCCTGCTTACCCTCGCTGACTACCTTTTCGATCATTTGCAAATAAATTTCCGTTTTGCCACTACCCGTAACACCAAAAAGCAAAAATGGCCTTTTATCTCTATTATATTCATTAAGTAAAGCAGCAAAAGCCGCTTGCTGTTCCTCATTAAAGGTTGTTGTAGAAACTAGATCAGTGTCGTCCCTAAAGGAAAAATCAAGTTGTTTTTGTTTTTTGATAACGCAACCTTTGGCGATCAATCCCTTAAGGACTGCGTCAGTTATTCCCGCCTGCGCAAGTTCACTAGCAGTAGCTTTTTTATGTATTTCCAGATAATTTAACGCTTTTTGCCTAGCGGCAGTAAGTTTAATATCCTGCGACTCCCCGGTAGATTGGTAATAGATAATTTGCGTTTTTTGCGGCAAACGTCCTGTTAGAGTTAATCCTGCCGGTAGCATAGCCTGCAAAACCAATACCCAGGGACATAGATAATATTCGGCTACCCATTTTGAAAGAGCCAACATTTCTGCATTAAAAAGAGGCCGGGGAGAAATCAACCCGGCAATTTCTTTGAGTCCGCTTATGGACGAGGTATCGGAAAAATCAACAACAATCCCTTCTAAAAATTGATGACCGAAGGGTATGCGAACAATAGAGCCCCTATTGATCTGGCCCTTTAGTTCTTCCGGTACTATATAATCAAATGTTTTATCTACGGCAGATACTTTCCTGTTTACTACTACCGTAGCATACAAAATTCCGGACAAAACTCTGCCTCCCCGTTATCTTTCAGGTATTCGTTAAAGGTTTGTCATAATTATAACAGATTAACTCCTTAAGATAAAGCTAGCTCTTGGGGTTAAAGATCAGAGCAGCAAAAAAAGCAAAAATGATAGCTGCCGAGACTCCTGAGGATACTTTGCCCAAAATACCTTCCCAGATGCCCCAAAAACCATTTTTTGCAGCTCCATCTAAAGCTCCTTGCAAAAGAGAATTACCAAAGCTGGAAATAGGCAATGTTGCTCCGGCATTACCAACCTCCACTAAAGCAGGATATATGCCTAAACCGCCTAAGATGCTTCCGGCAACAACCAAAATACATAAAGTATGCCCCGGGGTCAATTTAGCCACGTCGAAAAGCAACTGACCGATCACACATATGATGCCGCCGATGATAAAAGCCCAAAGTATATCCATTAATCCCGTCAGCTCCTTTCTAATGCAACTGCATGAGCAATTGTAGCGATGCTTTCGCATTGCTGTAAACTAATCGGAGAAAAAAGAGCGCCGGTAGCTACCAAAAGCACTTTGCCAAGTTCACTGGAAGCAATTTTTTTATAGATATGCCCATAACCCACGGAGGCGCAGCAGCCACAGCCGCTGCCACCGGCAAATACTTTCTTATTCCCTTGATAAAGCATCATCCCGCAATCAACAAAGCGAGTTTTATCATAGGTAAAGCCTTCACGTGAAAGCAAGTCCCAGGCAATATCCCTGCCTATTTCACCTAAGTCGCCCGTACAGATGAGGTCATAATCACTGGCAGATACTCCCCGTTCTTGCATATGCGTCAGGATAGTATCAGCAGCGGCGGGAGCCATCGCTTTACCCATATTGACAGGATCACAATTTTTGAGATCGACCACCTTGCCAATCGTAGCGCTATCTATGCTTACCGGCCCACCCTGGGGCAAAATCACTGCCGCACCCGCAGCTGAAGCCGTATATTGGGAGCTGGGTGGCCGTTGAAAACCATATTCATTGGGGTAGCGGAATTGTCTTTCCGCGGTACAATTATGGCTGGATGTCGCCGTCAGGACATTTTTTGCCATACCGCTTGAAATCAATAAACTAGCCAAAGCCAAGCCTTCCATAGATGTGGCGCAAGCCGCAAATATCCCTAAGTATGGGGCTTTAAAGTTGCGTGCGGTATAGCCGGAAGCTGTTATCTGATTTAAAAGATCCCCGGCAATAAAAAAATCGATATCTTTGGGGGCAATACCGGATTTAGTCAAAGCAAAAGAACAAGCTTGCTCCAGCATAGCCTGCTCCGCTTTTTCAAAGCTATCTTTGCCTGCATGATTATCCTTTTGAATAAAATCGAAATCAGCGCCCAATGGCCCTTCCCCTTCCGTGCGTCCAACAACCGTTCCAGTCGCAAAAATGGTGGGGCGAGGATCAAAAAACCATGTTTGCCTGCCTTTTTGCAACATCAAAACACCCCCAAGATTAACATGATCACTGCTACCACAAAAGCCGAAAGTGTTCCGAAGACAATAACAGCGCCTGCCAGTTTCATACTATTACAAGCGGAACCTAGCACATAGCCTTCGCTTTTATGCTCTAAGGTAGCTGAAACCACGGAATTAGCAAAGCCGGTAATAGGTACGGCAAGCCCAGCGCCAACTTTTTGCGCTAAGACATCATAATATCCCAGGCCTGTTATAAGAGCTGTTACCGCAATCAATATGACTAATGAGGTTGAAGTAGCTTCCGTCTTCGGCATATTCGCATATTTAGTCAATAGATCCTGGATTATTTCCATAAGAGCACATAAAGCACCCCCAGCCAAAAATGCTTTGACGCAATTAAGAAGGACCGGGCGCGGTTTATCATGCTTTTTGGCAATCGGCTCATACCATGCTTCTACTTTTGGTTTTTTACCCATTTTTCAACCACCATCTTAGTTTATTTGCTTTAACTTTCTTTTGATATTATAGGCAGCAATGCTCTCATTATCAGAGGCAAATTTAACCAAAAGCCTTGTGCATAAAAAAAACGCTTACATGCAAAATAACATTTGATAAGAAAATCGGGGGATGAAAAATGCTGCTTTTAATTTTCCGTACGATTATTTTATATTTTTTAACTCTTTTAGCCCTTAAAGCTATGGGCAAAAGAGAAGTAGGTCAATTACAACCATTTGAATTGGTAGTCATTTTGATTATTTCTGAGATGGCATCCATTTCTATGCAAAGCAATGGACTGCCTATCTTAAATAGCATCATACCCATTATTATCATTACCCTCTTGCAAATAAGTTTAGCTTTATTAAACCTTAAAAGCGAAAAATTCCGCAATATATTATGCGGCAAACCTTCCATCATCATTAGGAATGGCGTTCTTCAACAAAAAGAAATGAATCGTACAAGAATCAATATTAATGATCTGACAGAGGAGTTACGTTCTATGGGATATTTCAATATCGACGACATTCAATATGCTATATTAGAAACGAATGGGCGGATAAGTGTATTACTAAAGACTGACAAAAGACCTGTCCAAACAGCCGATTTAGGCTTAGACCTACCTGCGGAATATCCAGCTGAACTGGTGATTTTAGATGGGCATATCAATAAAAAATCCCTCCAAACCAGTGGTAAAAACGAAGCCTGGTTAAAAAAACAATTACAACAAAATAAAATCGATAATCAAAGTGATGTTTTTGTCGCAGGCGTATACGGAGCAGATACATTTTTTTATCAATTGAAAGATAAACCAGATAATAATAAAAAGAAAGAGAAGGGCAGTTAACAGATGAAAATATATCTTTATCTCATTATTACAGCCCTTGTTGTAGTTGGCTTTTCTATTTGGGGAGTTTTTTTTCTTTCTACATCATCAGAAGATGTCATCCAGGAACTGGAAACTACCAATCAGGCTCTAGAGATAGAAAATTGGCAAGTAGCACAAAATTCTTATCAGCAGGTACAAGAAAAATGGGACCATTATAATCATATCTGGCCAATGTTAATTGAGCATCGGGAAATAACCGATATTGAGGTTTCCTTTGAGAAGATGAATGTGCTGATGGAGCAAAAAGACCTAGAATTAGCTATCAGGGAATGCGCAAACTTAGAATATCTCTTAAACCATGTAGCTCGTAATGAAAAGATAAATTTTCAAAATATCTTATAAAAAAGAGGTTCGGATAATCCGAACCTCTTTTTTATAAAGGCAAAAGCCTATTTTCATTTTTCTAGATCCTTTCTGATAAAGCGCCAGATCATCCTCTCTCCCCTGCGGGAAATATGGCGTGTTCCCCACATCTCCTCAGGGCTTATGGGCTTTACTAAGATAGTATATACCCCTACCCTGTTGCCTCCTAAAACATCGGTGAATATCTGATCGCCGACCATAGCTATCTGGCTTGGCCTCAGTCCCAAAAGGGATAAGGCTCTTGAAAAACCGCTTCGCATCGGTTTTCTGGCATCATAAACAAATGGGATATGCAAATCATCAGCTATCAGGCGTACCCGTGCCTTATGACTATTAGAAACCAGGCAAGCAGCTATACCATTGTCCGGCAAAGAAGCAAACCATTCATATATTTCCTCGCCAACTATAGGACCATGGTATTTGGTTAGAGTATTATCTAAATCAAACATAATGCCTTTGATGCCTTTTTTGCGCAATTGATCCAGAGGGATATCATAAATAGAATCCACCAGCAGATCAGGGGTAAAACGATGTAATAAAACCATATTTAAGCTCCCTTATGCTTTTTATTTTTCTGTTTCTAAACTAAAATCGGCTTTCAATTCTCCAACCTTTTCACCCCGGCAATTGAAAACTTCCTTTACTGCAAAATGTTTTAACTTCTGGTACTCTTGATTAGTAAGCATATCTAAACGTCGGTAGGTACGCAGGACCACAGGTGCCAGAGCAGGCATATTACCATCTTCTATCTTAACGGCTATGGCTACTTCTCCATCAATAACTGCGCTACAATAAACGCCGTCAGCGCCTAGCTTACCAATAATCCGACCATTGGTGACTTCCATCAGAGTAGAGCAAAATTCACCAGTACCGGCCACCATTTGGGGATATGAAGTCATAGCACTGGTTATCCTGGCAGCCGCTTTTTGTTTATACTCTGGTAACAAATAGGGATTGGCCAAGCGCATATAAGCTAATGCCATATTATATAAAGGCACAGCAAAAACAGGGACACCACAACCATCAACACCGATGACAATATCTTCTTCAGCAATACCCGTATATTCTGAGATACCTTGCAAAATGATCTGCTGCACCGGATGCTCAGGCTGATAATACTTTTCTACATCAAAACCTTCTTTAACACATAAGGCCAGCATTGCAGCATGTTTGCCGGAACAATTATTATAAATGCTCCTTTTACCCTCGCCAATAGCAAGCCTTTTTTCGCGAATAGCAAGGTTAAAGGAATAATCGGCGCCACATTGCAGATCGCTCTCTTCTAAACCGATCTTTTTTAAAATGGAAGCTACCGTCCGCACATGGAAATCCTCCCCATTGTGGGAACCGCACATAATGGCTAGTTCTTCTTGGGTAAGGCTAGAAGCTTCCATAACTCCCCGTTCTACTGCTGAAGCAGCCTGTAGAGGCTTAGCCGCGGAACGCATATAACAGACCCGCTCTGCATCTCCTAAATGGGCAAATAAATGCCCTGCAGGATCGATAGCCACTATAAAACCGCGGATAACATTTTCTACTAGCGGTCCTCTATTGACTTTAACCAGGATCTCAGTCATACCGTTCCTCCTTTGCTACCATCTTCCTGTATTGGCATAAATCTAAAGTTCCATCATCGGAAACTTTTGCTCCATTTTTGTTTTCTGTTAAAAAACTTAATTCTTTGTATTCTCTACTTACCATCTTTTTCCTTCCCTTTTTTTGTGCCTTGTTCATTTGATAAAAATGACACAACTTGTCCTATCTGGCATTAAAAAAGGCCCTTTTAAAGGGTATTTGAAAGGTAATCAAGTTAAAAGCTTGGCAAAATGTACCGAAAAGCTTATTAATCCTTTTTGTTTTCAACATTTTTATCTTTCTCATCCATTTCTTTTTTTAACTTTTGTACTGCTTTTTTTTCTATCCGCGAAACATAAGAACGGGATATTCCCAATTTTTTTGCCACTTCCCGCTGCGTTTTGCGGATAGCGGTGCCCAATCCATAGCGTAATTGTAATACATAGCGCTCTTTATCTTCCAGAACATCCATCTTACTAAGCAGATGGGCCCTTTCCTCTTTATCTTCTACCGATTCATAGATTTCTTCGCCGGAAGAACCCAAGAGGTCAAGTAAAGTTACCTCATTACCTTCTTTATCGACTCCTATCGGGTCATAGAGATAAACCTCGCTTTTCAAATTGCGAGTAGAACGCAAATACATCAAAATCTCGTTTTCGATACAGCGCGCAGCATAAGTGGCCAAACGAGTACCTTTTTGGGGACAAAATGTATTGATGCCTTTAATCAGGCCAATAGTACCGATAGAGATAAGATCGTCTTTCTCAAAACCTGTGCTTTCAAATTTTTTACAAATATGGGCCACCAAACGCAAGTTATGCTCGATCAAAATATTGCGGGCCTCTTCCGAACCCCCAGCAAAAAGCCTCAAACACTCGGCCTCTTTTTCTTCGCTTAAAAGGGGCGGAAAAATATTATTATTTAAATAACATACGAAACCAGCCCATTTGTTACATAAATAAGGACCATTTGTTAGCGACAAGCTGATCGTAGCGGCTCACCTCCATTGCGTCTTAGATGTTTATAAATATGCCGCTCGGGTCATTTTGGTTACCGCTGGATTAGCATCAAATCAATTTATCGCAAATTCTTTTCTGCAGTTCCTCCTACTATGCTATCTTTTTACTCTTCAGGCACTTCTTCTTCTGTGTTTTTTTCCTCTGCCGGAGTTTCTTCAACTACATTTGTCTCTTCTTGCTCTGGCATTTCTTCTATTTCTGTTGTTTTTTCCGCTGATGGTTCTTTTTCTTCTCCGCTAGTTTTTTCTGTATTCTGCCCAGCTTCCGTTTTTTCTTCTACTTCGGTAGTTTTTTCCTGTAGTGGCACTTCCTCAATTTTCGTAGTTTGTTCCTTTGCTGGAGTTTTATCTTCTTGCCCTACGATTCCTTCCAGTACCGCCATATCACTAATAATCTGCGAAAAGACTTTCGCCCCCTCCACACCACCGGCGCTGCCATTTTCTATATATACCGCTATTGCCCAGCGAGGATTATCTACCGGAGCAAAACCGGCAAACCATACTCCCTGATATTGCGATGTTCCTGTCTTTCCTGCCACAGGAATTAATGATTCCCTCTGTGCTCTAGTCCCCGTACCTTCAAGAACGCCTAAGCGGAGCATTTCAGCCACCTTGGCCGCCGTTTGAGTGCTGATAACCTGTACGGGCTCTTGTCCTGGCAAGTCAAGGATAGTTTCACCATAGGCATCGACTACTTTTTGCACCACACGGGGGTATACCCTTTGCCCACCATTGGCGCAAAGTGAAACCAATTGGGCCACCATCACAGGGCTAAGACGGATACCCTTTTCACCAATCGAGGCATTAGCCACATCACCTGGTACAGCGCTGTTGAAATCAATATAGGTACCCTGGGCAAGCTCATAACCGATAACCTTTTGCTCCGAAAGTCCCGCAAGCTCGGCATATTTTTTGATATTATCTCCTCCCAAGGTCAGTCCCAAGGAGACAAAATAACAATTACAAGAATTGGCCAAAGCATATGCCATATTCTCCTGCCCATGCCCCTTTTCATACCAACAATTTACGATATGCCCATCCGGCAATTCATATTTGGCGCTGCATGTAAAAGGGTCAATAGAAACATTTTCTTCTGTCGCCGCTAAAGCCAGCAAAATTTTAAAAGTGGAGGCTGGAGGATAAAGAGCAAAGGCTTTATTGACATAAGCATCGTCGCTTTTAGGCGCCTCCTGCATATAGGGGTCCATTTTGGGGCTGCTGGCCATAGCCAGGATATCTCCTGTCTTAACATCCATCACTACCGCCGCGCCTTCCATATCCCCTAAGGCCTGTTCCAGCTTTTCCTGATAATCGACATTGATAGTCAAAACAACATTGGCTGATGTATCGGTAGCCGACGAGGACAATAGGCGCATTTTTGCTCCTTCGGGATGGCGCCCTTTTTCATCCACCCAGGCCATCAACTGCGGACCAGAACGCCCCTGAAAATACTCGTTATATTGCTTTTCGAGGCCTGAGGCCCCTTCATATTCACCATCTTCGCCCTTCCGCACAAAACCCAGCAAATGCACCGCCGGCAAAGCTTCGTCATAGCGCGGGGCTAAAGTAAGCACAAAAACCCCTTCTGGCAAGTCTTCCTCTATTGCTTCTACCTCAGCTGATGAAAGACCATTCTTAAAGATAAAAGGCTCCTCACCTTGTTTGATTTTTTTCTGCAAAAAGGCAAGCGTATCTTGTAAATCTAAATTTAATTTTTCAGCAATGATCTGCGAAGCTTTTTCCTCATCGTTAATCATAGATGGAAAAATCACCAAGCAGGAGGAATCATTGCCTGTAAGTTTACGTCCATAGGTGTCTAGAAAATCTCCCCGATTATATTGATAATAGTCAATGCGGCGCGTTCGCTGCAGCTGCGCTTGGACTGCGAAAGAATCACCGTCCACCAAAGCTACCCAGGCAAACCGCGTAGCAATGACTGTAAAAAGGATCAAAAATCCAATAGCAAGTATATATAATTTTATTTTTTTCATACTCTGCTCCAATTTATTTTATTAATCTAGCTTGAGCAAAAAAAAGAAATTTATGCCAAATTTACATTAATTATTAATTTAAAATCTAATAATTATTGCCTTTATCAATGCTTATTGGATAGGATAAACCTTATATATTATTAAATTTTTATTTTCTAAATTTAATTAAAGGAATAGGCTTTCTTTGAAACTTTTACACAATATTTTACTAACTGCCTCTTTATGTTATAATGGGTCTGTTTGTATGTGTTAAATATGGCGATTCTCTGACATAAATAATTAAGGGAAATTGCCGTATCATAAAAACTATTGGAGAAAACAATGGACTACGAGCAATTTTACAATCATTGGTACCCCATAATTTATAAATATGCCTTCCGGCTTACATATAGCAATAAGGACGCTTCCGAGGAAATAGCACAAGAAACAATGCTTGCCGCCTATAAGAATTTTGCTTCTTTATTGCAACATCCCAATATCGGGGGCTGGGTTTATTTGACTGCGCAAAATATCACCAAAAACTATTGGCGCAAAAACAAGAAAGATAAAATGTGCGTAGATCAGATGGAAAACGAATTTCCATCTTTGGAAGAGACAGGCTATGAATTTGCGGAAGGTATTCCTTATGAGGATATCTTAGAAGTAATATCCCGCGATGAACTAAAGCTTTTGCTGCTTTATCATGTCTATGGCTTGTCTGCCACGGAGATTGCCACCCAAAAAGGCATTACTACCGCATCTTGTAATATGCGCCTCTCCCGTTTAAAGAAAAAATTAAAAATTAATTTAGGATTATAAATTACTATTGGATAAAGGGGGTGAAAAGATGGAACACAAAGAGGAAAATTTCAAATTAGCAAAGCAAAACGATACGCCGGAACAAAATGAAGAGCTTCTAGAAAACGAAATAGTTGATGAGACAAATCAGGAAAAAGATCCTCTGATTCAGGCCATGCTGCTGAACCTTTTAAAGCATGGAGCTTTAGATTCAGAAAAACAAGAGCTCTATGAAGAAATATTGATGCCTGCGGGCGCAACGGATAAAGATTTGGATGCCGAAAAGCTTACCGCTTTCCTGCAAAAATTGGATGAGCTAAAACCTATCCAAACTCCCGATCCTAAAATTGCTTATGCGCGTTTTCGTAACCAGTATTTACCCCAAACTGATTTATCGGAGACTGGACCCAAAACAGAAAAGAAACAAGCGCGGAAAAAACACTCTGCGGTTTTCTTCCAGCGCATTATCATCAGCGCCGCTTCGGTCTGTCTTTTCCTCCTTGTGAGCGCTATTGTAGCCCATAATTCTGGCATAGCTCTTTTTGGCTTCTTGCCCCAGTCTTCTCAAATGAATACTCAAAGTGAAAAAGACGCTGATGCTAATCTAGCTGCCTTGAATATGACTATTCCTTTGACTGACGATACTCATCCGCAAAATATCCCTGCAGGTATTGATGTTTCTCAGTTGCAAAATACCCAAACATCGACTTATGGGGACTATACGCAGATAACCTATCAAGCCCAAAACGCCAATTATGCCATCATTAATTTGCAAAAGCAAACGGATAGCATGTATCAAAAAGAAAATACCCTCCTTTTCGTTTTCGGAGGAAATTACTATCTGCTTGATCCAAAGCTTTATGATCCGCAGACAGGTATTCCTTATGAGACTATCCTCCCTGGCAATTATGATTTTGATCTTCAATATTCCAGCGAAAATGATATTATTTCTGGGCAATTGTCCTATACCAACTCCCCTACAGGAAGCTGGAGCCTGCATGAAATGACTCCCCTTGCCCTGCAGGGAAATGATAAGACACAAGTTTTACGTGAATTCTTACTCAAAGATAATAATAGCGGCAATATCTATTACGCTGACTTTGGCGGCGCTGATTTTGGGCTCAATCCACCATACGCCTATTATTGGTTGCCTGATGATACTTTGCTGTATTGCCGTGCTGATAATACTTCTTTAGAAAATGTTATCTACATCATGCAGCCACAAACTTTGGAAAGCACAGAGCTGGCGCGAGGCACTTTGCTTGCTTATGATGCAGCTACTAATAGCATTATTTATTTAAAAAATGGCTCCGGCAGTGAAAAATATCTCTTAAATATTACCAGTGGTGAAGAAACAGATACAGGTGAAGCTATCGAAAACTTCAATTACGGTTCCATCTCCAATGTTAAATCTTTGCCCACATATTCGCCAATTACCTTGCCAGATGATTTAGATATTACTAATCTGCCGGTAATCAGCCCCCAAATAGAGATTGATTATCAGCAGGAACTGCATGCCGCGGAAAGGGTCATACCCCTGCCTTATGCTGTTTATGAGAATGCAGAGGTTACGGACCAGATGATGCCGCTTGCGATTTTGGAAAGCAACTTTGGCCTTACTTATCAAATTACGCAAGACGCTTCTTCTCGTTCGATAAAGATAACTTCTCCCACTGGCAAGACTCTCTCAGAGACTTCGGGACAAAAGGCATTATTGTTGGATAATACCGGCATCAGGGAGCTGGCTAACAGTGTCTTCGTCCGTGTCTCACGCAAAGATGAAAGCATCTGGAACCTCAGTCAATATTTGATAGAAAACCGTTAATCTACAAAATAAAAGCCCCCGTTATACGGGGGCTTTTTATTTTTATTACATGTTTATACGGTTTAGGCAAATTCTTTCTTTAAAGCTTCGGCTTTATCAGTATTTTCCCAAGGTAGATCGACATCGGTCCTACCAAAGTGACCGTAAGCCGCAGTCTGTTTATAGATCGGACGACGCAGATTAAACTGCCTGATAATAGCGGCTGGACGCATGTCAAAATACTTACGTAGCGCAGCAATCAATTTATCGCTAGAAACTTTTTCCGTACCAAAAGTATTTACCGCTACGGAAACAGGTTCCGCAACACCGATAGCATAAGCAACCTGAATTTCACATTTGGAGGCTAATCCTGCTGCCACAATGTTTTTAGCCATATAACGGGCCATATAAGAAGCGGAGCGGTCTACCTTTGTCGGGTCTTTGCCGGAGAAGCAGCCACCACCATGACGGGCCATACCACCATAAGTGTCGACGATGATCTTACGTCCGGTAAGGCCTGTGTCACCCTGAGGACCTCCGACAACGAAACGGCCGGTGGGATTAATCAGGTAACGGGTCTTTTCATCAAGCAAATTAGCCGGGATAGACGGTTTGATAACTTTCTCAATAATTTGGGAACGCAATTCATCTAAAGAAATATCAGGATGGTGCTGTGTAGAAATAATAACCGTATCTACACGAAGAGGTTTGCCGTTATCGTCATATTCTATGGTAACCTGGGATTTTCCGTCGGGACGCAAGAAAGGCAAACGGTTGGATTTACGTTCTTCGGTCAAACGACGGGTAAGTATATGAGCTAAACTAATAGGCAGAGGCATCAATTCCGGAGTTTCATCACAGGCATAACCAAACATCATACCCTGATCTCCGGCGCCAATCAATGCTTCCTCTTCTTGCGCGCCCAATTTATTTTCCATGGCATGGTCAACACCCAAAGCGATATCGGGCGACTGCTCATTGATAGAAGTAATAACGGCACAGGTATCACAGTCAAAACCAAATTTTGCTCTCGTATAGCCTATTTCCCTTATGGTATCTCTAACAATTTTGGGGATATCAACATAGCATTTGGTTGTGATTTCACCCGCAACAAAGACTACTCCCGTGGTGACAAAGGTTTCGCAAGCGACCCGTCCATAAGGGTCTTCGGCTATGATGGCATCAAGAATAGCATCAGATATCTGATCGGCTATTTTATCGGGATGCCCTTCCGTTACCGATTCAGAAGTAAAGAATACAGACATTAAAAAATCCTCCTTCTATTTGGGTTTGTTGTAAGTATATCGCGGCAAAGTACAAAGCGTTTCCAGTATTTTAACTGCGGCCTCATGTTTGGTCATTTTAGGCCATCTTTTAAGCTCATGCTCGACCGTAATTGTGGTTATGATATTTGTATCGCCGTCAAAACCTGCTCCTTCTTGGGTAACATCATTGGCAACGATCATATCCAAATTTTTTTCTTCCAGCTTCTTTTGTGCATAATTAAGAAGATTTTCCGTTTCGGCTGCAAAACCGATCAGTATACGATCCCCTTTTTCTTTACCCAAAGAAGCAAGAATATCAGGGTTCTGGACCAAGTTAATGGTTTGGTCCTCCCCTTTTTTTATTTTCTGTTCAGAAGAGGCAGAAGGCCTATAGTCAGCCACCGCAGCCGCCATGATTACCACTTGCGTAGTGGGATAAGACTCCCAGACGGCATCATGCATCTGCATGGCGCTTTCCACTTTGATTAGCTTGACATTAGCTGGAGCAGGCAAAGCGGTAGGCCCACTGACTAGAGTTACATCCGCACCGAGCTGTGCTGCCGCTTCGGCAATAGCATAGCCCATTTTGCCGCTGGAGCGGTTACTGACATAGCGTACCGGATCTATCTTTTCCCTGGTGGGTCCTGCTGTGACTAAAAGCCGCAAGCCGGAAAGCTCACATGAGGAGTAAAGCAAATTAGTAATGAATGCCTGTATCTTGTCCATATCTGCCAGACGGCCAGTTCCAGATGTTCCACAAGCCAGCTTTCCTTCACCCGGTTCAATAAATTTACAACCTCTCTCCTTGAGGAGAGCAATATTGTTTTGTGTAGCCGGATGAAAATACATATTGGTATTCATCGCTGGAGCAAAAACAATTGGTGCTTTGGTCGCAAGCAGTACCGAGGAAAGCATATCGTCGGCAATACCAGTAGCAGCTTTAGCTAAAATATTGGCTGTGGCAGGTATAACGACAAATAAATCGCACTCAGCAAGATCGATATGGGGAACATGCAAAGCAGGATCGGCAGCAAAAAGCTCTGTTGCCACCGAATGTCCCGATAATGTTTTGAGCGTTAGCGGCGTGATAAATTCACAAGCATGCCTGGTCATGATGACATGTACATCGGCATGGTTTTTATTAAGCCAACTAATAAACTCAGCCACTTTATATGCTGCAATACCGCCGGTAACACCGACGGTAATCTTTTTTCCCCGAAACATATATGTGCCTCCATTTGGCACCTATTTGATGCCGACTCTTTCTCTTCTCCAGGTCACTTTGCCGTCAGCGATATCCTGAAAAGCAACAGATACCGGATTAAGCAAGCCGGAATCCAAAAATTGCGGATCGTTCTTTATTAGCTGTCTCGCTCTTTTAGCAGCTACAGTTATCAAGGTATATTTCGAATCAACTTTATCCATCAATTGACTTAACGGGGGTTTATTCAAGGGTCATCCTCCTATCCTAAGGCTGCGTTTTTTCACAGCGAATGATGTCTTCGATTTTGACGACGGCATCCATCAAATCATCATTTATTACATGATATTCATAATATTTCGCTTGGGCTATTTCATCTTCAGCCTCAGAAAAACGCCGCATCAAGCTTTCTTCATTTTCGGAACCCCGTTTAATAATACGCTTTTTTAATTCCTCTAAAGAAGGCGGCAAAATAAAAATAAAAATACCATCGGGGCATGCAGATTTTACCTGCATTGCCCCTTTAATATCAATCTCTAAAATCACATCTTCGCCTAGAGAGCGAAGTCTTTGCACTTCGGATTTGGGCGTACCATAAAAGTTTCCGTAAACTTCTGCCCATTCCAAAAATTCTCCCTGCTCTCTTTGGCATAAGAATTCATCTTTGGTAAGAAAAAAATAGTTGATACCATTTTTTTCTCCCACACGCGGAGAGCGGGTAGTAGCAGAAATCGAATATTTTAAATGAGGATTACGCTCACGCAAAAGATTGCCGATAGCTCCTTTGCCTACCCCAGAGGGGCCGGAAATCACAATCAACAATCCCTTAGCATATAAATCAGTCACTAGCTTCCTCCAAATCGTGGCTTTGTTCTTTGCCGCCGATCAAGCGATGAGCAACCGTTTCCGGCTGAACGGCCGACAAGATAACATGTCTACTATCGGTAATTACAACCGCCCGGGTACGCCTGCCATAAGTAGCGTCAATCAAAAGACCAGACTCTTTAGCGTCTTGAATAAGCCTTTTGATGGGGGCCGACTCAGGACTGATTATGGCAATTACCCGGCTTGCAGAGACAATATTGCCAAAGCCAATATTTAGCAGCTTAATGGTCATTCGTAATCACCAATTAAGATAAACGTTCTAAAAGTTGGGTTTTTTGTCTGGAACCAAGACCCTGAACGCGGCGAGCTTCATCAATGCCGATTTCGTCCATGATTTTCTGAGCAGTAATCTTGCCAACCTGGGGCAGAGATTCTAACAGATATTTGACTCTCATCTTTGCATATACTTCATTGTCGGCATCTTTAAAAATGTCTTTGACATTTAATTTGCCGGCCTTGAGTTGTTTGCGTACTTCCATACGCTGGCTGCGGATCTGCTGTGCTTTCTGCAAAGCTTTGCTTCTTTCTTCTGGTGAGAGTTTGGGAATTGTCATTACAAAAACACCTCCATATTTATTCTGTTTCTTATTGGTTATTGATTTTTATTTTAAGGATAAATTTATCTAAGACGCAGTATTACCAAAGTCGGCTAACTATATCCAGGATAACTCCATCCTTAACCAGCTAACGATAAACCTAAAAACTAAATTAAAAGCTTATTCTATATTTTGCACTTGCTCCCGCATCTTTTCCAGCTCACTTTTAGCTTCGATCACTAAGCGGCTGATACGCAAATCATTTGCTTTGGAGCCAATGGTATTAACTTCTCTGTTCATTTCCTGAAGGATAAATTCTAGCTTTCTACCTGCTTCATCTTCCGAAGCTAAAATACCGGAAAATTGTTTAAAATGGCTGTCTAAACGTGTAAGTTCCTCGCTGATATCGGCTTTGTCCGCAAAAAAAGCCACCTCATTGGCCAAGCGAGACTCGTCCACTTCAACATCATCCAAAAGTTCCGCTATCCGCTCGTGCAGCTTGCTTTGATAATCGGTTACTACAGCCGGAGCCATAGCCGCTATCTCATTGGTCAATCCAATCAAAAGATCAGTCCTGGACTTCAAGTCAGCAGCCAGGCGCGCACCCTCTTCTTCACGCATGTTAACAAGGGCATCTAATGCCTGGGCCATAGAAGAGTCCGCCAATTGCTTGATTTGTTCCATATCATCTTCGCTTTTGGTTAAGGTAACTATCCCCGGCAAAGAAACCAATGTTTTAAGCTCAACAGCTGCATCTAAATCAAGTGAACTTGCAAGTTGTAATAATGAATTATGATAAGCTAATGCGAGGTCATTGTCAACTACTAAAACAGGCTTTTTTGCTCCGATTTCCTCAAAAGTAATAAAAATATCCACTCTTCCGCGATGCAAGCGGCTTTGAACATATTTTTTTATTCCATCTTCCAGCTCCCCTAAATGCCTTGGAGCTCGCAAAACTACTTCTAAAAAACGGTGGTTGACTGACCTCGCCTCTATACGCAAAGAATAGATTTCCGTCTGTAACTGGGCTTGGCCGTAACCGGTCATACTTCTGATCAAATCAAATAACCACCTTTTTTGTTCCGGAAAACGTCCACCTCAAGCGGCTGACACTTTTCCGTCATTTTACATATCCCTGTTTAAACTGGAAATATTGGCTTTGATTATTTGAACATTCTAGTTAAACAGGCAAAATCCTTCTTTTCCTCGAGCAAAATCGTATTTTTACTTGACTTTTCTTATTGCGAAGGCTATCTTGTTATCAGCAAGCAAAGAAAAAGCTAAAAATTTAGCGTTTTAAGAAAGCTATAAGGGTTAGGAGTCAAAAAAATGGCCTTTGATACATTTGTACTGGCGGCAGTTACTAAAGAGCTACAAAGCACTCTAATTGGCGCTAAAATCATCAAGATACATCAACAAGACCGCCATAGCATCATGCTCAAATATCACGCTCAAACAGGCAATGGTAGGCTGTTGCTCTGCGCCCATCCTAAAGATGCCCGTATACAACTTACCCAATGTGCCAAAGAAAATCCTCAAAACCCGCCTCTTTTTTGCATGGTGCTGCGCAAATACCTGGAAGGTAGCCGTATCACTGCTATTTCTCAGACTCCCCTGGAAAGAGTTCTCCAGATTGAGTTCTCCACCCGCAATGATCTGGGAGATACTGTTCCCTGCCATCTTATTATTGAAATAATGGGCAAACATAGTAATATCATCTTAGTCAATGACGAAGGAATGATTATCGACGGCATCCGCCGCTATTCGCACCAGCTATCCCGCTATCGTGAAGTGCTGCCTAGCCGTCCCTATTTACCTCCTCCCAACCAGGACAAGACAGACTTAGGTAACTGTGATGAGGATTCTTTGGGCGCATTACTTTTTGCTCAACCCTTGGACGATACAATTACCAAGGCATTGGGAAAGATTGCCGCCGGACTCTCCCCACTACTACTTACGGAAACTGTTTTTGCTTCCGGCTTGGCAGCGGATTTTCATATAGCAGATTTAGGGCAATATGAGCTTAGCAGACTGTCTCAAAGCCTTCATTCCATCTACAAGCATTTAGCAGAAAACAATTTTTGTCCCACCCTTTTAGGCGGGGAAAGACCACAGGATTTTGCAGCTATATCGCCCCTGTTTTGGGAGAGTGAAAAATTAATACATTTTTCTTCCATGAGCGAAGCACTGGAAACTTTTTATCAATACCACGAAAAAAGCAATCTTTTCGCGGCCCGCCAAAGAGAGCTGAATAAGATCATCAGCGCTCATGAAGATAGATTAAAGAAAAAAATATCTCTGCAAGAAAAAGACCTTGCCGCAAGCGTTTGCGGCGACGCCTATAAAGAAGCAGGAGACCTTCTAAGCGCCAATCTTTATCATCTGAAGCAAGGAATAGCCAAAGTATCTTTGGAGAGCTTCTACCGCCCTGGAGAGATGGTTGAGATCGATCTTGACCCATCACTTCCCCCCGAACAAAATATCAAACGTTACTACCGCCTTTACAGCAAATGCAAAAAAGCGCATATCCAGATAACTGAGCAATTAGAAGCCAACCGCGCGGAATTGGATTATATCCAAACAGTATCCAATGCCTGCGCCCAAAGCAGTTGTCTCGATGATTTAGAAGAAATCAAAGATGAATTACGCCAGACCGGCTATCTCAAGGAACAAAAAAAAGCGTCCAAGACCACTATACAGGCCTTGCCGCCCCATTCTTTTACTTCCAGTGAAGGTTTTACGATACTAGTAGGCCGTAACAACCGCCAAAACGACCGTCTGACGCTGAAAACTGCTGCCAAAGATGATATCTGGCTGCATACCCAGAAGATTCCTGGCAGCCATGTAATCATCAAAACCGAGGGCAAACAGCCTCCATTTGCTACCATAGAGAAAGCCGCAGCCTATGCTGCCTGGTTCAGTAAAGCTGGCGCGAGCAAAAATGTACCCGTGGATTATACCACCGTCGACCAGGTTAAAAAGCCCAATGGCGCAAAGCCCGGTTTCGTTATCTACTTTAATCAAAAAACAGTTTACGTAGATCCTAAAGAGCCAGCAGAAACTAAATAATAAAATTTATCTAATATGTACTAAAATTAAAAATAAAAAAGCCTTTATGGTGATATAACATCATCATAAGGGCTTTTATTGTTTAAGATAATAATGGTTTAGAGTAAAAAGATATATTTATAGACTAGCCGCTTCTTCCATCTCCGCGACTATCTTCTCAGCGGCTTCCCGAGGGTCGCTCTGGGCAGTAATAGGACGTCCTACCACCAGATAGCTCGCGCCTCTTTTGATCGCCTCACCGGGGGTCATAATGCGCTCCTGGTCATTGGTTGCGGCCCACTTAGGACGCACGCCGGGAGTGACGATAATAAAATCATCACTGCAAGCCTCTCTGATGGGCGTAATTTCCCAAGGAGAACAAACTACGCCTTCTAAACCTGCGCTTTGAGCTATACGCGCCCAACGCACAACCTGTTCGGCTATGGGTCTGTTAATACCGACTTCTTCCTCAAAGACTTGTTGGCTGATACTGGTCAAAACCGTAACTGCCAGAGCAATAGGCTTGTTCACGCTTAAGGCCAATGCTTCCTCACGCGCGGCATCATTAGCCATTTTTAGCATCTTCATGCCACCGGAAGCATGCATGGTGTACATAAAAGCTTCCCTACGGGCCATCACTTTGCTGGTTTGGGCAACTGTATTGGGGATATCATGAAATTTTAAATCAATAAACACTTTCCCACCCAGTTGCTGTATCTCCTTAATGATATCCGGCCCTTCGCTGTTATATAATTGCATACCAACTTTAAATGCTCCTACGGTATTCTGCAACGGTTTTACCAAATTAAAAGCATCCTCCTTGGTAGGCACATCGAGGGCTACGATTAATCTATCTTTCATCTGCAATGCGATCATCCTTTCAGTCGGCTCTTGTTTTTAATTAATTATAAAATGAGTTTTTGGGCATACAAAAACCCCACTTTGCCGTGCAAGCCCGTAGTTTTGAAACCTGCACTCAGCAGGTGGGTATCCGCCCATCTGTTTTCCATGTCCTCTAACAACGGAGGCATATGGGCTACAGACGGAGCAAAATTCCCCTTTTAAATGTGTTGGATTAAAACGAACGGGCTAATCACGCACATCGTAGGGTACGCACTTAGATTATATCATTGACACCTTCTTTATTCAATCAATTAAAGATGCCAAAAAACAGCAAATAACGCTATACCCTACTTTTATCAGGTTTTTTATAATATTTTAAATTTTATTATTTTGTTAAGTTATTTTTTGGCAAAACATCAAGTTTGATATGCAACTCTCTAAGCTGCTTATTATCTACGGTATTAGGCGCATCAGCCATAATATCGGAGGCGCTTTGGGTCTTTGGGAAAGCGATAACGTCACGGATGCTGTCCTTGCCTGCCATCAGCATAACCATGCGGTCTAAGCCAAAAGCCATACCACCATGTGGCGGCGCGCCATACTCAAAAGCGTCAAGCAAATAACCAAATTTCTGGTTCGCTTCTTCTTGCGTAAAGCCGGCAAGAGAGAATATCTCTTTCTGTACTTCCCGGCGATGAATTCTGATACTACCTCCACCAATCTCAAAGCCATTTAAGACTATATCATAAGCTTTGGCACGTATACGTCCAGGTTCACTATTAAGGTATTGCAAATCTTCATCCTTAGGTGAGGTAAAGGGGTGGTGCATTGCTACCCAACGTTTTTCTTCCTCACTGTACTCCAAGAGCGGGAAATCGGTAACCCAAAGAAAATTAAATTCATTGGGATTGATAAGTCCTTCTTTGCGGGCTATTTCCTGGCGCAAATGGCCCAGAGCATCAGCCGTAATATTCCAAGGCGCTGCTACAAAGAGAAGCACGTCGCCCGGTTCAGCGTTCATTCTCTGGCAAATAGCGTCTAATTGCTCTTTGGTGAAGAATTTAGCGATCGGCGATTTGAGGCCCTCTTCTTCAACGATGATCCAGGCTAAACCTTTGGCACCGTATATGCCGACATAGGTAACTAAATCATCAAGTTCCTTGCGGGAATATTTACCGCAGCCTTTGGCATTGATGCCCCTTACCCAGCCACCGCTTTGGGCAACAGAGGCAAAAACTTTAAACTCGCTTTCCATTGCTATATCGGCAATATCGATCAATTCCATACCGAAACGCAAATCCGGCTTATCGGAACCAAAACGGCCCATAGCCTCATCATAGGAAAGTTTAGGGAATGGTATTTGCAGTTTTCTGCCCATCGTCTGTTCAAAGACATAAGCAGTTAATCTTTCCGCCAAATCACGGATATCTTCCTCTTCGACAAATGACATTTCCAGGTCCAACTGAGTGAATTCTGGCTGACGGTCGGCGCGCAAGTCTTCATCCCGGAAGCAGCGGGCAACTTGAAAATATTTATCCATACCGGAGACCATTAATATCTGCTTATAAAGCTGTGGCGATTGCGGTAAGGCGTAAAACTCACCAGGATGCACTCTAGAGGGCACCAGATAATCTCTGGCTCCTTCAGGGGTGCTTTTAGTCAGAATAGGAGTTTCTATTTCCAGAAAACCTTCTCTATCCAAAAAGTCGCGCATAGCAATAGTAGTTTTATGGCGCAAGACCAAAGCTTTAGCCATTTCAGGACGGCGCAAGTCGAGATAACGGTATTTGAGACGAACATTTTCATCAACAGCAACATTATCTTCGATATAGAAAGGCGGAGTTTTAGCAGCATTGAGGATGATCAGCTCACTGCCGTCAACTTCTATTTGTCCTGTAGGCAAATTAGAATTGACCGTACCTTCCGGACGTGGCCTTACCACACCCTTGATCGCGATAACATATTCTGTGCGTACGGCCTCGGCGTTAGCAAAAGCTTCCTTGCATCCTTCCGGGTCAAATACTATCTGAGCAATGCCATATCTGTCACGTAAATCGATGAAAATAAGTCCGCCATGATCGCGGGAACGATGCACCCAGCCCATTAGAACGACATCTTTACCGATATCGTTGACATTCAATTGTCCACAATAATGCGTTCTTTTCAAGTTTCCTAATGATTGCGACATATTCTTCTCCTTACCTTTCCAATAAATATTTTCTGATTTCATTCAAAGACAGCAATAATTGAAAACTGTCCTGCATATCACGCAACTGCGCCTGTCCATTTGCCAGTTCTTCCTCGCCGATGATAATGACATAACGCGCGCCTACTTTATCGGCATATTTAAATTGAGCCTTCATACTTCTGCCGATCAGATCCTGTTCTGAGCGGATACCCGCACGGCGCAGATCCATATTAAGTGCAAAAGCAGCTTCTGTAACACCGCTGCCACCAGGAGTGGTAGCAATATAGACATCAATATAATCCGAAACTTCGATATCTTCCCCCTGCGCCGCTAAAACCGTAAAGATGCGTTCCATACCCAGGGCAAAACCAACGCCAGGAGTAGGAACAGCGCCTAATTCTTCAGCCAGGCCGTCATAACGTCCACCGCCGCAAACAGCGCTTTGGGCGCCTATACCGCTGGCTAAGATCTCAAAAGCTGTCTTGGTATAATAATCTAAACCGCGTACCAGGTTATGATCGATCTGATAAGGTATGCCTGCCGCATCCAAGGCCTTTTGTACAGCAGCAAAATGCTCGGCACAATCTTGGCAAAGGTTCTCAGCCATAGCCGGAGCCCCCTCGCAGATTTCCCGGCAAACCGGACTTTTGCAGTCCAGGATACGCAGCGGATTTTTATCAAAGCGGGTTTTGCATGAATCACAAAGTTCGTCATAGCGGGGTTTGATAAAATTCTGCAAGGCCGTACGGTAGCCAGGACGGCAATTAGGACAACCTACGCTATTGATATGCAGCTCCAGACCGCGGATGCCTAAACGGTTATAAAATTCCCAAGCAAAGCCGATAACTTCAGCATCGGCAAAAGGAGAGGAGCTTCCGAAAAGCTCAATCCCAAATTGATGA
>Ga0074197_1000152_pt1 | contig 102747 bp, 106 predicted proteins | sample EPASupsiteSAE305_FD_64526 | JGI IMG/M metagenome (GOLD analysis project Ga0074197, IMG submission 64526) | Bioremediated contaminated groundwater microbial communities from EPA Superfund site, New Mexico - SAE3-05 reassembly with SPADES | ecosystem: Environmental > Aquatic > Deep subsurface >... | reverse complement strand
ATAGCTGACAATTTTAGACCAGGATTAGTTGCTACTACAGGTATTGTAACTGCTTCTTATGGTGGGTTGACTTTTGCAGAAGCTGAAGGTGGTGGAGTTATCACTGCTACTCAACGAGCTCAATTGCAAGGTGGCTTATTGGCAATGGGATTAACTCAAGCTCAAATTGATGCACTTACCATAGCTCAAGCTCAAGGATATTATCAAGGAGCTGTTTCAAAATATGATGGTACAGCATTAATCCTTCAAGATCAGGAAGCAGATAATGAAGCAACGGGTTCAGGAATTACACCTATCTTAAGTGTAAATTTTAAGGCCAACGATAAATTGAATATCGCTTTAAAATATGAACACCAAACAAAAATTGAACTAAAAAACAAGACTGCGAAAGATTTCACAACGGGATTCCAAACTGATGGAACACCTATTACGATGTTCCCTGATGGAGCTAAAAAGAGATTGGATTTACCATCTCAAATAGTTGTGGGTGCTACCTTTAAACCCATTGAAAAATTGATGATTTCTACAGGATATCACATGTATTTAGACAAAAATGCAGATTGGGCTGGTCGTGAAGATGAACTGGATGGAAACTCATGGGAATTCGCCCTTGGTTTAGAATATAGCTTAACTGATAATTTACTTGCCAGTGCTGGTTGGTTAAAAACCAAATCAGGTGCCAGTGAATCGTATCAATCCGATTTAAGCTATAGCCTACCCAGCAATACCGTTGGTGGCGGTTTTGAATATAAGATTAACGATATGATCAATGTAAACTTGGCAGGCTCTTACACCATGTATGCTGAAGGTGAAAAGAATTTTGATCATGATTTTGCAGGTACAGGGTTAATGATGCCAGTAAAAGAAACCTATGACAAAGATGTCTGGATTGTAGCCGTTGGAGTTAACTTCAATTTTGGTGCTGGAAAATAATCATTGCATAAAATATCTGAAAAGGCCGCCTAAAAAAGCGGCCTTTTTTATGGTTAAATTGAGATTAACCTCTGAATGGTACTTTTGTGGGTATATTTTAAACAAAAAGAATTTAACCACAGAGAACACAAAAAAACTCCGTGATACTCCGTGTCCTCTGTGTCTCCGTGGTTTAAACTATCAAAATAAACAAACATGTCCCAATTTCTACAACTGGCCCCCATGCAGGCCTTAACCGATGTACCTTTCATGAATAGCTACCACCGTCATTTTGGGGGATTTACCGAGATGATGGCTCCTTATATCATGGCCAGCAACATTTCGCCCATAAAAGCTACCAAACTTCAAAAACACTTTCAGGGATTACGCCCTGAAATTAAGTTGGTTCCACAGCTTTTAAGCAACGATGCCGAAGGATTTTTGCATTTTGCCAATGCCCTTTTCGATTTAGGTTATAAAAAAGTAAACTGGAACCTGGGATGCCCCTATCCGGCAGTAACCAAGAAACAGCGCGGATCCGGGCTGCTTCCCTACCCGCAAAAGATTGCAGCTACCCTTGAGCAGCTATGCCCCAGATTGAAACCGGAACTATCGGTCAAAATCCGGTTGGGCTATCATTCCAATCAGGAGATATTTCCGATTATTGAGGTACTTAACCGATACCCCGTAGCCGAAACCATTATCCACCCGCGTACCGCCTCACAACTTTATGGGGGTCAGGCCGACCGTTCCTTTTTTTGTTCCCTGTTTCCATTATTAAAAATGCCCGTGGTTTACAATGGCGACATTGTCCAGGCCAACTACATAACCGGAATTCAGGAAAAATGCCCCGGAATCAAGGGTTACATGATTGGCCGCGGGGCATTTATCAACCCATTTATTGCCCAACAACTGCAAGGGATTACAATCAACGATAATGAGAAACTGGAACGGTACCGCAATTTCTATTTCGATCTGCATTCCTTTTATCAGGAACATTCCAACCATCCCACGGGTTTCTTGCACCACATGAAAGAGTTGTGGTCCCTGTTCTCCCAGTCATTTCAAAAAGGTGAGAGTTACCTGTTTGCACTGAAATCAATTAACGATCCGGAGGTATTTAAAACCACTGCCGAAAATATTTTCAAAACCGGGAGATTGGCAATTTAGTTTGTAAGCTTTGATTATTTTACTCAGTTTTGCATTGGCAAATGAACCGGATGCATGAAACAATAACAGGAATGACATGACTAAGCATTTAAATTTTATCGGATGAGAGACTTAACCACCGGAAACGAAAGCAGGTTAATCTTTCGCTTTGCTGTACCTATGTTACTGGGGAATATTTTCCAACAACTGTACAATGTGGTGGATAGCGCCATTGTGGGACGGTTTTTGGGTAAAGAAGCCCTGGCATCGGTAGGTGCCTCCTTCCCCATTATTTTCGCGCTCATTGCGCTGATTATTGGAATCGGGACCGGTTTTGGAATCGTCATTTCGCAATATTACGGGGCCAAAGACCTCGAGAAAGTAAAACGCACCATCAGTACCATGTTTATCTCCCTGGGACTGGTATCACTGGTGATGACTATTTTAGGTATCGCGTTAAGCAAACCTGTTTTTAGGCTGCTCCAACTCCCTCCCGATTTACTTCCACAAGCGGTACTTTACATGAATATTTACCTGATAGGAATCGTTGCCATGTTCGGATTTAACGGTACCAGCGCGGTACTTCGGGGACTGGGCGATTCAAAAACCCCATTGGTTTTTCTTATCATCTCAACGGTCATAAACATCGGTCTCGATCTGCTTTTCATTTTGGTTTTCGGTTGGGGAATTGCAGGAGCAGCCTGGGCTACCGTAATTTCGCAAGCCGGGGCATTTATCACGGCAGTAATCTATTTAAATAAAAACCACGACATCATTAGTTTCAATCTGAAGGAATGGAAATTTGACTGGGAAATCATGCGGCATGGCATCCGTATCGGGTTGCCATCTGGACTACAGCAAACTTTTGTTGCCTTTGGAATGATGGCATTAATGGGCATTGTAAATACGTTTGGAACCGATGTTATTGCTGCTTATAGTGTAGGAGGCCGGATCGATTCCTTTGCATCGCTGCCGGCCATGGCTTTTTCAGCCGCTTTAGCCACATTCACCGGACAGAATTTGGGTGCAGGTAAAGATGAACGTATAAAAAAAGGATTGGTGGCAACTACCCTGATGGCCTCGGTTTTCTGTATTTTCACTACCACGTTAATCATTATCTTCAGAGAACCGTTGGTTGGTCTTTTTAATCAGGATCCGGAAGTCATCCGGATTGGTTCGGAATACCTGACGATTGTAAATATTTTTTACATTCTCTTTACCCTGATGTTCATCATGTATGGTGTGGTACGAGGTGCCGGGGCTACTTTGGTTCCAATGTTTATCAGTGTGTTATCGTTATGGTTGATACGGATTCCGGTGGCAGCCATTCTTTCAAAATCCATGAGCGAAGCGGGCATCTGGTGGTCGATACCTATTGCCTGGGCGATAGGGTTCATCGGCGCGTTTGCTTATTACCTCTCGGGAAAATGGAAGGGGAAAGTCATCACCCGTTTAAAACCGCTTGAAGATTAACTTTTTAATGAAATGTTAAATTTTAAAATACCCATCACTAATTATCAATTACAATGGAGTCAATCCGTGAATTATACCGTATAGGCAAAGGTCCATCGAGCAGCCATACCATGGGACCCAAAAAAGCTGCCGAACGTTTTTTGCTGATGCAGCCGGATGCCGGTTCCTACCGGGTTACTCTTTACGGGAGTTTGGCTGCCACTGGTAAAGGACACCTCACGGGGGTGGCCATTGAAGAAGCATTGGCACATAAAAAAATTGAGTTGGTATGGGAACCTGCAATTTTTTTGCCCAAACATCCCAATGCCTTAAAATTTGAATGCTTCAATTCCCAAAACAAACTGATTCAAGCATGGACAGCTTATTCCATTGGTGGAGGTGCCATTATTGATGATGTTACCGAAAAAGAGAGCCAAAGCATCTACCCACTCACTAACATGAAGGAAATTCTGGATTGGTGCGAAAAAAACGGCAAACAGCTTTGGGAATATGTGGAGATGCACGAGGGAAAAGAGATTTGGGAATTTTTGGGACAAATCTGGAACCAGATGACTCTTTCCATAAAAAACGGATTAACCCGCGAAGGCACTCTGCCAGGTGAACTGAATCTTCCCCGGAAAGCTCCCTCCTACTTTGCCCGTTCCGGAAATTTTGCTTTGCCCCAAAAACGCCGCTCTCAATTGTTTGCTTACGCGCTGGCGGTGTCGGAAGAAAATGCAGGAGGTGGAACCATCGTCACTGCTCCTACCTGTGGTGCTAGCGGTGCCTTACCTGCGGCTTTATATCATCAACAAAAGTTATACAAAATACCCGACCAAACCATTCATAAAGCTTTGGCTACGGCAGGTTTGATCGGGAACCTGGTTAAATTCAATGCCTCCATTTCGGGTGCCGAGGCCGGTTGCCAGGCAGAGATTGGAACAGCTTGTGCCATGGCTTCGGGAGCCGTAACCCAGTTGCTGGGTGGTTCGCCCTTTCAAATTGAATATGCCGCCGAAATGGGCATCGAACACCATTTGGGCTTAACCTGCGACCCACTTTACGGGCTTGTTCAGGTTCCATGCATCGAGCGTAACGCCTTTGCCGCTGCCCGGGCTTTGAATCATGCCTCATTTGCCATTTTATCCGACGGAAGGCATGTTATTTCGTTCGATCAGGTGGTGAAAACTCTGAAACAGACAGGAGCTGACCTTCCAAATCTTTACAAAGAAACTTCACTGGGCGGGTTGGCGGTATTTGGTACAGATTCCACAAAATAAACAATTACGGTCATGAAAGAAACTGCATTACTGATTATCGATGTTCAGAACGATTATTTCGATGGGGGGAAGAATCCATTGGTTGGCCCGGAACTCGCGGTTCAGAAAGTAGCACAATTGTTAACCCGTTTTCGGGAACAAAACCTCCCCCGGATTTTTATCCAACATATTTCCAGAAACCCCGAGGCTAGTTTTTTCGCACCCAACACACCGGGTATCGAAATTCATCCCGCAATCAAGCCAACAACAAACGAAAGGATCATCCAAAAACAGGTACCCAACAGTTTTATTGGAACCGGGTTGTTTGACTATTTAAAAAGCCTGAACATTGGCCGGTTAGTCATTTGCGGCATGATGACCCACATGTGTGTGGACGCTACCGTGAGGGCTGCCAAAGATTTGGGATTCGATGTTTTGGTTATTGCCGATGCCTGTGCCACTAAGGACCTGAAGTTTGAAAAAGGAGTAACTAAAGCGGAACAAGTACAGATTGCTTTTCTGTCGGCTTTTTCGGCTTATTATGCCAAGGTGGTAACAACTCAGGAATTTTTGTCCGGAAAAAGTTGAAATATATCAAGCAAAAAAGTTGCCCAGCTTAAAAAACAAGGCAACTTCGATATTTGAAAAATGCGTGTCCTCTGAATTACTGTTTCATTTTTGTGGCATTTCCAATATTGATGGATTTGGTCAGTTTTTTAGCGGATTCTTTGGTAAATTCACCGGTAATGCACATCACCACCAATTCATTAGCATCTACAACAGTCATCACAATTTCTTCAATGTAAGTCCCATTGTCTTTTGCCAAGAAAGTCACTTCGGAGGTTCCATCCCTTACCACCATCATCTCTTTGTAATCCTTGGCAGGCAGGCAGGTATTTAAATCTATCAACAGTTGCTTTTCTAATTTATCGAATACCAAAAAGCTGATGTCGTCCATATCATCCATAAATTCTTTCGCTTCTTCGTCTTCATCCCCGATAAAGAAGGTGGCCAAACCAGCCGGGATTTTAAAACTGGTGGCATTGGGGTATTTATGATACTCATTAAAGAACTTTTTGTAACCCGATTCCGGATTTTTGGCACAGCCCGATAATGTAATCAAAAGGGCTGCAAAAATAAGCGTGAACGTTTTCATCTGTTTATGTTTTAAGTAATTGCTACTGTTTTTCTTCTACTTTTTCAAGATGCTCAAATCCTTTGATGTCCATGGTTTTCGACATTTTCGAGATTTGCTTCAAATCAATATCGCCCAACAAGAACATCAGGACCGGTTCGCTGGCATCTTTCACTACCATAACAAATTCAGTAATTTTTTTCCCATCTTCGCGGACTTTAAAAATAACCTCCTGCTTGCCATCCTTTACAATCATAAAATCTTTGTAAACAGGTTGTTGAGTAGCACTGCTAATCTCCTGGTAGAAAAGTTCCCGGCTTTTAGCATCCAATCCGTCGCTTACAGTAAGAATTTTAATGGCCTCCAGGCCTTTGGTCATGTTTTCAAATTCAGCGTCGGATTCATCATCTAACTTTGAAAACAATTCAAACATGTAACTGGTGATGTAAACCGAGGTATAACCCTCTTGTCCTGAATACTTATCAAACAACTGATTCAGTTTCGATTCCTGTGCCATGGCTAAAATGGGTAGGAATGCCATGAAAATTAAAACTAACTTTTTCATAATACGATGATTTTAAGGTTTAACTATTTTTTAACGGTCAATAACTCTGCGGGTTTATTTAATTTATCAATATGTTTTAATTGGGCCGTCCCTTTTGATAATGGATTTGAAAGGGTTTGCAATGCCTGTTCGGAATATTTCATAGCCAGTTCTTTATCGGTAATGGGCTGCCCGTTCACATAAGCGTAAACCACGGGTGTTCCGGTCAGTTTAAAAAGATAAATAAAGGCAAAAATAAGAACGGCAGCGGCGGCAACACTCCCTGAATACATCCAAAGTCTTCTGATTCTGGTCTTCGGTTGATCGGAACTAATGGATTCAAAACTGATGTTAAGAGGTTCGTCTCTTTCTTGTCTAAAGTCTTTGAAAATGGTCTGTGCTTCTAACAAATCAGGATCATTCCCATGATAATTCTGCAAATAATCTTTCAGGATTTTTTCTTCATCCAATGAGGTTAATCCTTCAAAATAATCCTCAACCAGTTTTTTATAATTCATTGGTTCCATAGTTCATCCGGTTTTTAAATTCTTCTCTAACTTTTTTCCTGGCCCTCGAAAGATTCACCCGAATGGTTTCCACATTCATGTTCACCAAAGGAGCAATCTCATCAAATTCATATTCTTCAATATCACGCAAATGAATGATCGTTTTCTGAGGCTCGTCCAGTTGGTTGATAATCTCACGCACAATCATTCCCATCTCTTTTTGTTCGTAAGTATTTCCGTAATCAACGGTCTCGAATTGCTGTTTCAGTATTTCTGATTTGGCAAACCGGTTTGTTTTCTGCCGGGTTTTATCCAAACTCCGGTTTTTCACCATGGTCATGGCAAAGGCTTCAATACTCTGGCATTTATAAAGTTCCTCTTTTTGGCTCCAAAGCTTCATCAACACATCCTGAACTACATCCTGGGCTTCTACCTCATCGTTCAGCATCCGTTTCGAAAAACGGTACAGCCGATCTTTCAAACTAAATACTTTTGTTTTAAACTCATCGGTGGTCATGCTGCGCCTCTTTTTAATCATTAACAAAACGAAGACGACTGTTATTTGATAATATAACAGTGTTTATGAAAAAATACAATAAAAAAGATTTTCGGATGAATTCATCACACAATTATCAGGTAATCAGAAATTGAACTATATTTGGATGATTAATAATACTAAGATGCGGTACTTGATTTTCATAGGTTTTATTGCAATGGCCTATTTTTCGTGCAATCTCGCGGGAAAAAAACAGGTGCCGGGGCCCTTGCCTCAAATTAAATCGTGTAAAATCTATTCTTCCGACTTTGCCATGTTCGATCCCAATGATCAGGGCCAGCTCATTCAGGAATACCTGTTCAATTCCGAAGGGAGTGTCACCGATCTGATCCGGTACGATGTGGAAGGAAATGAAATTAACCGTTTTGATATTACCGGAGAACAGAATCCCCTGCCAATGCCCGGAAAACCAGAATACGTTGACACCGTGCTCACCATCGTTGGTTACGATAGCCTTGGCAACCAACTACGTAAAGAGGTTAAAATTTACAACCAATCGGGATTGTTAGAAGAGGTCGATTTTTATGAAGGCGATACAGTTCTGTTGAAAAAGAACACCTACGAGTACGACTCGTTGAACATGATCTGGAAAGATATTTATTGGGATATTGAACTCAAACAGCCACGCCAGGTGATTATTTATAAATACGAGTTTTTCACGGATTGATTTTCTTAACATCAACCAAACTTTTCAATTCACATTTTGAGGTACAACCTCCACAGCCACCAGCACAGGAAGATGATTTTTGCTTTTGTGAAAACTTTGTATATACCTTCTTAGCGGCAGTAAATAAAGCCATCCCGACGATTGCGTAAGCCAAAATATTATAAACCCAAGGTTCCATTTCTATTTATATTTCAATATATTCTTTTTTACCGCTACATTTTTCACAGAATTGCTAAGGTATCTCTCCACGGGTCTTCTGCACTCTGTGGTTAATGTCATTTAAAAAAACAAAGCCCCGATTTGCTTCACAGCAAATGCCAATATCCAGGCTAAGAAAGTGGTATAAGTCACCATAAACAACGCCCAACGCCATCGGCCTGTTTCTTTGGCTATAGCACTCACCACACCAATACAGGGCGAATAAATCAACACAAATACCAAAAATGCCAAAGCAATTATAGGTGTAAAAACAGGTTGCCCGGCTTTTTCACCTGCTTCATATTTTAGTTCCCTCAACCGGAACATCAATGTTTGTTCATCGGGTTCGGCACCCTCATTTGCTTGTAACAGAACCCCCATAGTTCCTACCACAACCTCTTTAGCCGCGGTGCCGCTTAAAAGGGCAATTCCCATACGCCATTCAAAACCAAGGGGGGCAATTACAGGTTCAATCAGCCTTCCTACTTTCCCCAAATAACTTTGCGAAAGATGTTCACTTTCCATTTGGATATGCAATGTAGTTAATTGACGCTGGCAAGTTTCCATTTCAATACTATCTGAAGTTTGATTCATCTGATGCTTTAGCAGGGCCATTTCTGTATGGTAATCTTTACTAAATTCTACTTCGCGGGGAAAATATCCCATGACCCAAATGATGACTACTGCAATTAGAATGACCCCACCTACTTTTTTCAGGTACTGCTCCGATTTATCCCACATGTGTTTCACAATCGACCGGAATGATGGAATCCGGTAAGGTGGCAACTCCATCACAAAGGGAGCCTCTTTTGATTTGAAGAGGGTTTTGTTAAACAAATGTGCCGTAACCACAGCCAGAAGAATCCCTGTAAGGTATAATCCAATTAATACCGAGGTTGGGTTATTGGGGAAAAAAGCTCCGACAAAAAGGATGTACACCGGCAAACGGGCACTACAGCTCATGAAAGGGGTTATAAGGATGGTGAGCAGCCTATCGGTCCGGTTACGGATGGTCCGGGTAGCCATAATGGCAGGCACATTGCAGCCAAACCCCATAATGAGCGGAATAAACGACCTCCCATGCAAACCGATTTTATGCATCACCTTATCCATCATAAAAGCGGCACGGGCCATGTAACCCGTATCCTCCATAAATGAGATAAATAAAAATAAAATGAGGATGTTGGGCAAAAACACCAGTACACTGCCTACGCCAGTGATAATACCATCGGTAATTAAATCGTTGAACATTCCGGCGGGCAACACCTGCTTTAAAAATTCATTTAATAAACCAACCCCGCTATCAATCCAATCCATGGGGTAACTTCCCAATTGAAACGTAGCGTAAAACATCAGGAACATGAAAAACAAAAAAAGGGGCATCCCAGAAAACTTGTGAGTCAGTATCTTATCAATAGCATTGGTATGAAACCATCTCCGGGAATAACCCGGTTTCAGGGTTTCTTTTAATGCTCCGCTAATAAAACCATACTTGGCATCGGTAATAATGGCTTCGCTGCTTTCGCTCAAAATTCCTTCAATCCGCGATATTTCGTGATAGCCCGTTTTCAAAATATCTTTATTCACCTGATGCTTGGTCACAAAGCGGATGGCGTGTCCATCCTGTTCCAACAGCTTTATGGCTAAAAACCGATGCGACATGGAAACCGGGAATAACGTATCTTCTTTAATCGTTTGCCGGATAGCTTGTATTGACTGTTCCACTTCCCTCCCATAATTGATGTGCACATGCCTGACATTCGGGTCGCGGTTTTCATACACATCAATCACTTTATTGAACAACTCGTTCAGCCCCTCTCCTTTGGTGGCTACAGTAGGAATAATTGGAATGCCCAACAACCGACTCAGTTTGTCAATATCAAGAAAAGCTCCCGAATTTTTCAGGTCATCATACATGTTTAATGCAATCACCACTTTAATGTCCATGTCGATGAGCTGGGTGGTTAAATACAGGTTACGCTCCAGGTTCGATGCATCAATCACATTTACCACAATATCCGGATTATTATGGAAGATGTGTTTCCGCACGTAAAGCTCTTCGGGTGTGTAGGCGGTTAACGAATAGGTCCCGGGTAAGTCGGTCAGTAAAAAATGATACCCATTAAAATCATAGGTATTATATTGCGCCTCTACGGTTACCCCACTGTAATTTCCGACATGTTCACGGGCTCCCGACACAAAATTAAAAAGGGAGGTTTTACCACAGTTGGGGTTTCCCACAAAAGCTACCTGAATATTCTTTCCTTCCTGGTTGACAGAAGTTTTCAACTTATCTAAGTCAATAATTCCTTCAAACTGCTGCTCAGGTAAATCGGCAGCCATTTCAGGAGTAATTACTTCAATTAAGTGGGCTTCGTTTGGCCTTAACGATACATGATACCCCATGACATTGTATTCCGAGGGCCCCCGAAAAGGAGTCCGCTTGATCACCTCAACCAATTGCCCTTTGATAAAGCCCATTTCCATGATCCGTTTCCGGAACGAACCGTGTCCTTTAACTTTAACAATCACCGCTTTCGCGCCAGGATGCAATTCAGCTAAATTCATATCCTTTTTTCACCATTTGTTTAAAACCCTACCACATCTGGTCAATAGAAGGTTCGTACATTTCAGGTTCATCTTCCCAGGTTTTTTTGATAGTTATCTATTTAATATCCAACAACCAAAGTAATGTAAAACCTAACCACCAATAATCGGTTGGCAAATTTAGTTTATTAAGAATGAATTAAAATAGCTATTTGTAGTGATTTTCTACCCTTTTTGTTTTTAAAGCTCCAGGTTAAAAATCAAATAAATGAATTTCAAGATCAATCGGAGAACTTTTTGGCAGATTTTTTGTCCAAGAGGTTTGGCGTTGCCAATTGTTTTGTTTCTTTGTACAAACTCTTATAAATCATGGAAGATAACTTGTTTGATAAGTTACGTGAGATGACCGGGATGGTTCCTGAAAGGTTTAGCATTCTTGAACAACAGATTGATGTTAAACTTCAGATGGAATACTTTAAATATTCCAAAAAACTGAAAAAAGATATTAAAAAGGAACAGCCCATCGATCCTGAAACAATAAACCTTTACGAACCGGAATATACCAACGATGCCTTAAAAGAATTGTTGGTAAAGTTAGCCTCCCTCGATAATCCAAAAGCCTTTCGAGTGATTGAGGATTATACCAAAAATGGCCGCCCCGAACTGTTGGATTGGTCCGTTTTAGCCATGCAAGAAAACAAAATGCTATTGGAAAGTTCCCTGCTAAATGAAAACCAAGTATTCATTTCTACAGGATTGGGCGGCAAAGGGACTATGTTAAGATATTTTGTGGTCTTGATAGGAGCCGATCTGAATGAATTTGCCGAATTCCAACGTAAAATCATTACTTCAGAATTCGATTTTTCATTAAAAAACAGCCAATCGGAATTGGAACAAATCGATTTTTTTGAGAACTATGCCACCATGCTGGTACTTATTCCTTTTGAGGTTGCGTTCCAAAATGTTTTCAAAACCGCGTTGGAAGAATGCAACCAATTTGGGAATTTTTTAAAACCTAATTTTTTGGTTACCAACGTAAAAGTGCTCTCCAAAAAGGAGATAAAGGATTTTGTAGAGAAAAATGAGCTCCCCGATGCCGACAAATTAGACCAATTTGAACTTGACACAAATGACGATGAAGCATAAAATTAACCTAGCACTACAGGTATTACCACGGGCTGAAGGTAAAAACCCCTATCATTTGGTGGACAAAGCCATTGAAATTATTGAAAAATCAGGAGTAACCTACCAGGTTTGCCCTTTCGAAACTGTAATGGAAGGTTCGTATGAGGAATTGATGGAGGTGGTGAAAAAGGTCCACGAAGCTTGCTATGAAGCTGGAACCGAAACCATGATGACTTACATCAAAATCCAATCATCGGCTAATGGTGATGTGACCATTGACGACAAAATGGAAAAATACAAGTGAGCAACATGCAATTGGTAATGAACAAAGAACAATAAATAAATAACGAATATCTTGCAACGGATAAAAAGTCTCTTGTCTAACATCTAAATTCTAATGTCTAACATCTATGGTACAGCATATTGTTATGTGGAAACTGAACGATTCCCTCGAAGGAAAGAATAAAGAAACACTTGGTAAGGAATTGAAATCTCAACTGCTTTTACTTAAAGAAAAAATTAAAGAAATTGTGACCTTGGAAGTAGGGCTGAATAGTGCTTACCCGGAACGGAATCACGACATTGTATTGGTTATTACCTTTAAAAATTTTGCCGATTTAGATGTTTATGCCAAACACCCTGAGCATGTAAAAGTGGTTGAATTTGTCAGAAGTATTACCCATAGCAGGTCAGCTGTTGATTATGAATATTAAAAAAACCGGTCGTAACCGGTTTTTCCTTTATCTGTTCTCATGTAAATCCTCAAATGCTACATCGGTAAATTCGCTTTCGGCATCATCTTCAACGTTGTCCAAAAGTTCCGGTTGGTTTTCTTTAATGTATGCAACCACCTCGTTTAAACCTTCTACAAACTTCTCAAAGTCCTCTTTGTAAAGAAACAGTTTGTGTTTCTCGAAATTAAATCTGCCATCGTTTTCAAACCGTTTCTTACTTTCAGTTATGGTCAAGTAAAAATCATTCTTTTTGGTTGACTTAACATCGAAGAAGTAAGTACGCTTACCAGCCCTCACCGATTTTGAATAAATCTCATCCCGCTCTTTTCCTGTCTCTTTTTTATCAAATCCTTCCATCATCCAGTCACATTATGATTATAAACTCAGTTGGCAATTAAATGAATATTTGCTTCATTTATTATTATTGTAAGCCTATAAAAGCTTTTTCAAATAAACACAATAGTTTTTCAAATTCAAAATAAAATGTTCGAATCCTTTAGAGCCTCCTAAAAAATCTTTACTTTTGCCCCCGATAAATTAAAAATGAAAACAAAAACGCTCTTTAAGTAAATGATTAGCAGAAGGTTGTTGAGGATAAAGGTTTTGCATCTGCTGTATGCATACTTTAATAATAACGAGGAAGGGTTAGCACGCTACGAAAAGGACCTTTTATACAGCATCGATAAGTCGTATGATTTGTACCATCTGTTTTTTGTGTTGCTGCTCGATGTTAAAGAGTATGCTGCCTCACGGATCGAACTAGCCAAGAACAAACGGATACCGACCCGTGAAGATTTGGACCCCAACCTACGTTTTGTCGAAAACCGGGTGATCAGGCAAATCAATAGCACCAACAAAATATTTCAATACATTGATGCCCACAAACTGAGCTGGGCCTACCACCCGGAGCTTATCAAAAGGGTGTATCAGGATATGGTGGAATCGGAAGCCTATCATAAATACATGAACGCCCCTGTGAATGATTACAAAAACGATAAAGAGTTTATCCGGATATTTTTGTCGGAATTTTTAGTGAATTCCGATTTGCTTTACCAGATTTTGGAGGAACATTCCATTTTCTGGAACGACGATATTGAATTTGTGCTGAGCATGAATGTTAAAACCATTGAAAAGGCCAAAGCTGAAAACATCGATCTGAATATTTTCCAACTTTACAAAAACGAGGAAGATAAAGAATTTGCCAAGAAACTCTTCCGGATGGTGATTTTAAAGCACCAGGAAAACTCGGACCTGATTCAGGCAAACATTAAAAACTGGGATGTGGACCGTATTGCTCAAATGGATCTGTTGGTTATGGAAATGGCAGTGACCGAAATTATTCTGTTCCCAAGTATTCCCATTAAAGTAAGCTTTAACGAATACATTGAACTGGCCCGGTTTTACAGCACCAACCGGAGCAATGCTTTTGTGAACGGGGTGCTCGATAAAATTATCGCGCAACTGAAATCGGAAAACAAAGTTCAGAAGGCCGGACGAGGTTTAATGGAATAATGGCATGTACTGAATAGCGGAACGGAATTTGTAAGCAGGGTTCGCTGTTTGAATAAAATTGAAAAATGAAAATGAGAAGTTTAGCAATTACATTTTTTTTAGTTGGCTTATTTTCTGTGAGTTGTAATACTAAAGACCGTGAACATTCATCGGTTTCAACCGAAATGATCAGGAACCCAATCTCGGCACAGTCAGAAACCGATTTAAGTGAATTGCCAAAAATTCAGTTCGACAAAACCGAACATGATTTTGGTATTTTGCTCCAAGGGGAAAAGGTATCTTATACTTTTGTTTTCAAGAATATCGGCAAACAGGATTTAATTATTAAAGATGCCTCGGCCACATGTGGCTGCACGGTTCCTAAATTTACTTCAAAACCTATTGCACCAGGGAAACAGGGCGAAATTGAGGTAATTTTTGATAGTAGCAACCGTACCGGAAGGCAGGTAAAAACCGTCACCGTTTGGTCAAATTGTCAACCCAACCAGGCCAAGCTTCAAATTTTTTCAGAAATTGTTGTACCTAATAAATAATGTAAAAAAATGAATTATTTAACATCGTTTTTAATGGCTCCTGCCAACGGACAGCAGGGAAATCCAATGAGTACCTTGATTTTCATGGTATTAATCATCGTTATTTTCTATTTCTTTATGATTCGTCCACAGATGAAAAAACAGAAAGAAGTACGTCAGTTCCGCGATGGAATTAAAAAAGGCGACAAAGTGTTAACTGTGGGCGGTATCTACGGAAGAGTATCGGAAGTAAACGATAACACGGTTTTATTAGAAATTGCCGATGGCATCCGTATTAAAGTTGACAAAGCCGGATTGGTAAAAGATCCAACGGATATTTCTGCTGAACAGGCTAAGTAATTGCCAGAACTCTGGTTATGACCTGAAATCTTTTTGTGAAGCGTCAATGAGTTACAAATAGGATTAATTTGTATTTTTGACTCCAACCGGAAAGATTCCGGGTTTTTTATTGAACGCAAATGACTTAGTAAAGGTGGAAAAGATGAATCTCCAGGTTTTGAAACGGTTTTTTAGCTACAAATTTTATAGTAAGGCAAACCAAAAAATTCTTACTTATATCGTGTTTGTGGCCATTGCTTCCATCTTCTGGTTTTTAAACAAGCTAGGTAGCGAGTTTACTACTATTATCGATTTTCCGGTAGAATATGTGAATCTCCCTGAAAATAAAGCATTGGTGAATGAGTTACCCCAATCGCTACATTTAAGTGTTAACTCCTTTGGTTTCGATATTTTACGGTACAAATTAAGTCCTGAACCCTATCCATTGGTTATTGATGTGGCTTCGTTTTCAAAAAACATAAAAAGCCAAAGAGTCAGGGATTTCAAACTCCCGACCCGATATTTAAAAGAAAGCATCAACAAACAACTGGCCAGTGAGCTCAATGTATTGGAAATCATGCCCGATACATTGGTCTTTCAATTTTCGCAAACCGTTGATAAAAGGGTTCCAATCAAACCCAATTTTAAATTGACTTTTGCCAATCAATGCCTCATTGATGGCGAGATTCAATTTATTCCCAAAACAGTGGTTGTTACCGGCCCCAGTTCCATTCTCGACACCCTGCAATTCATTTACACCGAAGCTCAAGAATTCGACAACCTGGACAAACCTTTAGAACAAAGCGTTGACCTTCAGGAAGATTCGAAGCTAAAATTGAATAAAAAAACTGTGGTGGTTGTAATTCCTGTTGCCAAGTTTACCGAGGTTTCCTTCGATGTTCCGGTAATTGCCGTCAATGTACCCGATTCGCTCCGGTTGATTACCTTTCCGGGAATTACCAAGTTATCATGCCTGGTATCGTTCAACCAATACAATTTGGTTCAACCCGGCGATTTTTTAGTTCAGGTGGATTATTTAGAAATTGACAACCAAATCGGAGCTAAATTACCTCTTGAATTGGGATTGGCACCAACAGGAGCTAAAAATATTGTGTTTACACCTCAAAGTGTGGAATATATCTTAGAGCGCAACCAATGATTGTAATTGGACTTACCGGCGGTATTGGAAGTGGAAAAAGCTTTGTGGCAGATTACTTCATAAAGAAAAACATTCCCGTGTATAATAGTGATATCCGTGCAAAAGAATTAATGGTTAGCGATTCCGCGATTTTAAAGAAACTTATCCAAAAATTTGGCCCGGAGGTTTATACCAACAAACAATTGAACCGTCCGCACATTGCCCATCAGGTTTTTAACAACCCCCCATTGCTAAAGTGGTTGAATGAACTGGTGCATCCAAGGGTACAAACCGATTTTAAAGATTGGTGCCAGGCAAATTCACATTCCCCCATTGTACTTAAAGAGGCTGCAATTTTAATTGAAAGTGACGCCTACAAAGCGTGTCATTTTCTGGTGGTGGTTACGGCACCAACCGAAAAACGGATTGAACGGGTCATGGCACGCGACAATATGTCATATCAGGAGGTATCTGCCCGGATGAAAAACCAGCTAAGCGATGAAGAGCGGATAAAACTGGCCGACTTTGTGATTCAAAACGATGGACTCGCCGAGGTTGAACCTCAGATTGACCAATTGTTACAGACCATAAAAGCCAAAACAAAATATACAAACATCAATAAAATAAATTGAAGCATGAGCTTAGGTAAATGGATTGCAGGAGGACTAGGTTGGGCTTTTTTTGGCCCCATTGGAGGAATTGTAGGTTTTCTGGTTGGAACCGCTTTTGAAGTTTCTGATTCCCCAAAGCTGACTTCCGGACAGACAGGCCCCACGGTAACCACCCGTGGTGATTTTATGGTCAGCTTTCTGGTGCTGACGGCTGCCGTGATGAAAGTGGATGGAAATGTAAAAAAAGCCGAACTGGATTTTGTGAAACAATATTTACTCAGGGCTTTTGGTAAAGATGCTGCCACAGACGCTATCCGGATGCTCCGTGATATTGTAAAACAAGAGATTCCGGTGCAGGAGGTGAGCCGGCAAATCGGGCAAAACCTCGATTATTCTTCAAAACTGCAATTGTTGCATTACCTGTTTGGCATCTCAAGTGCCGATGGACAAACCCACCGGAGCGAAGTGGAACTGATTCAGATGATCTCCTCCTACATGAGCATCAACCCATCGGATTTCAATTCTATAAAATCGATGTTTTATAGCGATACCCAGGTGGCTTACAGCATTCTTGGGGTAACACCCGAATCGAGCGATGAGGAGATTAAAAAAGCGTACCGCAAAATGGCCGTGGAATACCATCCCGACAAGGTGGCCTATTTGGGTGACGACGTGCAGCACACAGCCAAAGAAAAATTCCAGAAAATAAACGAAGCCTATGAATCCATAAAAAAACAACGGGGCTTTGCATGATTTATAATCTATTTATTCCAATTAATACTCACAGATTTTAGTATCATAAAACATCAAACATGTTTCTGAACCCACATTTCTTTCATGGATTTTTCAATCAATTAATTATATTTGCGGCCTAACTACAAAAACAAAGGTTATGTTAAAAGATATTTTAGCCATTTCAGGGCAACCCGGGCTTTATAAATTGATTTCGAGTACCAAAAATGGAATCATTGTTGAAAATATAGAAACCGGCAAGCGCATGCCCTCCTATTCTACTGCAAAGGTAAGTGCCCTTGAAGACATTGCCATTTACACCCAGGACGGTGACGACAACCCGTTGTCGAATCTTCTCAAAAGTATCCGTGAAAAGGAAAATGGGGGAGCTGCCATTGATGCCAAAGCAGATAATACCAAGCTCAAAGCCTATTTTGAAATCATCATGCCAAATTATGACCAGGATCGCGTGTATGTTTCCGATATGAAAAAGGTTTTTCAATGGTACAACATCCTACAAAAACAAAACATGCTCGGCCTGTTGGATCAGGAACCAGAAGCAAAAAATGAAACCGAAGAAACTAAATAACTATGGGAATAAATCCAATCGGAAAAAGCATGGCGGAACCCATGCTTTTTTCATATTTAGAGATCAGTAGAAAATCATTTAATGATAGATAATAACACAGCAACCGATGGTTATTCCACCATCTTTTCATAAATTACCTAATAGTTTTATTTACCAATTTTGATACGTCAGACACCTAACCTGAATTTACAAAGATCCTGACAATAAGCAGGATATAAAAATAACATAATACTTATATGGCAACAAAACTGAAACGGAATTTTGTAGATATTGATTTAATTCTAGATTCGTTTGAAGATATCAAACCCTATTTTGATAACCTGTTGGAACGGCCTCTCGATTCACCCAAAAGCGTTTGGCAATGGATGCTCGATTGGAGCGAACTTGAAAGCATATTGAACGAAGAGATGGGCTGGCGGTACATCCGTATGAACTGTGATACAAGTGATGACCATTTGGCCTCACGGTTTGAAAAATTCGTGACCGAGATTGAACCTCAAATTTCGCTGGTTATCCATCGGCTCAATCAGAAATTCAATACTCCCGAAACACAGTTGCTAGTTGATAAATCAAAACTATTCACGGTCATTCGGGAAATACGGAAAGATTTAGAACTCTTCCGCGAAGCGAATGTTCCTCTGGAAGCTGAACTTCAGCTTAAAGAACAGGAATATGGGCAAATCGTCTCAAAAATGATGGTTTGGTACCATGACCAGGAATTTACATTGCCAAAAGCTGCCAACTTTTTAAAAGAAACCGACCGGAACATCCGGGAAACCGTGTACCATCTCATCCAGAATCGGAGGTTGCAAGATGCCGGCACCCTTCAAAACCTGTTGACAGAACAAATAAAAATCAGGCAACAAATAGCCCTGAATGCTGGTTTTTCCAATTACCGCGACTACAAATTTAAAGAACTGGGGCGGTTTGATTACGACCTGACCGACTGCCGGAAATTTCATGATTCAGTGGCCAAAGTGGTAGTCCCGTTGGTGGAAGAATTACATAAAAAACAGAAAGAAAAACTCAAGCTTGAAACACTGAGGCCTTATGACTTAGAGGTAGATGCCGACCTATTACCCCCGTTAAAACCTTACGATAAGGTGGAGGACTTAATCCGGAAAACCGTGTTTTGTTTCCGTGATTTGGCCCCGGAATTTGGGATGTTCCTAAACGAGATGAACAAAATGGGGTATCTCGATCTGGAATCGAGAAAAAACAAAGCCCCCGGAGGGTTCAACTACCCGCTCCACGAGAGCAATATCCCGTTCATTTTTATGAATGCCACCGGTAGTTTCGACGATGTTGTTACCATGCTCCACGAGGGCGGGCATGCCATTCATGCCTATCTTTCGGCACTTTTGGAGTTGATGCAATTTAAAGAGATTCCCTCAGAAATAGCCGAGCTGGCATCCATGACCATGGAATTGATTACCATGGACGAATGGCACCATTTTTTTGACGACAAAGAGGAACTGAAACGGGCCAAACGCAAACACCTGCAAAGCCTGTTAAACACCTTACCATCGGTGGCCAAAGTGGACAAGTTCCAACACTATCTTTATGAGAACCCCAACCACACACCTGAACAAAGAGTGTTTTATTGGGAAACATTGGAGCAGGAATTTGGCAGCCGCGTAGTCGATTATTCCGGCATTGAAAACTATCGCTCGCACCAGTGGATGCGCTACCTACATATTTTTGAAGTCCCCTTTTACTACATTGAGTATGGTTTTGCCCAACTGGGAGCCATCGCCATCTGGAAGAATTTTAAACAGGACAAAAAAGCGGCACTCGCTCAATTTAAGAATGCCCTGAAAATGGGGTACACCTCTCCCATTCCCGATGTGTATAAAGCTGCCGGTATCCAATTCAATTTCAGTGAAGAATACATAGCCGAGTTAATGGATTTTGTAAAGGCTGAATTAGTAAGGTTGCAGTAAGTGATTTTACATTCGATAAAAAATATGCACACTATACTATCTACTATGAATTTTCTTACTTTTGCCTCGAAATTTTAAAATAGAAAGGTATGAAAGCATACGTTTTTCCGGGACAAGGTGCCCAGTTTGTAGGTATGGGCAAAGACCTGTACGACAATTCCGCATTGGCGAAAGAACTATTCGAAAAGGCGAACCAAATCCTGGGTTTCCGCATCACCGACCTGATGTTTGCAGGAACAGACGAAGATTTGAAACAAACCAAAGTGACCCAACCGGCCATCTTTTTGCATTCAGTTATTTTGGCCAAAGTAATGGGCGAAAACTTTAAACCTGAAATGGTTGCCGGACATTCGCTGGGGGAATTTTCAGCATTGGTGGCTGCTGGGGCTTTATCGTTCGAAGATGGGTTGATTCTGGTAAGCAAGCGGGCCTTGGCCATGCAGAAAGCATGCGAAATGGAACCTTCCACAATGGCAGCTATATTAGGTTTGGATGATGATGTGGTTGAAAAAACCTGTGCCGAGATTCCAGAACTGGTAGTACCAGCCAATTACAATACCCCCGGACAGTTGGTTATTTCAGGTTCCATTGCCGGAGTAGATAAAGCTTGTGCCAAACTTACCGAATTGGGCGCGAAACGGGCATTGAAACTACCCGTGGGCGGCGCATTTCATTCTCCATTGATGGAGCCTGCCCGTTTGGAGTTGGAAAAAGCTATTAACGAGACTCAAATCTCAGAACCTGTTTGCCCCATTTACCAAAATGTGACCGCAAAAGCTGACAGCAATCCCGAAATAATCAAAGAAAACCTGAAAAAACAGTTGACTGCTTCGGTAAAATGGACTCAAACCGTGCAACAGATGATTGCTGATGGAGCCACCTCATTTACAGAAGTTGGGCCTGGCACCGCCTTGCAGGGAATGGTTAAAAAAATTGACCGTGCCATGCCTTGCGAAAGCGCTAAAGCATAGTTAGATAAGAGATTTGAGATATAGTCTCATGTCTCTTATTTCATATCTCACATCTTGATACCCAAAAATTTACAAGGTCGATTTTACCGCTCCGCCTTCAACAGCATATACCTGCCCGGTAACAAATTCCGATAATGGTGATAACAGCCAGGCAGCCAATGAGCCCAAATATTCAGGGTTGCCCATCTGTTTGGCAGGAATGCTTTCGATCCATGCTTTTTGAGCTTCTTCATAACTGATTCCAGCCAATCCGCTTTTCTTTTTTATCAAACGCTGAATGGCAGGTGTGGCATGAGAACCGGGAGCAATAATATTCAGGTTGATGCTTTGTCCGCTCACCTCTTGCGAAACCGTTTTAACCATTCCAACCACTGCCAAACGTAACGAGGTGCTCAAGACAAGATTTTCAATGGGCTGCTTTACCGAGGAACTTTCAATATATACCAACCGTCCATATTGATTTTGCCTGAAAAGGGGGATTAGTTTTTGTGTAATCTCCACTTTCCAACGCAACAATTTCTGGTAGGCATCGTCCCAATCTTTTAACTGAGTCTCAATGAAAGTCAAAGCCGGAGGTCCGCCAGCATTGATTAGTGCTCCACTGATATTCCTGTCCCTGGCCAACTCTAAAACCCTGTCGATGGTTGCCGATTGGGTAATATCGCCCTGCATGGGGCTGAACCGGTTTCCGTAGATAACTTTCATTGCCATTAATTGATCCTCGTTCCGGGCCACACCAATAACCTTAGCACCGTCGTTCATCAGAGCCTCAGCCGTGGCTTTGCCAAATCCGCTGGTTGCCCCGCAAACCAGAAACGATTGATTTTTGATTTTTAAATCCATAGAAAAAGAAGTATTTAAAGTACTTGGAGTAATTAAAATTTGATGGAAACGGTTTGTTTGGTTTCATCATGTAAACTTAGAGGTACCGGGCTGACTTTGACGAGTTTTTCCAATATTTTTTTGTCCTTATCGGCAAGTGTACACATGGTAAAATCGAATTCAATTTTTACTTCGGCAACCCTTCGGGGATTCTCGCTCATGATTTTCCAGGTTTTGGCTTTCGCCCCGTCAATGGAAAAACCATTAGCTTCAGCTTTGATCCCCATAATGGTAAGTATGCAACTGGCCAGCGAGGTGGCCAATAAATCGGTAGGTGAAAAGGTCTCGCCTTTTCCATGATTATCCACCGGTGCATCGGTTATCAGCTTGTTTCCGGAGCGCACATGCACGGCCTCGGTACGTAGTTGACCTAAATAGGTCGTTTGAATGGTTTCTTGCATAGTAATTCATTTTTGCATTGATACAATTGGCAATTTAGGAATGTTTACCGCGAATTTGAAATCTTTTTTAGTTTTGAGCAATCCTCACAATGACTCGTACAATGAAAGTTTTTTTGTAAATTGCCGCCCCCGATAACCATGTAAATTCATTGCACTATGAAAAAAGTATTTCCATTTTTTGTGTTGCTATTCTTTTGCAGCTTTGCCTGCCAAAATCCGAAGAATGATTATCAACAAACCGTTCCAGAACATTTTACGAAGGTTCCCGAATGGGCCAAAGAGGTTGTTTGGTATCAGATTTTTGTGGAACGGTTCCGTAATGGTGATTCCACCAATGATCCTACTCCCGATGATATCCGGTTTGCGTACCCCGATTCCATTCCGGCTGATTGGGAAATCACCCCCTGGACGCAGGATTGGTACAAACCCGATGGCTATTTTTTGCATTCCGGCTTGACACAATTTCAGGATAACTTACAGCTCCGCCGTTATGGAGGCGATTTACAGGGTGTGTTGGACAAACTGGATTATTTGTCCGATCTGGGAATTACGGCCATCTACTTCAACCCGCTAAACGATGCACCATCGCTCCACAAATACGACCCCAGGTACTGGCACCACATAGACCGGAACTTTGGCCCCGACCCAAAGGGTGATGCAAAAATCATACAGTCCGAAGACCCTGCCAATCCTCAAAACTGGCAATGGACCCAAGCTGATCAACTGTTTTTAAAAGTGGTGGAAGCTTGTCACCGAAGAGGGATAAAAGTGATTGTGGATTATTCGTGGAACCATACCGGCATGGACTTTTGGGCACTGAACGATATCCGGAAACATGGAAAAGATTCTCCATTTGCCGATTGGTACGCTATTGAATCGTTCGACAACCCATCGACTCCAGAAAACGAACTGAAATACAAAGGTTGGTACCACATCAAATATTTACCCGAGATACAAAAAGCAGTTGTTGGTAACGATTCCGTCTTCCCATTTGAAGGTAATTTTCAGAGTCCATCGGTAAAAGAACACATTTTTGCAGTAGCAGCCCGTTGGCTCGATCCCAATAAAGATGGAAATCCCGCCGATGGAATTGACGGTTTCCGTTTGGATGTGGCAGCCGAAATTCCCCTTGGTTTTTGGCCAGAATTCCGAAGCAAAGTCCGCGAAATAAACCCTGAGGCTTATCTTGTGGGCGAAGTCTGGTGGCAGAAATACCCAGATGATTTGATGGATCCTCGTCCTTTCCTGAAAGGAACTATGTTTGATGCCGTTATGAATTACCGTTGGTACCGCCCTACCCGGCAGTTCTTTTCGCAAGCAGAACCAGCCATAGGACCCAAAGCATTTGCCGACTCCATGAAGCAGATTCTTGAGGGCATCAATCCGTATAACGCCCAAGTGATGATGAACCTTACCGCAAGCCACGATGCTCCAAGGACAGCCACCTCGCTTTACAACAAAAACAAATATAAATTTCGGGCAAAACCTTATGACGATGCAAATTACCGTATCAAAAAACCGGACGGGGAAACCCGATGGATTCAAAAGATGCTGCTCATCCATCAATATACCTTTGTGGGCGCTCCGCATATCTGGTATGGCGACGAGGTAGGTATGTGGGGAGCCGACGACCCTGACACCCGTAAACCCATGGTGTGGAGTGACATTACTTACGAGCCGGAAACTTCGTATCCCCAAGGGAAATTGCGAAAACCGGATGTTGTTGAAACCGATACCCAGCTCTTCCAATTTATAAAAGAATTGATTCAACTCAGAAAGCAACATCCAGCCTTAGTTCATGGAACTCTGGAATTCCTGGTTACTGAGGATAAAAATGGAACTTTATTGTATAAAAGAACCTATAATGGTGATGTGATCTGGGTAGCGTTTAATATTTCTAAAAACCAGCAGACAATTACCCTGGAAGGGATTGAAGATGGACTCCACAGTTTTTATTCTGTGGCCCCTACCAGTCAAAAAGTTTTGGGTGAAAAATTGGACGTAACGTTAAGACCACAAAGTGGTGGGGTATTTTTTTATCAATAAACATATCTCAAATCAGTTTGTCCAGTTTCAATTTACACGAACTGCAAAAATGAGCCGATTTCTGATCGATGTCTTCCACATAAGTGCTGGAACGCATGACACATTTGGGATGCTGGCAATGAATGAGCCCTAGGGAATGGCCTAATTCATGGATAATTACTTTTTTAAAGCGTTTAAACAATAATGGATGATCAGGTTTTAACCCGTACAGTTCGTTTTTAAGCCGAAATGCCGACACAATTCCTGAATTGCCATTGAACACTGCTTGCCCAAAAATATAAGTCAATATGGGGATAAAAAGGTCTATCTGAAAAAGCCCTATTTTCTTGAAATATATTTCCGTATCAATAAGTTCTATTGCTTTCAAGAGTTTGTTCCCATCGTACTGTCTCCGGTTTTCGTCGTAAAAAGGATTCAAATCCATCTCAACTGATTGAACAACAACCGGCCACCGATATTCGACAGAGATATCCTGGGCAAGGGAATTCAGGCAATGTTCATCGAATTGACCAATGGCAAATAATATGATAGGTTTGTTATTCACAATGAAACGGGACTATTTGTATTACAAATATTACGGTGCTATTTACTACAGCAATGAGCGAAAACCGGGTTATTCTTATTCCGGTTTCAGGTTATATTTCCTGATTTTGTTATACAACGTAACCCTGTCAATCTGCAGGGCTTTTGAGGATCGGCTGATGTTCCAATCGTATTTGGCCAAAATCTGCTGAATATGTTTCTTCTCCAGATCGTTCAGGCTCTCTACCGAAGTATATGAAACCTCGCTCCCTAAAGGAAGGTCCTTCAACCGGATCTCTTTGTTGTTTCCAATAACAATGGCCCGTTCAATCATGTTTTCAAGCTCGCGGACATTTCCCGGGAACTCCAGGCTCTCTAACCTTTTTAAAGCTGCAGGTTCAATGGTGAGCACATCTTTGCTCATGTCGGAGCAATATTTTTTAATGAAGTGATTCACCAGCAAAGGAATATCATCAATCCGCTCGCGGAGCGGCGGTACATGGATATTGACTACGTTCAGCCGGTAATAAAGATCCTCGCGGAAGGTTCCATGCTCCACCATCTTTTTTAAATCTTTGTTTGTGGCACAGATCACGCGGAAATCGGACTTAATCTCCTTATTCCCTCCTACTCTCACAAAGCTTTTCGATTCCAATACCCGCAACAATTCTATTTGCATTTTCGATGAAATGGTCGCGATTTCGTCCAGGAAAATAGTACCCCCGTCGGCCATCTCGAACCGGCCTTTCCTGTTGAACATGGCTCCCGTAAATGCACCTTTCTCATGCCCAAACAGTTCGCTTTCGAGCAAACTTTCGGTAAGGGCGCCGCAATGAACGCTGACTAATGGAAAATATTTCCGGGGCGAATTAAAATGGATGGCCCTGGCGATGAGCTCTTTCCCGGTTCCGCTTTCGCCCGTAATTATTACTGAGGAATTGGACTGTGCCACACTTTCCACCTCCTTCAGAACCTTTAACATAGCATCGCTTTTCCCAATAATATCTTCCACATTTTCGAGCGAGAGCACCTTTTCGCGGAGAAGTTCATTTTCCGATTTCAGAACAATATGCTTGGTGGCATTCCGGATAAGATGCGACAAATCATCGGGGTCGAAGGGTTTGGTGACATAATCGTAAGCTCCATCTTTGAGGGCCTGCACAGCCGTTTCCACGGAGGCAAAAGCAGTCATGATAATAACGATGGCATCTTTATTCAAGGTTTTTATTCTACGGTGCATCTCCAAACCATCCATGCCCGGCATTTTAATATCGGCCAAAACAATATCAAATGGCCTTGATTCTATCTGGAACAAAGCTTCTTTGGCATTCCCGGCACAGGCTACCTCGTAACCATCTACCACAAACCAGTTGAACAAAGAATCGCGGACTGACTCTTCGTCGTCAACAATAAGAATGGAAATATTCTTTGACATAGCTTTTTCGTTTAGTTTTTAACCAATGGCAATATAATTGACAAGGTGGTTTTCTTTCCAAGTTCCGATTCCACCTCAATCCTTCCTTTATGGTTCTGTATGATTCCGTGTACAATGGCCAACCCCAGCCCTACCCCATTCACCTTTTGTTTGGCCGAATAAAACGGTTCAAAAATGTGCGGCAGGTCCTCGGGATCGATGCCAATCCCGTTGTCGGTAATCTCAATCCGGATATGTTCATCATCCGGGTTGAGGGTTTTCATCATAATTTCGCCATTTTCAAGGACAGCCTCTGAGGCATTAACAAGAATGGCAATACACGCCTGTTTGATCTGGTTGTCGCGGCAGTGAATCATATCCTTTTCTGCAGCAAAATCGTTATAAAAATGGATGTTTGAAATCTTTAACTGGTGAGCCATCAGCTCATAAGCCTCTTTTAGGATTTTATGCAAGGGTTTGTTTTCGAAGTTCTCCACATCTTTACGCGAAAAATCCAACAAGCTTTTCACAATATCGCCACACCGTTTGGTTTCCGATTCAATAATCCGCAAGTATTTCAACATCGAATCTTTAGATGCTGATTCCACTTCCATCTTTTCTAATAATTTATAAACTAATTTGGTATATGTTAAAACACCTGAAAGCGGGTTGTTAATTTCATGAGCCACCGACGATGACAATTTACCCAACGATGCAATACGTTCGATATGAACCAGTTCTTTTTGAATCTCGATAAGTTTCTCTGATTTCCGTTGCACCTTATACTCCAATTGTTGCGACCAGTTCTCTAGCTCGGTATTGGCTGCATTCAAGTTGTCGAGCATCTTATTGAATGCTTCCGAAACCAACCGCATATCGTCTAAAAGGGTGGGTTTTATTTCAATCCGCGTGTTCCGGTCGCCGTTCGAAACGGCCTCGCTGGCTTGAATGATGGAATGTAACGGCTTTTTAATCTTACTTTTGGTGAATAAAATCAGGGACAATACAAGCAATATAGTTATAACGGTAGCCAATAAGTAGAAATTGATGGATGATTCATGAATGGCTTCATCCAGATCAGTGAGCGGAACTTTAATAATTAACGATCCCAACACTTCATCGGTAGGCTGATGACCATGACAGGCACTGGTATAACAGGTTTGTTCATTTAGTATTGGTTTTTTTATCAGCAATTGCCGGTGTCCTTTTTGAGTCTGGTTCATGATGCAGGCACTCTTGGCATCCAAAATCCGGTACGATTTTTCTTTCTGCGAAAACATCGTATTGAAATCGCTATGGCACTGTATGCAATTGGGATTCTCCGAGTTGGTTGAATCGGGAAATGATGAGGAATAGACCAGGCTATCTTTGTGGTCGTACATGTTCACCTCATCAATACCAGAAATAGTATTGATAATGTCGAGGGTGCTTTGTAAAGAGCCTTTATCGTTGGTAAGCATGGAATAATAAAGGGCCCCTTCCACAATGGAACCCACATTATTCCCCCTCTGATAGATGGATGTATTGAGGTACTCGCGGTAAACTATTTGAAAAATGGTTCCAAAAATTAAAAAAAACACCACCGATAAAAGGGTGATAATAAATACCACCCGCCCATAAATGGAAGACCTAAAACGTAAATACTTTTTAAATTCTAATTTCATTGGTAACTGATTCTATAAGTAACGTTAGATTGCTTTTACAAACCACTATCTGAAAAAAGGTTGTCCAAAAAGTTCTGAAATTATTGAATTATATTCGGCGTTACAGCTATTTGTAATTGCAATTCTGTATCATATTAATTTTTTTTGGACAGCCATTTTTTGTCAATAATTTATCAATTAAATTAATTTATTGAATCCAATTTATCAAAATAATACAGGTGAAGTTGATCGGCCAAATGAATTATTCTTGCTGATTTTCAAGAAATTTTTTTTGGAAATTTTGCCAAACTTCACCTGACAATTCCGGTAAAAGATTTTCTTTCAGTTCGCCTCCTTCCTGTAACACAACCAGAGCAGGTACCGACTGTTGTACCATTGATGCCGCCAAAAAATCTTTTAACCTCTGAATCTCACTGTTTATCCAGCTTTTAGCCTCATCGCCTAAAAGGAACGACTTTGTTTCTGCCTTCCAATGGGTGGGTTCCATATTGAACAGTCTGCCTTCCGTTTGAAGAACAACCGATTTTGGGTGTTCATTGGGTGCCAGTTCAATAGCACTGACAATGGTTCCTGATATGGGAGCATAAATTGACAGGCATTTATCTTGGTTTTTAATTTCAGCCATCAATTCACCCTTTTTGACTGAAACCCCCGGAGCTTTATGTAACACCAATTCCGATTCGCCCATTAAATGCAGCAACCAATCATCGATACCAATTTGGGCAATTCCTGATTTCTCCATAAAAGCCCACGTGTGGTTCGTACAATAGAAAACCCCTTTAGGGATATTTAAGATACTTGAAGTGAACGATCCCAATGTCTCCTGGAATTTTGCCACCAGATTTCCTTTCCGGTTAATAATTCTCCAAAAAGGAATCAGCATCAGTAAAAAGGCAATGATGATCAGGTATTCAATCCCTTTGGTTTGGAAAATATCATAATAACTAAAGCTATCCATCTTTTTAATTTTTAAATAATTAATAACTTAAAACATACAAAATCAATGGCTATTTTGAGCCCAAGTAGGCGGTTCCCTTAATACGGGCATGCGCAGGATAACCCACCGGAATATCCATATCTCGGTAAAAATAACAGCCAAGGTTACCACAATTTCCATCCACGTGGGATAATAGTGCGATACAGCATCCCATTTAAATCCAATAACAGTCACATTCAATCGGTTGACAATAATTCCTACCATGGTTACTACGGCTGCAATTTTTGTGAGCTGAATGCTTTTTTTCCGGTAACTGTTAAAGAAAAGCAACATGGGAATAAGGACAAATCCGACCATCTCCACCAAGTACCATCGCCCCATAGGCGTAGTCAAATAATGGAAATGCCTTCCATGAACAAATACTAATACATTCAAAAACAGGTAAGCAAACATAGCCACCGCACAAATTTTTGATAACCCGGTTATAATGGAATGATGGCTGTGATGATTTTTTTCGGTAACCTGATCAGAAAATACCTTGTACGTGATTGAACCTTCGAAAATGACCATAGACAGCCCTGCAAAAATGCTGGATACAAAAAACATAATGGGTAAGAACTCAGAATACCAAAGCGGGTGAATCTTATCTTTGGCCATCAGATAAAGAGCACCCAAACCCGATTGGTGCAGGGTTGATAAGGTTATACCAAAGATAACGGCAGCTAGCGTCATGCCCGAAAGGATTTTATGAGCCCTTCGGTGTCCAATCCATTCGGCGATGGTAGGCGAAAATTCAATCAATTGCGCGATCATGTAAAGCAAGAAATGCCAGGCCACCAAAAAAAGCACGGAACTGGTCCCAAAATTATTACCAATGATGGGATTAATCACATTCCAGGGCCTGCCAAGGTCGAGAAGTAAAGCGCCCGCATAAAAAACATACGCCAAAAATCCATTTAATACCGTAACCCTGACAATAGAATGGTATTGTTTCATATTCAGGATATACACCATAAAAGTAAGAACGTAGGCTCCGCCGGCAAAAGCTACCCCGGTTACTACATCAAACCCAATCCAGATTCCCCACGGAACTTCCTGGGTAAGGTTAGTCACAGAACCAATCCCTTTCCAAAAACGGATAATAATTAAGACAAGTCCTAAAAACATGATTGGTAATGAAATCATGTTAAATGGAGTCACCCACTTCCCTTTAGGTTTGAATTCCTCTTTTAAGAACTTCCAAATATTGAAAGCAGGCTGTTGTGCAGTTATGATTTCAGTATTACTCATTTTCGGTAGTTTTAACATGGTTATCTTTTGTAGCTTCATAAAGGCCTAACAGTAAGGCAGGCCAAAGGACAAATACACTGGGTACCCCATAGAGAAAACCCTTTGATAATTCAGGGTACGATGATTTCTGAAGTGAGGTATTAAATCCAAGCCCATTGAATGGAACCGAGGAAAGATAAAGGACACCCGTTCCACCCGCTTCGTGCTCGCCATAAATATGGTCCACATAAACATCGGGATTTTCTACAATCCGTTTCCGTGCTTCATGAAGCAATTCGCGCCGTGTACCAAATTGAATAGCTTCGGCAGGGCAATTTTCGGCACAAGCTGGGATTTTGCCCTCAACCAACCGTTCAAAACACATAGTACATTTCTGAATCTTTGGGTTGGCGCTATGGTATTCAAATTTTGGTATCTCGAACGGACAGGAAACCATACAATACCTGCAACCCATACATTTTTTGCCATCCCATACCACAGGCCCTTCTTCGGTCTTGTGCATGGCTTTTGTCAGGCAAGCCGCAGCACACGCCGCCTGACTACAATGCATGCACTGTTTTTTTACATAAATCTCTCCTTTTGAGGTGTTATAGGCATTCACAACTGTAAATTTTGTTTCATCCAGGGGGCGTATTTTACCCGGCTCTGGCGAACCGGTCTGTTCGGCCAAATGATTTGATTCGGAACAAGCCGCTTCGCAAGTTTGGCAACCTACACAGCGGGTAGTATCAATCAGCATACCCACAAACTCTACACCGATGTCGTTGGACGGTTTTGCCAGGGCTTGCTTTCCTAATGCCAAGGTTGTACCTGCGACACCTAATAGTTGAAAGAAACTTCTTCGGTCAATTCCCATGATTAGTTATTATTAAATGGTTGATAGATATGAATGTTTTTTTTCGAATTCTAAACACTTAATTTTGAGTCCACTCCGAAAAGGCATCCGATGAATGTTTTTACTAAAATTTCAAGTAAACAGAATCTGATAATTATGAATTCATTGGATGACTAATTAAGAGTTTCTCTACTTTTCGGGGTACATTTATATTTTGTTACTACGATGTAAAATCACATGGTACCATCAATAAAATGTGTCTGAAATTCTTCCCATTCCTTGGGTCCAAAATCCGTTAAAACACCTTTTTTAATTTCGCCCCCTTCTTGTAGAATGGCTAAGACAGGAGCAGCTTCATATTTTGGGGTAACCAGGGCAAAAAAATCTTTCAACCGCAAATATTCCACATTCAACCATAAAGTAAATTTATCGGCCATGAGCATTAGCTGTATCTCACGAAGCCAATTGTTGGGCTCAACCAAGTAAACCCAACCGTCAGCATAAGGCGCAATATTAATGAGTGCCGGATCTTTTACCAGTTTTTGGTTCGGTTCGGTAATCGTTCCTGAAATCGGTGACTTAATAGTAAGTTTTTTACCATTCTGGATAATTGATACAATCGGTTCCCCACGTTTGATGGTATCGCCAGGCCTTTTAAGAATGATTCCCGTTAAGTCACCTGTTATTCCTGACAAAAAGGAATCAAAACCCAGACGTATATTTCCGTTTTTTTCCATATACGACCACATGTGCGACTTATCAAAATACAATCCGGCAGGTAATGGATTATTTGAATTATTTATTATCTCATTGGTTTGAAAGGTATCCTTGGAAAGTAACCTTTTCTTATAAAAATGAGTCCTTACTGCTTCAATGGTAAATCCAATGATGAGAATAACTATGATAAAAAATAAAATTCCTTTTATAATGGTATAATTATTTCCGGTTGCAGTAGTAACTATCTCAGCACCATCAGCCAGTTTATCTAATTTAAATTGCTTTTCATTGGCAACAAGGGCCACAAAACCACATTCATTCATATACTCCTGACCTTGATTTAACCCCCATTGAACAAAACTCTTTTGGACTTCGCCTTTGGGGGCTCCGCCCGCAACCAGATACAGGTTCCTTATTAAGGATTGTGGATATTTACCAACCCATACCCCACGCGTAAACGCATCAAAATTGGTATAGATATTTTCGAAAGAATCCAGCTTTTTATTGTTATTCAAGTCGATTGGCAACAGACTTACACCAGAAACAAATTGCTTTTCATCTATTTTGTAAACATCGGTAAGCTTACAAAATCCTATGGCATTCACATCTTTCTGGATTTGACGAATCAATTCTTTAAATGGGACTATTTGATTTTGGGCAATGGCATTCTTATCTATCGCAAGGAATTTCTCCACCGATTTTAACACCAATGCATCATTACTCAAATAGAGACTGACCTCCTTTGCATTTTTAGCATCAATCAAATTAAATTTATTGATGTTCCCCGAAAAAAAGGTTTTCATTTTTTCGGGAGAAATTCCTTGCTTCATAATAGCCTCAAAGCATGGGTTTTCACTATTGAAGACAGGAACAATGATTTCCCGTCCAATAACTATTTGCCATAAGGCTTCCCAATCTTCAGGCTGGATAAAATCGCGAGACACAATACCTAAACCCGTTTTGGTATCTATAATTTCAGAAATTCCAGGCTCTTTAATTTCAATCAACTCCAACTGGTTTTCTTTGCTCAGTTCATTAAACTCGGCCCACCATACGGTTGAAAGGTTTTTTACATCTGGCGAATAGAAAACCTTTATATTTTCCTTACCATCAGCACATCGGCTGGTTTTGGCTCCCCGGATCTTTTGGCTGATGCCTCCAAGGACCAAGAAACACAGGATTAAATAAATAATTCGATTTTTCATAGTTGTACTATTTAAAAAATTAACTTACAAATTATAGAACTAGCTGCATTTCAGTATTTTAATACTTGAAATATCTATTTGTCAATTATGGTGCCAGTACATTTTCATCTTTTTAAATAGCTGTTTATTAGCAACTTGAAAATTTTTATGCGGATTATAAAACCCCTATTTGTGTTGTATTTTTAAACACTCTGTTTTTAAATTTATTCTATCTTATTGTTTATCAAAGTCTTTTGACAATTGTTTATTAATTCACCATATGTTTATTTATTAAACACTTTTTATTAAAATTATCAATAAAGGAAAGATATGCAGAAATAAATAGATGGTATATAGTTAATTTTAAAGATGTTCCTGTGTTGATAATTTTAATGTTGCGTTTCAACACAATCCTTTGAGGGGCACCAATAAAAAAGGCTTACCAGGTAACAGTAAGCCTCATCTTTTGGCGGAGAAAGAGGGATTCGAACCCCCGGTACCTTGCAGTACAACGGTTTTCAAGACCGCCGCATTCGACCACTCTGCCATTTCTCCGGGGGCAAAAGTAGAATAAATTTTATTCTCTACAAATGGCAACCTTAAAAAAATAAACAATTCTTGAATTTATTTTATATTATATTGAATATATGTATATTACATTAATTTAGCTTTTAAAAAGACTTTAATTAAAAAGACCATGATGCAGGAAATAAATACTTCATAATCAGAAAATTTGATATTGCTTTGAAATGATTTATATTTGTTTTGCTTGTACATAAATATTTAAACCCATAAAATAAATAGTATGAATAAAGCACAATTGATTGATGAAATGTCGTCAAAGACAGGCTTAACCAAAGCCGATTCAAAAAAAGCATTGGAAGCATTGGTTGAAACCGTTGCTTTAGTTTTGAAAAAAGGCGACCGCCTTTCGTTGGTTGGGTTCGGTTCTTTTTCTATTTCTGAAAGAAAGAAACGAAACGGCAGAAACCCTCAAACTGGCAAAGCTTTGGTAATTCCTGCTAAAAAAGCAGTGCGGTTTAAAGCCGGGAGCGATTTAATTGGTCAGCTTCATTAAAAGATTCAGCTAAGGGAGTACAATCATTTAACTCCCTTTTTTATGTTTATTTTAAAACAATGATCCCCCAACTTACCAGCTACCTTAAAGAATTTATTACTCCCGGACGTTTTGAACTTTTACAACGGATTCTGGAAAACCGTACCCGGTATATTACGGTAGCCCTGGAAGATATTTTCCAACCGCAAAATGCCAGTGCCGTAGTCCGGTCGTGCGATTGCTTTGGAATCCACGATCTGCATACTATCGAAACCCGCAACGACTACATCATTGATCGCGAAGTGGCTATGGGTTCTGACAAATGGGTGAATGTGATGAAATATCATTCCCAAACCCAAACTTCCCTCAACGTACTAAACCAACTGAGAAACGATGGGTACCGGATAGTTGCCACTACCCCAAGGTCCGGCAGTATTGCTTTAGATGATTTTGATTTAAAGGCCGGGAAAGTGGCCCTGTTTTTTGGAACAGAACTGACCGGGCTTAGCCCAACAATTCTTGACCACGCTGATGAGTATCTGAAAATCCCCATGTATGGGTTTACCGAAAGTTTTAACATTTCAGTGAGTGTGGCTATCATTCTGCACCACCTGAATTTACAACTCCGGCATTCAGACATTGTGTGGCAATTACCTCAACATGAAAAGGAATTGATTCTGTACCGATGGGTTAAGGCTTCGGTAAAGAAGGTTGACTTAATTCTGGATAAATATTGCCAACAGAATAACCTTTCTTTTTCTCAGGTGATTAAAATCTGAGAATTTTGTGGGTTGTTTTCCCACCGTTTCCATCAACCTGTAGCAAGTAAATCCCCGGTTTTAAATGACCGACATCTATTTTTGCTGACGTCCCTTTGGTTTTAATGTATTGCACCTGATGCCCCTGCACATCATAAAGCAACAATTGATATTCTTGTGTTGGGTTCAAGTTATTAATTGAAATCAATTCATTGGCCGGATTTGGATAAATACTTACTCTCTCAACCCCATCAGGTACTTGTATTGATAAAACGTAATCTTCTCTCAACGATTGGGCTATCGAAGTGAGTTCATACCAGCTTTTCGCGGCAATCATCGCCCATATTAACGTCAACGAATCCCCGGTCTCGACGGCATAAGGCCCGGTAGTCAACTGTGTGGCTACATTTATAGTATCACCATCGTTACCAGCAACGGGTCTTGAGTTTTGCATGGTAAACCATTTCTGCTCGTTGCTATATGTTTGAGTGATATCCATTCCGCCATTTCCACCTGAAATTATATCGAACCCATAAGGTAGGCTTGTATTTTGGTTTATCAGGCAAATACCCGTGTACATCAATTGGTTGGCGTGAGCGCTGGTGTAAAACAGATGCTGGTCCGGTTGGTAGCCCGTGCTGTTGTTTAAGGTCTTATCAATATCCCAATCGGCAAAAAGTGCCATGTGCAAATTCCCGATAGCATTGCTTCCTGTATTTGTTATTTTATATTCATGGATAATGGAAGATTCCCACGCCCCAGTTCTATACGCAAAAGAGCTCTGCTCAATTGTTAAAGGCAACAAACCGTCCTGTCCAATCTGATAAGTGGCATTGGCAACCAACAAATTTTCATTTACCGAAGAAGTATCTACCAGCTTTATTGTTGTAAAATCCAAATTGCTGAACAGGGCACTAACCACATGATCTTTGTCGGTAGCCAGGATGATTCCACCGGCATTCAGTATATTATCCTGACGGTTGTAAATAAAACCTTGTCCGGTCCGGTACTTCTGTTGATCGTAACCAATAGAACCATTACTGGTTACAGTGGTTGCAATTTTATTTATTTCAATATTTATATAGGTCTTATTCAAAATCACTTTAAAAACCTGATAGTCGCGGTAAACACCTCCTTCAACCGTACCATCATCCACTTGTGCCTGAAAATCGAAGGTAAGCAATACCTCTTGATTCTGAGGCAATTCACTACTTAGTGAAAATGCCATTTGACCCTCATTGAAATTCACGGTTTCATAAGTATCCAAGAAACCTGTAGAAACGTTGTCATTTATGGGAATCAGGTAATCGGAATTTGATAAAATTTTGATGATGCAATTCGAAACCTGGTTCAGGAGATTGGTAGCAGAAAATGAGACCGTGAGTTTATCCCCACTCAATAAGGCTTCCGAACCATTGGTTGTTGCTTTGAAATCTTCAATCCGTACCGAGGGCAGGTAATCAATGGTAAGTGCCCTGTAAGCATTCAACCTGCCAAATCCCATTTTCCGGTAAAAATATTGGTTGTCGGTAATGGTATCAATAATATCGGAAGTAATCCGCAACTGTTCAGCTAGTTGATGGGCATCTAATTCCGGGCGGATGGCTTTTAATAAAGCAGCAGCGCCTGCAACCAACGGCGATGCCATTGATGTTCCTGAACCATTGGAATAGGTGCTGTTTTGATTCGTGGAACGGACACTATTACCTGGGGCACAAATATCCACCTCTATCCCGAATGTGGATTTTGTCCACTTCAAATCTTCAATATCAGTAGCAGTAACATTAAATACCCCGTTGTAAGAAGCGGGATAATATGCCTGCTCAACGGAACTATTTCCGGCAGCAGCAACTACCATGCAATTTTTGAAATTTACCGCATAATCGATCACATCGGCTCCTAACATACTTTGAGCGGTTCCGCCCCAACTACAGTTAATAATCTGGCATCCATTGTCGGCGGCATAAACTATTCCCTGATAGGCTGTACTCATGTCGCCAACGGCATCATCCATTACTTTAATGGCTAATAATCTGGTTTGGTACCCAATGCTTGCAATACCAACCGCGTTGTTGGTAACTGCCGATGCCATGCCACATACCATTGTTCCGTGATTACTGTACTCGCACTGCGGGTTATTGTCGCCTTCGCCAAAATCCCAACCCCGGTAATTGTCGGTAAAACCGTCTCCATCGTCATCTACGCCATTTACAGGATCGTTATAATTATATTTGAAGTTTGCCTGCAAATCTTCATGCAAAAAATCGGTTCCGGTATCTACAATACCAATCACGATATTGGTGTCGCCATGGGTTATTTGGTAAGCATCGAATGCCTGAACCAATGGCAAATAATATTGCGAGGCTACTTGGGGATCGTTGGGAACTTCGAATACCTCGATGGGGTAAAGCGGTTCGGCATAAACCACCGATGGAAGTGTTTTTAAACTATTGATCAAAGGCTCAATGGATTCGCTGGAGGCTAATGAAAGTAAATAGATGGTGCTCAAATCATATTTTGTATCCACCTTTTTAAGCATTCCATGGTTTTTAAACATCGGTTTCATGTCAAACGACTTGCTTCTTGAAACCGACTGAACCAATGCCTCAACTTGTGATTTTGCCTCTTCCGTTTGGGTATTGGGTTGAAACTTCACAACCAATTTCCCGAAAGAACCATTGGGGTTTTGAGCCTTTGCACTCGCAATAAGGGCTACTCCAAAAATTAGCACCCGTGCGAAATTCACCATATTTGAACGATTAACCATACATTAAATCCTATTTGAAATTAGTTGTACTGAACCTTTACAAAGGTAGCACTTTGATCCAAAATATGATTAAAATGTCTTATATCCTTTGGGAAACAACAAATTAGATGGGCTCAAACATCAATTTTAACTCATGAATAAACATACAGAGGTCAGTAGATAAATACATAATAAAAATTCAGGAACAGATATAAATTTTCCCCCTCTGGCCTAAAGGCCATCTCCCCCGAGGGAGAACTTGCTCCGATTGAGCGGTCTAGTCTTCCCCTGGGGGAATTGCCGATAGGCGATGGGGGAATATAATTTTCAAACTTCCGACATTACTATATTAACATAACACTAGATTGAATAAAGAAAAAATGAATTGAAAAATCTCATATCCAAGCTGAACAGCTTATTTAATTCCTGAAGAATATTTTGTTTACAGATGTAAGGCAGTTTTCAGTTATGATGATAAAAAAAGCCAGGACTCAAAATTATCCTGGCCCGTATAGTAGTAGCTTTCAATTATTTTTTATCGGTAGGGGTAGCTTCCTTTTTAGTATCTGTTGATTTTGAGCAACATGATTTTTTAGCATCCGCTTTTTTGCCATCGCAATTTTTTGAACAGTCCCCTGTTTTTTTCGCATCAGTAGTGGTAGCACTTGCACCTGTAGTAGTGGCAGCAGTGGTCGCTTTTGCTTTACAATCGGCACATGTGCAGCCTGCCGGGCAAGGTTTTTTATCATCATTAGCACTCACTATTTGTGTTCCATTATCAAGTACCAAAGTGGAAGCGTAGAGGTTTGCACCTAAACCAGAGAAGAAGGTAACTACTAAAATTACAACTAAGTTTTTCATATGATTTCGTTTTAAAGTTATATGAAAACAAAGGTAGATGAATTCAAAACTGAAAATAGTTATTTAGTTGTTATTGTGATGTTAACAAGTTGTTAATCTTGGCGATGAACTTTTTTTATTAACAATTTGTCGGGAAATGTTAAATAGAAGTAGGAGCCTAAATCGAGGACTGATTTCACAGCTAAGTCTCCACCCAAATAATTGGCTAATTTTTTTGAGATGGTCAGTCCTAACCCCGCACCACGATACAACCGCAACTTGGATTCCGATTTTTGGAACCGCTTAAATATATTTTCTAAATCGTTTTGAGGAATACCTATTCCGGTATCTTTCACTGAAAATTCAATGGCCTGGTTATTTTGTACAACACTAAACATAATCTCGCCCCGTGAGGTAAACTTTTCAGCATTGCTCAATAAATTGATTAGAATCTGCTTTATCCGCAACCGATCGCTTTTCAATAAATAGTTTTCACTATCCAGGTAATTGTAACATAGTAATTTAACATCAGGATTCACATGCATGGCTTCCATGGAAGAAAAAACATCTGCAACCAATCCGTTCAAATCGAAAGTTTCTTCATGAATCTCAAACTGGTCCGATTCAAGCATAGATAAGTCCAAAATATCATTGATTAAGAACAGCAGTGTTTTGGCATTGCCGTTAATGTACGAGACATAACGGGCCATTTCGTCCGAAACACGATCTTCGTTAAGCAAAAGGTTGGCAAAACCCACGATTGAGTTCATGGGTGTTCTTATTTCGTGGCTCAGATTTGCCAAGAAAGCGCTTTTCAACCGATCGCTTTCTTCTGCTTTTACTTTTGCCCGCATCAGTTCGCTGGTACGCATATCAACCAACTGTTCCAAGTGATTCCGGTGTTTTTCCAATTCCCGGTTTTGTTTTACTATCAACCTGTTTTTGGTTTCAAGCGCCTTTTGCTGTTTTAGCAGCTCTTCCTGAACCGTTTTTAGTTCTTCAATATTTTGCCTCAACTCCTCTTCAGCGGATGCAAGCTCTTCATTCCTTTCTTTTAATTCTTCTTTGGTCTCTATTAATGATGTAATATCGCGTGAAATACCAAATACCCCAATCATCTCATTATCTGTGCCTTTTAAAGGAAGTTTGGTGCTGCTTACCCAATGAATGGTTTTATCCTGATGCGTTTCCTTTTCAATAATATTGATGAGCGGCCGTCCGGTTTTTATAATCCGTTGCTCATCGTTAAAGGCTTGTTGAGCATGTTCGGCATCCTGAATATCAAAATCAGTCTTCCCAAGTATCTGTTCAGCATCTCTCTGATGAAACCTTTCCAGCATTGACTGACTAATCCTGACAAACCGACTCTGGGTATCTTTGAAATAAATGGAATCGGGAATGTTCTGGAGCAATGCCTCCAAGAAAAAGGAATCCAGGTTAATTTCTTTACCTGGCTTTTCTTCGGATTGCCTAACCGAATCCTGATGAGTTTTCATCTTATTATTTTCCTGTTTTTTTGATAATCCAGACATACCTTTTTAATGTGTTCAATACTATTAATTATATCCACAATAAAACTAATCAACAAGAAGAATATGGTACTGAAACATTTTTTAGTCCGAATAGTTCAATAGATGTTAATAATTTGTTAACCTGAATTTTAGGAACATTTTTTTAGTTCCTTTGTAAAAAACTTATAAAACTTTTATGAAGAACCGCACAAGGTATCTAATTGCGGTAGTCTTGTTTTGCTTAATGGCTTTAATTTTTATTCAGTTCATTTGGATATTTAAAGCCGCTGACGACCAAGAGCGCCATTTTGAATATACCGTTATTGCCGCTTTAAGCAAGTCCACCGAGGGACTGTTGAAACAAAATGCCGTGTGCACGCAAGTAACCAATTGTTTCAATCAAAAAGGGTTTACCTGCTGTGAGAAACGGCATTTAAGTAATGATAAGTGGAATTTTATCGATTCCATTATAAAAGCTGAATTAGTTATCAGCAAAATCTCGTTGGATTATGAATTCCAACTAACCACGGTTCCACACCCCCATGCCGGCTACAAAAAAAACAAAAGCCGAAAAAATTGCTTCAGTGTAAAATCAAACCTTGTAACCGAAAACCAGGAAAGTATTTGGCTCCATATTACCTTCCCTGACAGGAACAAATTTATTTTGGCCCAAATGGGCTTGTTGTTTTTTACAAGTATTTTGTTGATTGCCATTATCATTGGGGCTTTCCTTTTAATCTACCGATACTATTTGCAAGAGCTGAATCTGGCTCAAGATACCCGCAACTTCATCAACAACCTGACTCACGAATTTAAAACACCCCTGGCCTCAATCAGGCTGGCCAATAACCGGATTTCGAAGGAAATCCGTGCAGATTCAAAACTGGAGGCTTACACCCGGATAATAAAGCAGGAAAACGACAAACTGGATACGCACATCAATTATTTGCTGGATGTTTCGAGGTTGAAAAAAGGTAAGATGCCCATGAATTTCGATCGGTTAAATATGCATGAGCAGATTGAACGTCAGGCCGATTCATTCCGGTTGATGATTGAGGAACGGCAAGGAAATCTGACCTTGGATTTAGCTGCGGGGCACTTTTGGGTAAGGGCGGATTGTTTCCATATATTGAATGCCCTAAATAATTTGCTCGATAATGCCTGCAAATACTCCATTGAACCGCCTGAAATCCAGATTAAAACCTCCAACAAAAGCCGATGGCTGGTCATTTCAATCACCGATGAAGGGATTGGTATTGACAAATCGGATCAGAAGTTCATTTTTCAGGAATTTTCGCGCGTTGATACCGGGAATATCCATAATATAAAAGGATTTGGACTGGGCTTATCGTACGTATGGCAGGTGGTAACCATTCATAACGGAAAGCTGCTGCTGCATAGCAGAAAAGGAGTGGGAAGTACATTCTCCATTTTGCTCCCATACCTTGATTAACTGTAAGTATTTTGAAAAAGGGTGATAGAAAATTGATATTTCAACAATTAATTTTAACAGTGGTAAAAAGATAAAGATTCCGACACTAATAAAATAAATACATGGCACGAAAACCCAAAATTCAAATCCTGTTAGTTGAAGATGACCTGAACCTGGGATTCCTCACTTCGGAATTTCTGGAATCGGAAGATTTCGCGGTCAAGCTTTGCCGTGACGGAGAATCAGGAATTAAAGCATTCATGGAACAAAGTTTTCAGATTTGTATTTTGGACATCATGTTACCAAAAATTGACGGGTACCAGGTGGCAAAAGAGTTGAGGAAAATCAACCCCAAAATTCCCATCCTGTTTTTAACGGCCAAAAACTTAAAAGAAGACAAACACAAAGGATTTGAACTAGGCGCCGACGATTACCTGACCAAACCATTTGATGAAGATGAACTTTTGTGGCGCATTCAAGCCATTTTAAAACGAGTAGCACAAGCTCCCAACCCCTCACCTGATCCTATTCAAATTGGGAAATTCCATTTTGAACCTTCCAACCAGTTACTAAAATTGGGTACCAAGGAACAGCGGCTCACCGAACGGGAATCGAAAGTGTTTGAATTATTATGCCTGAACCGGGGAAACCTTGTCCGCCGTGAGGACCTTTTGCAAACCATTTGGGGCGAGAATGATTATTTTGCGGGCCGTAGTCTGGATGTTTTTATTACCAAACTCCGGAAGTACCTGAAAGATGATCCATCAGTAGTTATCGAAAATGTACCGCGCGTAGGCTTTCTGCTATCTGCAACCCATCAATAAATTACTACAACACCCTTTGCTTTCAATTTCTGGATTTGCCGTTCCGGTACCGGGTTCCCGATTAAATTCACAAATTCCAGTTTTTTATGTTCCAGCAATGGGGTAATATCGTTGACTTTATTGCCCGACAAATCGACCAACCTCAACTCTGGCATATTCTGCAGCGAGTCGATGTAATGAACCTGGTTTGAACCCAGATACAATTCTTCAATATACGTGCAATGAGCCAATAACGAAATATCAAAAATGGCGTTTAGCGACAAATCGAGAAACCGCACATACCGGCAAAACTCAATACCTGCCAAATCTTCAATTTCATATTCGGCCATTTCAATCTCCTCCATGTCTTCCAGAAGATGTACCGGGAAATCGATATATGTAGGTCCATAAATTTTACGCTTTAACGCGGATAAAAATGTGGCATCAAAAGATGCATCGGAATCGTCAAAATAGGGGGTTTGATCGGGATTTTCTTCATCAAACCAGTAACTTTTTGGTTCCTGCTCCTCGCGTACCATAAAATAATCGTCCTCAGTGGGTTGATAATTCCAACCATATTCCGATTCAAACTCGTCGGGGGTTAACAGTGCACTGTCGCTTTCATGCCCAATCTGATCAATTACGGCTAAAACTGCCGTAATGTAATTGAACTTTATCAATCCTTCCGAATCTTTTAACTGAAGGATGGTTTCATGATAGGTTTTCACCTTATCGGGATGAAACAAGATGACCAGGTTTGAGAACAACCGGGATTTGTTTTCGGGGTCTATGGGACTAAATTCGCTGACAATACGTGCAATTTTCTGAAGTGCCGGATAGTTTTTCCGCTTATGAAACTGAATGATTTTTGAGGTAATATGGTTCAGGTTTTCTACCGAAAAAGCCTGAATCAGTGTCTTTGAATGATTTTGATCAGCCATAGTCTCAATAAAAAGAAGCACAATGTACTAAAAAAAAGGTAAATATCACATTCATCTTTTTTTTGCCAACAGGGTAGCAATGACACCTTAAAACTACACCACCGCCATTAGCATTGATGAAACAGTCAATGCATAATCTCAAGCTGAAAATAACTTACCGCTTTATCAGCCAACAAAATATCCATTCTACATTCGGCACCAAATAAACATTTATTAATTTTTTATTCGTTGTTTGTTTTAATTTATAATTATAACATATATATTTGTTTCGATTTGATATGGATAAACAGATAAACATACAAGAGTTCAGATTCTCTACTGCAAATGGTGGAAGTTTGATTTATTTTGAACCAGCAACAACAACTATAACAACAACAACTATTATTACGACCCCCTGTTGGGGGTAGTTTTAATAGTGAAATCCAGCCGTTGTGCATACCTTAAAATCATCCGTTTTATTTAGTAACCAAATATTATGATTGTACTTAAATTTGGGGGAACCTCAGTAGCCGATGCCAAAAGAATCAGGCAGATATCGGGCATTATCGGCCAGTATGAAGGTTCAAAAAAACTGGCCATTGTGGTTTCGGCGCTTTCGGGGGTCACAAATATGCTCGAAGAATGCGGCAAACAGGCGCTGCAGAACCAGAAAAAATACATTGACATCATTAAGGAAATTGAAGATCGCCATTTTGAAATCATCAACCAGTTGGTCGATCCCAAAAACCGCAGTGAGATTGCCGCTCACATTCAATTGCTCTGCAACGAAGCCGAAGACATTTGCCAGGGGATTTCCATTTTGAATGAATATTCCGACCGTTCCAAAGCAAAACTACTAAGCCTGGGCGAACGCATGTCGGCCGGTGTGATAAGCTCAGCTTTAAACCATCTGGGGCACCGCAACCATTTACTCGATACCCGGAACCTCATCATTACTGACAGCAATTACCTTTCAGGGAGGGTGAATCATCCGGTTTCAGAAAAAAATACCGTTACTGCCTTTAAAGATATCGAAGGAATTGCTATTGTCCCGGGATTTATTTCGAAGAACGAACTGAGCGAACCGACTACCTTAGGAAGGGGTGGCTCGGACTTTACCGCGGCCTTGCTGGCTAATTATCTTGAGGCGGAACAAATTGATATCTGGACCGATGTAAACGGGATGCTTACCGCCTCGCCAAAAATTGTATCGTCGGCTTACACCATTCCTGCCCTGAGCTACGAAGAGGCCATGGAACTTTCCCATTTTGGCGCCAAAGTTATTTATCCGCCTACCATACAACCCGCGCTGGAAAAGAAAATCCCCATCCGCATCAAAAATACCTTTGAACCGGGCCATGAAGGCACTTTGATAGGTCCTAACCCGGTTGGAAACGGGCACAACGTGAAAGGGTTTTCGTCCATTGATAATATTTCACTTATTACCGTTTCAGGCAGTGGAATGGTTGGGGTTCAGGGCATTGCCATGCGGGTTTTTAAAGCCATGAGCCTGGCCAACGTAAACGTGATGTTCATTACCCAGTCGTCGTCGGAACACACCATCTGCATCGGGGTTGAAAGCCAACGGGCTAAAGAGGCCTGCCGGTTTATTGACGAAGAATTTGAAAATGAGATTTTACGTCAGAAAGTAAACCGGGCCACTTACGAAGACAGACTGACCATCGTGGCCATGGTTGGCGACAAAATGAAGGAAAGCATCGGGCTGGCCGGTAGGGCTTTCAAACTTTTAGGCGACAATGGCGTGAACATCCGGGCCATCGCGCAAGGAGGCACCGAACGGAATATCTCCATGGTGATTGCCGATAAGGATACCAAAAAGGCGCTGAACGTGCTGCACGACGGTTTCTTCCTCTCGAAATACCGGAAAATACACCTGTATAACATTGGTGTTGGAACGGTTGGCGGAACCATGCTGGAACAATTGAAAGAACAGGCTTCTTTTTTAAAAGAAGAATATGCCATTGATATTAAACTGGCAGGCGTAGCCAATTCAAAAAAGATGCTGTTCAATGCAAAAGGTATCGCCCTCGATAACTGGAAGTTTGATTTGCTCTCGCAGGGGGAGTCCATGAATATCAATGGTTTTATTCAAAAAATAAAAGAACTCAACCTGCGGAACAGTGTTTTTATTGATAACACCGCCTCGCAGGATATTACTGCTATTTATAAGCAAATAGCCGAAATGAACATTCCTATTGTAGCCTCAAACAAGATTATGGCCTCCTCCCCTCTTGAACAGGTATCGGAGTTTAAAAAAGAGGTGAAAAAACGGGGATTGAAATTTTTGCATGAAACCAATGTGGCTGCAGGGCTACCAGTGCTCAAGACCATTGAAGATCTGGTGGCCTCGGGTGATAAAATTTTGAAGATTCAAGCCGTCCTTTCAGGTAGTTTGAACTTCATCTTCAACACTATCAGCGAAAAGGTAACTTTTTCCGAAGCAGTTATCCATGCTCGGGAAAAAGGGCTCACCGAACCCGACCCCTCCATTGATTTGAGCGGATTGGATGTCCGCCGGAAAATCCTGATTCTGGCCCGTACCAGCGGTTATCAACTAGAACTTGATGATGTAGCCAAAAATGAAATCATCCCTGAAAAGGAACTGAAGGCGGCATCGTTCGAAGATTTGCTGAAAAACCTGACTAAAAATAATGCGGCCGTTGAAAACCTTCGTGCCAAAGCATCTAAAGAAGGAAAGAAACTCAGGTATGTGGCTGAGTTCGATAATGGCAAAGCGGTTACCGGCCTTCAAAGCGTAGATGTTAATCACCCGGCCTATCATTTAGATGGCATGGACAATATCATCCTGCTTTATACCCGCCGGTATCATGAGCAACCATTGGTTGTTAAAGGAGCCGGTGCCGGGCCCGGGGTTACGGCTTCCGGAGTTTTTGCCGATGTCATGCGTTTAGCCAACCGATAATAAAAAAAGGATGAATAACGAATTGAAAAAAAAGGTAAAAGCCTTTGCTCCGGCCTCGGTGGCCAATGTCTCCTGCGGGTTCGATGTATTGGGTTTTGCCATAGATAAAGTGGGCGACACCCTTCAAGCGGAAGCCACCTCCTATCCCGGGGTGATTATAGAATCAGTTACGGGCCCCGGAAACCTGTCCACCGATCCCGATAAAAATATCTGCGGCGTGATTGCCAAAGCCATGCTGGCCAAGCTTGATTTGCATCAGGGAGTAAGAATCCGGCTTACCAAAGGGATTTTGCCCGGAAGCGGGTTGGGCAGCAGCGCAGCCAGTTCCGCGGTGACAGCCTTTGCCATGAATGAACTTTTTGGCAACCCCTTTACCGAAAAACAGTTGGTGGAATTTGCCATGTTGGGCGAAAAACTGGCCTCCGGTTCCGCCCATGCCGACAACGTGGCACCTGCCATCATGGGAGGTTTTACGGCAGTCCGTAGTTATGAGCCTTTGGATATTTTCAAAATCCCGGTGCCCAACGAATTGTATTGCACCGTGATCCATCCAAAAATTGAAGTGCGTACAGAACTCTCGCGCAACATCCTTAAAAAACAGGTGGAACTGAAAACGGCCATCAAACAATGGGGAAACGTGGCCGGACTGGTGGCCGGGTTGTATAGCAGCAATTACGATTTGATTGGCCGTTCACTTACCGATTACATCATTGAACCTGTCCGGAGCCGTTTAATTCCAGGATATTTTGAACTGACCCAGAACGCCCTGCTTGCAGGTGCATTGGGTTGTGGAATCTCTGGTTCGGGGCCGTCGGTGTTCTCGCTTTGCAAAGGACACGAAACTGCCAAAAAAGTAGCCGATGCCTTTACCGAAAAAGCCGTTTTGCTGGGTTTGCCCTTCGATATTTACGTATCAAAAATTGCCGAAAAAGGAGCTAGAATAATTGACAATGAATAATGAACAATAGAGAATGTAGAGTTTAGAATGTAGAACGAAAATAAAAATGAATATGAAAGGTACTAATTCTCTAATTCTCTAATTCTCTAATTCTCTAATTCTCTAATTCTCTAATTCTCTAATTCTCTAATTCTCTAATTCTCTAATTCTCTAATTTTCTAATTTTCTGAAACATGAACTATTATAGTCTGAACGACCCCACACATGTTGTAAATTTTACCCAGGCAGCCATCAATGGATTGGCGCCTGGAAACGGATTGTATTTTCCGGAACAGGTACCAAGTTTCGAAATCGGCTTTTTTCGGAAACTACCAGAATTATCGCTTCCTGAAATAGCCTTCCATGTATTAAAACCTTACACAACTCCCGATTTAACCGAAGTTGTTTTGCATGAAATTACCCAACAGGTTTTTGATTTCGATATTCCTTTGGTCGAAGTTCAACCGGACATTTACAGCCTGGAACTTTTCCATGGCCCCACGTTAGCTTTTAAAGACATTGGGGCCCGCTTTTTAGCCCGGACGTTTTCACATATTGCCAAAGACCGGAAAATCAGGGTATTGGTAGCCACCTCGGGCGATACCGGAAGCGCTGTCGCCAATGGGTTTTTAGGAATTGAAGGAACCGAAGTGATTGTTTTATACCCCAAAGACAAAGTAAGCGAACTGCAACAAAAACAGTTTGCCACGTTAGGGCAAAACATCAGGCCCGTTGCCATACGCGGCACCTTCGACGATTGCCAGCAACTGGTGAAAACCGCCTTTTCCGATACCGGCATCAACCAAACCATGAACCTGACCTCGGCCAATTCCATCAACATTGCCCGGTGGATTCCACAGTCGGTATATTATTATTGGGCAATAGCTCAATTGGCAAAAACAGGAAAGAAAATTGTAGTGGCTGTTCCCAGCGGGAATGTGGGGAATATTTCATCGGGGGTATTAGCCCAAAAGACCGGGTTGCCCATCCACCGGTTTATCGCGGCCAGCAACCAGAACGATGTGTTGCCCAAATACCTGAAAAGCGGCAATTACCTTCCCAAACCCAGTGTACAAACCATTGCCAACGCCATGGATGTGGGCCACCCGAACAATTTTCCAAGGTTGCTGCAATTGCACCAGAACAATTATTCCGAAATGACTGGAAACCTTACCGGTTATTCTTACACCAACGAACAGATTCAGAAACTGATTCAATCGTGTTACCTGGCTAACAACTATTTGCTCGATCCTCATGGGGCCACCGGATTTGGCTCGCTGCTCGACGACCAGTTGGCTGCCAACGAAACAGGTGTGTTTTTAGAAACAGCACACCCGGCCAAATTCCGCGAAGTGGTGGAACCAGTGATTGGGCAACAGATAACATTGCCTGCCGCCCTGGCCAGATTTGATAAACGCACCCTTGTTACCGAGGAGTTACCTACCGGTTATCAGGAGTTTAAACAGTATCTGATGGATGGCATTTCCTGATTTTGAATAAGGCTTTCCAATAATATCTCCGGAGGTTGGAATTGCTTTGGATTACCCCACCATGAAACAATGCAAAATACCCGTTGACAATTGGTAAAAATGTAACTGAAACTGGCAAACACGTAATTGATTTTGGCAAAATCATAAATGAAAGCGTGGGCAAGGAATCTTGGCATAGTCAGGGGATAACTTGAAGCCATCCCCTGACTTATCCGGATTTAGCGTCCGGAAGCTTGCTTTTGCCATCCACTACATCTTCAAAATAACCCCACTTATTTATTTCAAATAATATTACTAAATTAGCCGTAACCATAAAATTAACTGGCGATGGCAAAAATCATTTCTGTTATAAACAACAAGGGAGGAACAGGAAAGACCACCACCGTACTAAACTTAGGTGCTGCCCTCAAACAACTGAAATACAAGGTGCTGCTTATCGATCTCGATGGCCAGAGTAACCTATCCAGGGCGTTGCATATTAACGAACCTAAGAACCATGTGGGGGAATTGCTGCTCGGGAAATGTCCGTTTGAAGCGTGCTTGACCGAAGCCGAAGGAATGGATGTTTTACCCTCGGTGAGCAACCTGCTCGATTATGAATACCTGATTAACAACGAACCCGGCAGGGAATTCCTGCTACGCGAGGTGCTGGACAAAACCAATTCGTTCGATTATATATTGATTGATTGCCCGCCAAGTATGGGAACACTCTCCATCAATTCGCTGGTGGCAGCCCATCACTATATTGTACCCATGCAGGCCGAAAATTTTGCCTTTATTGGTCTCGACCGTATTTTACAAATTGCCGAAAAGGTGAAAACCCGGATGAATATGGATTTGGAACTGGCCGGGATTTTATTTGTTAAGTACCAGACACGCACCAAATTTGGTCAGGCAGTGATTTCAAACATCGCACAAAACAATTATCTGAAAAACAAACTCTTTAATGCCTACATCAGGCAGGATATCAATTTGATGGAAGCCCCGGCATTCGGGCAGTCGGTGTTTGAATATGCTCCCGCCAGCCGCGGAGCTTTCGATTATATGAATTTTGCTAAAGAATTTGTAAAACGTTATGGCAAAAAAAAATAAGAAAGACATGAAGCAGTTCCAACAGGCGCTGCTGTCGAATGCTGAGTTTATTAAACAGCCGGAACCTGTTCCTATGGCTGCACCCGAACCTGTGATTATTCAGGAGGTTTCGGTGATTAACGACGATGTTATGGAAAAATTCAAATTGTTGGCCTCTTTCGAAGGAGTTTCGGAAAAAGAGTTGATCAATCAAGCCTTAAATCATTATCTTCGCCTTAAGAGTTTGCAGTTGGAACAAGCTATTACAAACAAAAAGTAGATTTATGCTTCCAGATATTTTAAAGATTACCATCCCCGCATTACTGGTATTTGCCACTGCATGGTTGGTGTTATACAAATTCATCGGTAATGAGAATAAAAACCGGAAAGTACAGGTGTTGCTCGATAACCAGAAAGTGATTACCCCCATACGGCTTCAGGCCTATGAGCGGATGGTGTTGTTCCTGGAACGTATTTCGCCGCAATCGCTGGTTATCAGGACCCAAAAGCAGAACATGACCAACCTTGATTTGCAAAATGCCCTTTTAAAAAACATCCGGTCAGAATTTGAACACAACATGGCGCATCAGCTTTACATCAGCGATAAAGCCTGGGAAATGGTTAAAACAGCCAAAGAAAATGTGATTAAAACCATCAACCAGAATGCCATAAAGGTGAAACCCGACGCTCCTGCCATTCAATTGAGCAAATCGGTTTTGGAAAAAATGATGGAATACGATACCGACCCCACCCAAAAAGCACTCGATTACTTAAAATCGGAAATCAGGCAGTTGTTTTTTTAGCTGTATAGAGGTTCGAATTTAGAAATTGGAAGGCAGAAAAAAACCAGATACCAGACCCACCGCCTAATACCTGGTTTCTAAAATTAAATCTCTAAAATCTAATTTCTATTTTATCAGTTCAATACTCCGGGTGACAAAACGGTTGAGGTCCTCGCCCTTGAGCATGTTGTTGGCCAACAGTGCCAAATCAACCAGTTGCTTGGCCAGTTTGCTTTCCTTGCCAAAAGCTTCCAGTTTCTGGTTTTCCTGATTGCTCAAATCGGTAAGCTGTTTGTTCAGTTCCTCCAGTTTATCTTTGGTAGCTTGCGGAACCTCATCGTCCTTTTTCCCTGACTTCTCTTTTTCGAGAAGGGTTTTTTCATCGTTGAGTGGCAGTTTTGCCTCACGGATAGATTTGATATCGTTACCCAATTTCTTTTGCTCCTGTGCCAGCACTTTCTTAACCAACGGATGCGAGGTGTTCACTACCAGATTATAGCTATCGGGCAGTTCACCATAAAAATTCATGCCACTCATGCCACCCATGTCCTTCATCCGGCGCATAAACTCGCTTTGGGTAATCACCATGGGCTTTGAATCTTCACCCAGGTTCTCAAATTCTACCAGAAAATGTGATTCTGTAGGAGTAACTGCTTTGAACACGTGGATTAATTCATTCCGTTCGTCCGAAGTAAGTTCCACGACGGCTTCCTCATCTTTGGGAATCAGTTTGTTAATCACATCGGCATCAACCCTTACAAAACGGGAATGTTCAAACTTCTGCTCCAGGTGGTTCACCCAATGAACATCGAATTGGCCATCCATCACCAGCACATCGTACCCTTTATTTTTGGCTGCCTCGATATAAGTGAATTGATCCTCTCTATTGGTGGTATAAAGGTAAACCAGTGATTTGTTTTTATCGGTCTGGTTTTCTTTAATCAATGTTTCGTACTCTTCGAGGGTAAAATATTTTCCTTCGGTATTTTTTAACAATACAAAGCCTTTGGCACGGTCGTAGAATTTTTCGTCGGTAAGCATCCCGTATTCAATGAATAGTTTCAGGCTATCCCATTTTTCTTCGAATTCCTTTCGGTTTTCTTTAAAGATATCGAACAAGCGGTCGGCCACCTTTTTGGTAATATGACTCGATATTTTTTTCACATTCGAATCGCTCTGCAAATAACTTCGCGAGACGTTTAACGGAATATCCGGTGAGTCGATAACACCATGCAACAAGGTCAAAAACTCGGGGACGATACCTTCCACGCTATCGGTCACAAAAACCTGGTTGCAATAAAGCTGGATTTTATTCTTCTGGATTTCGATATTGTTTTTAATTTTTGGGAAGTACAGAATCCCTGTCAGGTTAAACGGATAATCCACATTCAAATGGATGTAAAACAGAGGCTCTTCGTAAACGGGATACAACTCATGATAAAAATCCCGGTAATCCTCGTCTTTCAGGTCAACAGGTTTACGGGTCCAGGCAGGTTTTGTGTTGTTGATAATTTTATCCTTACCAGTATCAACCATTTTATCCTCTTTCCATTCCTGCTCTTTCCCAAACCCAATGGGGACAGGCAAGAACTTACAATATTTGTTTAAAAGCTGGGTAATTTTTGATTCTTCCAGAAAATCTTTGTTTTCCTCATCAATGTAAAGAATGATATCGGTACCAAAATCCTCTTTTTCGGTTTCATCCATGGTAAATTCCGGACTACCGTCGCAACTCCATTTAACAGCCTTAGCACCCTCTTTGTATGATTTGGTAACAATTTCCACCTTTTCGGAAACCATAAACGAGGAATAAAAGCCCAACCCAAAATGGCCAATGATTGCATCGATGTTGTCTTTGTATTTTTCAAGAAAATCACCGGCACTGGAGAAAGCAATCTGGTTGATATATTTTTCGATCTCTTCCGAGGTCATACCAATTCCGTGATCCGATACGGTAATGGTTTTCTTTCCTTTGTCGAGCTTAACCCGGACCGTGGTATCACCCAATTCTCCTTTATATTCACCCGAAGCAGCAACAGCAGCCATTTTTTGAGTAGCATCTACGGCGTTGGATACAATCTCGCGCAGGAAGATTTCATGATCGGAATAAAGAAACTTTTTAATGATGGGGAAGATGTTTTCACTGGTAACCCCAATTTTCCCTTTTTGCATATCGTTAAAGTTTAATGTTTTAAATTTTTACAGGCGGCAATTTTCAAATTTGATGCCATCCCTACCTATTGGACAGAGTGTCACAAAAGGAAATCCCAAGAGACAAAACGACAGTTGTTTCCTAAAATCCGCAAGTCATCTGGGAAACCGTTGGAAGTCACGGGGTGACTCAATTTGACACAAAGAAGGCAAACAATTGTTATTCAATTAGTCACCCCATGACTTGCGGAAATAAGGTGTTTTATGCTGAGAAAGGAAAGAGGGAACCGTATCTTAATGCGAGATAAACGAAAACACGAAATGTAACGCCGATAAAACCATCAATAAAATAAAAAATGAGAGAGCCCACTGGAAGCGCTTTTTCTTGATAGCCAACGTGGTTTGGCTGTAATGAAAACGGATGGTATTTTGGAGGCTGGCAAAGGCAAAGTTCGATTTTTTAACAAAATCAATCACGTTGGGTTCTTCCTTAATCCGCTTGAAATCGGTGGTGTCGTCATTTTCATAGGATGAAAACAGGATGATCCGGACTTTTGGAAATTTTTCTCCCATGACTTTGATAATCTCAAATCCATTTAATGCCTCAGAATTTTCGTTGGTTTGTAGGAAATAATCTAAAATAATATAAATCTGTTTGTTGCGGAAATGTATCTTGCCTAGTTCAGCCATCATATCTTCGCCATTTTTGTACCACAGCACATTGTACCGGTCGTTAAATTCCAACAGCTTATCTTGCAGCACCTGTGCCTGCACCGGGTCGTCCTCCACAATTACCAAACGGATATCTTTAGCAATTCTCACATTCATTCCTATTAAAAGCTTTCATCAAGCTCCGATTCATTAAATCTCCACTAATTTATAAAAACCAACTTTCGAAATCAAAATTATTTTCTTAGGTTGATCTTATTTCCTTGCTAAAAGACACTACAATCTATTTATAAATAATCATTTAACGCTCCTCAAAAATATTTTGCTTGTCGTCTAACAATTAATTTTCTTTAATTCCTCAAGTCATCAGATGACTATCAATAATTTAGAAATCGAATCATCCGGTGAAAAATCCTTAAAGTTATTCTTATTTGAAGAGCCCCCGTTTGGGTTTGGGCTTTTTATAATCAATGGTAGGAATGTATTCCCACATATCCTCATTGAATTTCAATCCGTCATAAGATAAATCGGGCCCGTAGAACCTGAAATTTCCAGTATAGACAGACTCACTTGGAGCTAAATGGTCCATTACAATCATTTGGTATTGTGGGTCGTATTTTATCATCATGGCAGCCATGCGCGAATATTCAAAAATAATGCGTCTCAATTTTTTCTTCCCGGCTTTGAATACGGCTTTGCCGAATTTGGCTTTCCCATTTTCGCTAAACTGCAACACATCAATTACCTTTTTATTGGTGTACAGGTTGTTTCCGTCCCAACCGATTAGGGTGTAAACAGTTCCCGATGAATGCCCGTTGGTTAAAACCTGATAATAGGTGGCTCCAAACCAATTCTCGGGTGTCAGAACCTCGATTTCAGGTTCCGCAATGCTATCGGACTTATCGGTGAGCGGAATTAATAAAACTTCCTTTTGGGCTTTCAAATAATATTGCATAAACCCATAATGGTGATGTGTTCCATCAGCTTTTACCAGGTTCCATGTAAAAATCCGTAACAGGCCGTCCTCCGACTTAATGCACCCAATATGTTTCAGGCTATCGAAGAGATAACTAAATGAGTTTTCTGCTTTAAGCGTGTTGAAAACCAATTGCTGGAGTGAGTCATTCCGTTGGAATAATAATGAATCGTTGAATTTTACATCGGACATCTGGCCAGCCAGCAACGAAATCTCATTTTCTGCATTATGAAAGTATGGCGTTGAAGCCTCTTGTCCATGAGTTACAAAAAAGAAAAGAAAAAAAACACTTAATAAAGAAAGCAGTTTTGCCAAGCTATTTGGTTTTTGAAAAAGTTTCACAAATATAGTTAACGAAATGTATGGCATTAAATTTTAGAACGAACAAAATTTACTTCATCCATAGCTTCCAACAACAATGCTACAGTTTGATGAATTTCTTCCCCGGTGATAGTCAGGGGTGGGGCAATACGGAAAGCTGTTTGTGTGAAAAGAAAATAGTCGTACATGATTCCCTTTTCGAGGCATTTTTTGAAAAACAAATCCCTATCAAAAGCAGCATCAAGTTCCACGGCCATAAAAAGTCCCTTTCCCCGGATATCCATAATGGCAGCATGTTTCAAAAGGTCCCTAAATAAATTCCCTTTGGGGGTGGCGGCTTTGTCGAGCGATTCGTCCAGAATTACCTGAAGTGCAGCCAATCCCGCGGCACACGAAACGGGATGCCCGCCAAATGTAGTGATGTGGCCCAACACCGGATTGAAGGTAAGCGTATCCATCAGTTTTTTACTGGAGGCAAAGGCTCCAATTGGCATCCCCCCTCCCATTCCTTTGGCCAGGCAGATAATGTCGGGCTGAATGTTAAAATGCTGGAAGGCAAATAACGCACCCGTGCGGCCAAATCCGGTCTGAATTTCGTCAAAAATCAACAAGGCTCCTGTTTCATTGCACCGTTGGCGGACTGCTTGAATAAATTCCCTGTCTGCCTGAATCACCCCTGCTTCGGCCTGAATTACCTCCATCACCACACAGGCTGTTTTTGATGTGATTGCATCCAGCGATGGGATGGAATTAAATTCCATAAACCCAACCCCGGGTAGCAAAGGTTTTACAGCCCGGTTCAATTCATCACCTCCGTAAATACTCAAGGCTCCATGGGTACTGCCATGATAAGCGTTTTTAAAAGCAAGTATTTCGCGGCGTCCGGTGGTACGCTTGGCCAACTTTAAGGCTCCCTCAATGGCTTCGCTGCCCGAATTGACAAAATACACGCTTTCAAAAGGTTGGCCGAGACAATCCACCAGTTTTTTGGCAAAGTCCACCTGGGGTTTTTGAATAATTTCGCCATAAACCATCAGGTGCATGTATTTGTCCACCTGATTTTTAATGGCCTCAACTACTTTGGGATGACGATGCCCCACATTGGAAACCGAAACTCCCGACACCAAATCAATGTACCGCTTTCCCAAAGTATCGAAAAGATAGATGCCTTCAGCCTTCTCGATTTCCAAACCCATGGGGCATGGCGAAGTCTGTCCTACATGTTGTAAGAAAAGCGTTCGCTGCGAAATCATATCCGGTTTATTTCGAAATGAGGTTCAATTCATCCATCAGGTTATCGCGGTACGATTTACCGATGGGGATGATCTTTGTGCCAGCTTCTGTTTTTATCACCACGTTGCTGTCTTCGATATATTCAATGCGATGAATATTCACAATATAGGAACGGTGGACCCTTTTGAATTTCACCAACGGAAGTTTGTTTTCGATGGCTTTCATGGTAAAATGGATGGTAAACTTCTCCTTGTAGGTGTTCACGGTAACATAATTCTCAAGAGCCTCAACCCAAAGAATATCGTCATATTTCAGCCGTACCAGGGTGGAATTTTTCTTTTTAATAAATATCTCCTCTGGATATCTGGAGATGCTCTCCCGATCCAAATGACGCTTTTGGGCTTTGCTTACCGATTTATAAAACCTTGGCAATGAGAGTGGTTTTAACAAATAATCAATTACATCGTATTCAAAAGCTTCCAATGCGTATTTCTCCTGACCCGAGACGATCACAATCATCGGAGGGGAATCGAGGGTATTGATAAACTCAAGACCAGACATTTCGGGCATTTCAATATCTAAAAAGATCAAGTCAATGTTGTCTTCTCCGTCGAAAGCTTTGAATGCTGGGATTGGGCTTTCATACGAACCCACAAGGTTTAAGGCATCGGTCTTATCAATAAATCCTTCGATAATTTTCCGGCTCAAAGGATCGTCGTCAATAATGATACAATTCATAAAATCCAGAGGTTAATTACATTTCATGCAAATATAACCATTAATGTACAACATATTATCATCTATCTATTGAATTTATGTTTATAAGCGCAAACTAAACCGAAAAAAAGCAAAAATTTGCTTAAATTTCATAAAAAACATTCCATTGAATGAGTTCAAACTAAATGATCATCTCATAAACAAATCCAGTATTTATTTTGTATCTTTTAACAATAATGAAATTATGCAAAACCTAAACGAACTATTTGAACCCGGGCTGCTCAAAGAACTCATGAACTGCCCTCTGGTTGACCTCAAAGCTAATGATTTGGTGTTACGCGAAGGGGCTTTTATCCGGGAGATTCCCATTTTGGTTGAAGGGAGCCTCAAAGTACGGAGAACCGATGCATCTGGGAAAGAGATTGTACTCTATTATATTCAACCGGGTGAAAGCTGCATTTTATCCATCACATCGTGCCTGAACGACAAGCAAAGCAGTGCCGAGGCATTATCGGTAGGTCAATCAAAATTACTGATTGTGAAAGCCGAACAGGCCAAAGAATGGATGGATACTTATAAAAGCTGGCGGCTGTTTGTGATGAAGCTTTACCACCAACGCATTGACGAAGTTTTGACATTGGTTGACCATATTGCATTTAAACAGATGGACTTTCGGCTGATAGAAAAACTCAAAGAAAAAACTACTATCTCAGGTCCCATTATCGAAATAACCCATCAACAATTAGCAAATGAATTGGGAACTGCCCGCGAGGTGGTATCAAGGCTTTTAAAGCATTTAGAGAAACAGGGAATGGTTTCTCTGGAAAGAGGTTTTATAAAAGTTTTGGGACCTTTGTAACCTGAGTCACCAAGAGCGGCCACCAATTTGTCTATTTTTGCATTAAATTAAAAACTTGAAAATTATGCACAATGTTGGAAAAATAGACCGGATAATTAGAATTTCAGTGGCAATTATATTAGCCATTCTTTATTTTACAAAAGTGGCAGATGGCAAGCTAGGTACAGCCTTTATAGTGATTGCGGTAGTTTTGGCCGCCACCTCGTTACGCCGATGCTGCCCAATTTATGCCTTGCTGGGTATGGGAACCTGTGGAACCGGGGTAGATGAAAAAGAGGCCACCATCAAAACCGAAAAGCTGGATTTAAAATAATCTCTGTAAAAACATATCAAAAAAGATTGTTAAACTTAAATTGACAGATTATGAAATGTAATGTAGGTAAAACAGACAAAATCATCCGGTTGGTGATTGGATTAATCATTGGTGCTGTAGGTATTTATTACCAAAGCTGGTGGGGTTTGATAGGAATTGTTCCTGTAGTTACAGCCCTTATTAACTGGTGCCCCATGTATGTTCCTTTGAAACTTACCACCAAAAAGGACTAATCCCTGTAATTCTTTTCTCAAATCCGCAAGTCGCACTGCGGCTATCTTGAAGATGACGTTTTTTAATGCTGTTTTGTAAAGTTGCATGCGAATAATTATCTCATTTTCATGATCATTAATATTTCATTTACAGGAATTAGGTTATTATCAAAGATTCCGTTTTGAATTTCCCAAAGGAAGTTTGAAACGGATTTTTTTATTTTTGCCATCCCCCATGTGAAAACCGGAATTTAAGGGATTCAAAATTAAAATCCTGAACGTGTACATCGGCCCACAGAAGCAGATCGAGGTTTTTTACCACCTCTCCTTTTCCTGAAAGTATCACAAACATCCCTGGTTCCACAAACCTCCGTAAAGCTGCCGACTCACATACAACGGCCATGGATCCGGGAATGTTCCAATGCAAAAATTCAAACACTTCCGGTAGCGATTCATCGTTGGCCTGAATATAATATACCCGTTGAGCCCCGGCTGCCAACATCCGTGAACTATCTTTTACAGGAACTGGTGAAGTTTCAAAAGTGATGAAGCAATTCTTTGATTGATGTACAATTTCGAGGGTGGAACCCAGTTCATGAAAATGTGGAGAAATTTTAACACCAACCACCTGTTGTTCTTTGCTAATTTGTTCAATCACCCGGCAAGCCAAGGTGGTTTTCCCAACATTGCGGTTGGTTCCGGCAATTAAAAACAATTGGGGCCATACTTTCATAACAAATCGTTGGGGGTATTTACATTTTTAAAGATGCCGGTTTCCTGAATATCAAAATAATAGGTATTGACTTTATTGAATAGATGCAATAATTTAAAATCGTTGGCGGCAATCATTTCTTCCATAGCTGCCAAGGTGCTCTTTTTATAAAATCCGATCAAGGGTTCCAGCTTCCCATCGGGCAACCGGGGAATCACCACATCAAAAGCAGAAGCCAATGGCCACAATTGCTCATAAAGCGATGCAGGTAACAATGGAACATCGCACGGAATGACCAGATTTATTTCGGTGGCGGATACGTTTAAACAGGAAAACAAACCACCTAAAGGACCGATTTCAAAAATGACATCAGGAACCCGTTGCCCATCAAAATCCGGGATGGGTTCATTGGAACTAACCAAAATGGTATCGGCAAACCGGGCTAGCTTTGCTCTGGCAATATCGATCATCCTCTGGTTCTGAAACAGCACCAATGCTTTATTTACCCCCATGCGGCTGCTTTTGCCACCAGCCAAAATAATCCCGGTCGGTTTGTATTTTTCTTTCATTTACAAGCACAAAACAACAAATGCCTGTAAAATTATTTATTTACAGGCATTTGTTACATGATTTGTGGAGCTGCCGGGATTCGAACCCGGGTCCAAACAAGGAGACCATACGCTTTCTACATGCTTAGCTCTGACTTGATTTTCGGGTACAACCTGGATCAAAGCCACCGAATTGTACCTTATCTCCTTTATCTTACCAGCCATGCGGAGAAAATGGCTGGCAAGCCCTGAATTTGTAGCACCTCCGAATCGGCGAGCCTCAGGACACGGGCCTCCGGGAGATGTCTTGTTCCAGTTCCTAGAACCAGAATTAGGCTAATCTACTATAATTCGATTAAGCGGCAAGAGCGTAATTAGATTCGCCATTTAAAAAGTGTGTGCCTGAGATTTACGGGTCAGTTTCACTACCCCCGACATGCTTACATACCACCTCATCTTGCTGTCAAAACCAGTCAGCCCCTTAAAGAACATACTTTCAAAAACTGCGTTCATCCGTTTCTTGAAAGCCAGCAAAGATACAAATTCTGTTGTTTATCACATCAACCTGCGATTTAAAATTCGGCTATTTTCTTAATTTCGCAGGCTGGCACCTGAAAATCATTCATTTCATCTGCCTTTTTACAAACTGATCAAAGGACTACTACTATGAACAAAAACTTCCGTCTTGGGATTATCCGTGAAACTAAAACACCCCCCGATAAACGGGTGCCCATCACACCCGCTCAGGTTGATGCCATACACACCCAGTACCCACATGTTTCGGTTTGTGTGGAACCCAGCGCTTACCGGTGTTTTACAAACGATGAATACAAATATCTGGATGTGCCTCTGGAATGCAACATGGAAACCTGTGACCTGCTGATGGGTGTAAAAGAGGTTAAGATTGATGCCTTGATTCCCGGAAAGACTTACTTCTTTTTTGCTCATGTAGCTAAAAAACAACCTCATAACCGGGAACTTTTAAAGGCCGTTCTGGAGAAAAAAATTACCCTCATTGACTATGAATATTTGACCAAGCCCGATGGAACCCGGATAGTAGCTTTTGGACGTTGGGCCGGGATTGTTGGCGCTTACAATGCATTAAGAGCCCGCGGAAACCGCACCAACAACTTCAAGTTAAAACCGGCGCATGAATGCCACGATATGGAAGAGCTTTTTGCCGGCCTTCGTAAGATTACTTTAAAACCTATTAAAATATTAATCACCGGTGGAGGCCGCGTGGCTGGCGGGGCTATTGAAACATTAAGCCAATTGAACCTGAGAAGGGTAACCCCCAAAGAATACTTGACCGAAACCTTTGATGAACCCGTGTATTGCCTGATTGAACCGAACCATTATGTGAAGCGTAAAGATGGTCAACTGTTCGATATGCTGCACTTTATCAACAATCCCGCAGAGTACGAATCGGTTTTTAAACCATATACAAAAGTTACCGACATATTTATTGCCTGCCATTTCTGGGATAACCGCTCACCCCACTTCATCGAAAAAGAGGATTACCTGGAACCCGATTTTAAAATTACAGTGATAGCCGACATTAGTTGCGATGTGCCCGGTCCTATTCATTCCACCTTAAGGGCTACAACCATCGAAAACCCGTTCTTTGGGTACAACCCTTCGTTAAGCATCGAGGAACCGGCCTTTATCCGCCCAACGAACATCACCATCATGTCGGTGGACAACCTGCCTGGGGAACTGCCCCGTGATGCCAGCCGCGATTTTGGCCACGACCTGTTCGAAAGGGTTTTCCCGGCATTGTTTGGCGATGACGGGGATGGCATTATTGAGCGGGCTACCATTACCAAAGATGGAAAACTTACTCCCAAGTTTGCTTATTTGCAGGATTATGTGGATGAGAAAGAATGAGGGTTCTTAAGTGTTCGGACTCAATTTAGGGACTCGTAAAGCAAAGGTGCTTCCTTTAGTATTGGTTTCTTCGAGCCATAGTTCACCTTCTAACAACTTAGCCCATTTTGCCGATAGGTATAAACCCAATCCAGCGCTTTCACCACTTGTATGGATATCGGAGGAGGTGTACATAAATTTTGTAAACAGGGACTGCTGTTTATCGGATGAAATTCCTTTACCCGCATCTTTTACCTTAAATATATGGGCGTTCTTATTGCTCAAATATACGATTTCAATTTCACCGTGATCCGTAAAGTTGATGGCATTCGAAACCAGGTTCAATAAAATGTTAAAGATTTTCATCCGGTCAGAATAAATATCCTTGTCATGTTCACCATTTTCAATCTTTAATATAAGTGACAAAGGTTTGTTTTTTGCAGTTAAATCAAGGTTTGCTGTAACTTCTAAGCTTCGCATGAGCTCCAACGTACTGAACCATTCATTTCTCACCTCCGACAATCCCTCCTGAATCTTCGAAATTTCAACAATGCTATTCAAGGTATGCAAAAGGTGTTGGCTCCGTTCATTGATGTAAGTGATAAACATTTGCTGGTTCTCGGGCGATGTCTCCCTATTTTGCAGCAGTTCCACAAAACCCAAAATACTATTCATGGGAGAGCGGATGTAATGCGATAAGTTGGATAAAAAAGCTGTTTTAAGTCTTTCAGAGTTGACAATTTCTTTCTTAGTTTCCAGCAATTCTTGGTACAACAACTTCCTTCGATGAATTTCTTTTTTGATGAGATAAAAAAGCATGATTCCGGTCACCAAAACATAAAACCACCCTTTATAGGTCGAAATCATCCGGATGCGCTCCGCATCCTTTGTAAAACCGACAACTAATTTATCAGAAAACAAAATCCATAAAGCACCGATTATAATATAAATAAAAGTCAACCGATATTCAAAGGGTAATTTCTTCATAAGGGAATACTTATAATATGGCTAAATTAAAAAAAAAATCAGTCTTTGGAAAGTATACTGAAGTCCCATCAAAGGTAATCCCAATATTAAAACCAGATGTTTTTTGATAATCAACGTTTTGTTAGCAACAAAAAATGAGAAGTCACATTTATTGAAACGTCTCATATATATCAAACAAGATATTACGTTATCTTAACACTTATTCAACCTGCATCTTTTTTAAATTCGGTAAACTATAAAAGTAATAAATAACCATACCAATAGCCATCCAAATGACCAACCGCATCCAGGTATCAAAAGGGAGGGCTACCATTTGAGCGAGCGAAGTTAAGACTCCCATAATGGGTACAAATGGAACCCAGGGAGTTCTAAAACCACGGGGCAATTCAGGATGTGTATGCCGCATTACCAATATTCCACCACAGACAATGGCAAAAGCCAGCAATGTACCAATCGAAACCAGTTCGCCTAATATACCTATAGGCAATAAACCTGCAATAATCAGGGTAGCAACACCTGTAATAATAGTATTAATGTGTGGGGTTTTAAATCTGGGATGAATTTTAGAAAATACCGGGGGCAGAAATCCGTCTTTCGACATGGAATAAAAAATCCGGGGCTGTCCGAGCAACATCACCAAAATTACAGAGCTTAATCCCGCCAAGGCACCGATTTTTATTATCGGGCGCAGCCACATCAATTGGCTCCCTATCGAATTGATGCCTACTGCGATAGGGTCGGCAACATTTAACAGCCGATAATCAATAATACCGGTTAACACCAAGGCCACCGCAATATATAATATGGTACAGATGGCAAGCGAAAGTATGATGCCGATGGGCATATCCCTTTTTGGGTTTTTTGCCTCCTGTGCTACGGTAGAAACGGCATCGAAACCAATATAAGCGAAAAAGATGACCCCGGCACCGCGTAGTATCCCCGACCAGCCAAACTCGCCAAATTTCCCGGTATTTTCAGGAATAAAAGGGGTCCAATTTGCTAGGTTGATGTACTTATAACCGACAAAAACAAATAGCAAAACAACCCCCACTTTCACATATACAATCAGATTATTAAACCGGGTCGATTCCTTGATTCCCACATATAAAATGGCGGTTAGAAGCCCGACAATTAACATGGCCGGGATGTCAAAAAAAGCACCCGAACGCACAATCCCATCAGCCGATTGAATGAATGGGGCTGAACAAAACGCTTTGGGGATATGGATTCCAAAATCGTTTAAAAAGCTTACCATATAACCCGACCATCCTACCGCTACAGCCGATGCACTGAAAAGATACTCCAGGATCAAATCCCAGCCGATGATCCAGGCTACTGTTTTACCCATAGTAGCGTAGGCATACGTGTAGGCGCTTCCGGCAACGGGAAGCATAGAGGCAAATTCGGCATAACACAAAGCTGCAAAACCGCAGGCAATACCTGAAATAATAAACGAAATAACAATCCCGGGACCCGCATAATTGGCTGCGGCAGTGCCGGTAAGCACAAATATCCCGGCCCCAATAACGGCCCCGATACCTAAGAGGGTGATATTTACAGGCCCCAAAGTCCGGTTCAATGAATTATCTTCCGACTGTTTGATTAATCTGTCAATTTGTGAGGACATAGTTGTTACGCTAAAAAATTAAAATTGAAAATTAATTAAATAAAATTAGGATGCAAGTAGGATGGCTGTTTTTGATGCAAGAATGTATCCATTTCAATGAAAAAAGTACCTGTTGGCCTCTATACGCCAACAACAGTCAGTTGGGAACCTATAAATTTTATGGGTTTTCCGGTTTTCGGATCAATTGATCCAAAAGCAAAAATTACCAAAAGTTGAGCCAAAATACTCCTGGCAAAACAATACCTTTGTTTTTTGCACTTATCCCGATGATATGGCTGCCCTCCACTCCAAACCATCAGTCCTATTTTTATTCTGTAAATCCATTCTCCTGCATTCTTTTTGCATCAAGAAACAGGGCCATTCCTGTTTTCATCCGCCTGAAATTCTCCTTTTCATAAAACGCTTCCTTGCCAGGTGATGCGTATAAAATAACATTGCAATGAGGGGTATTTTTAACAAGGGCTTGAACGATCATTTTGCCAATTCCTTTGCCCTGGTGACTTGGGAGGACTGCAACATCATAAATAACCGCTTGATAGGCACCATCGGAAATAGCACGGCCAAAACCAACCAGATTTTCGTCATCGGACACAAACACCACCGAATGGCTGTTGGTAAAAGCCATCTGATGAATTTCGCCCGTATAATAAGCCATGTCAACTTTTTTTAGTATTTCAACTACCTGGTTCCAATCAATTGCTGTTGTATCAAACTGTAACCGTAAATTCATAAGTTAAATTCATTTAGGTAATCCATTTAATGTATTTTTTATTCAGCTTCTTAAAAATCCCATTTGCCAATCTGTTTTGCAATATCAATAAATTTTTGACCATGTTCCGTCATTAAGCCCTCTTGTATCAGCCGTTCAACCCGCTCCTTGTTTGATTTGCTCCAATTGCTTTTTGGTTTACGAGGCGAAAATTGCAAATAATAGCTTTCAAAATCGCGGTTATTGGCTTTGCAATCAATCCAACCAAAGCAAAGAGCCTCTTCAACGGCTTCGTTGTAAGTAATGCTCTTTGTGTTGCTTTTTTTGTGGTAGATAATTAAACAAACCGATGGCTTCAACTGGCTATTCTTCTCCAGCCATTTCCGCCACTGCGACCTTTCTTTGGCATAAAAAGTTTCCATTCCATTATTTGTCTCCACGGCAACGTTGTTATTAGAAATTAGTTTGTTTGGGTCAAAGATAAGATTTCAAGATAATGAGGATTATACATGATGCCCAAAATATTTCCAAAAGGGTCGGTAACTGCTGCTGTAACAAATCCTTCGGTTCGGTCGGTGATGGGTTGATACTCTTTGGCCCCCATAGAAATTAACTTTTCAAAAGTTGCTTTCAAGTCATCGACATGCCAGAATATTACAGCTCCTCCGGGGTGCGCCGGACTACCTTCCGGGGCATAGCGACTGTCGATAATTCCCAGTTCATGCTGAAAATCGCCTATACGAAATTCAAAATAACCCGGAACTTCAAAATATGGCTGAATGCCTAATAATCCGCTGTACCATTTTTTAGCTGCTTCGTGGTCAGTTGCATAGAAACTGATGGTTGATAGTCCACGTAATGTTTGTGATTTTTCCATTTCATTTTGTTTTAAAGTTATTTGTTCCGACAAAAATAAAATGGTCCTGTGACAACATTATGTCAGCAATGAGAATGATTTTTTGAACAAATCAATATCTGCTTCCACAATCATTACATTGTAGCTTTCGATACAGGCTATTATTGCTTCGCGGGGTCCCAGCCTCCATTCATCGCTACCATAAAAAGCATCCTGACTTTGTTGCCTGTCATCAAGGTCTTTGTATCCACGTATTAAATAAAAAGTATCTTCATCGTCAAGAGAAAAACCATAAGCAATCACATTAACACTCCACCGCCTCAACATGGGTAAGCTTTCCTGGGTAAATACTTTTTTGTACTCCTGGCTGGTTCCTTTTTTGAGTTTGTAAATTCTAATTTCAATCATCATTTTTACGTTTTTATAACTTTTAACTTCCTGTTTTAAAGTTTCAGGTTTGTGAAATATGTTGTTTATTTTTCCATTTTTTAAATCCACCAAACAAGAACAACAACCCAATGAATAAGGCCACCACTGAATACATCGTTTCTGTTGCAGAATTGGTGCTTTGCAGGGTGTCAGCAGTTAATTCACCTATTCCACGGAAAATATAAATTCCAGCTATTGAAAATATGGCAAGCTTTTGAAATGGGAGTTTCCTGAATTTGTTGCCGGCAGAAAGTCCATAAAGACCAAATACAAAGAACGCAATGGCTACAAAAATAGTCAACAAATAGGGCAATGAGGCATGAATTGCCGAAAGTTCCTGCATCTCCTTCCCAATTCCGGTTATTTCAAATAGTTGGTGGGCCCAAATAAGGCCAACCAGATGCCCTATTGCGATTAGTATATTAATGTATCCAGCAAACCGTAGCATAATCAAGTAGGTTAATTAATCCCAAAATAAATTAGCCCACTTATTACTAAAAGCAAAATCCATTGCCCGAGTTTAAAATAGTTTTTCGGGAATTGTCTCGAAATAAAGATGCTTACCAAAAAGCTTATGGAATAAGCCAGAAAATAAATCGTCAGAATGGTCAATATCAAATTCTCATCTTGAAAAAACCCGGTAAAATTAATCAGGACCAGGCCAATAGTTGCCAACAAAAAATCCATTGAAACCATGTGAAACGCACCACGCGCCATGACCCATTTTTCGAGTTTTGTGTGGTTGTCGCCCGATGGTTCAATTACTCTCAAATCCTTGTCGCCCCATATGGCATGAACAATTAAAGCTAGAAGCGTTAAAACATTTGCAATTAGGATTGGTGTGTTCATATTTTTCAGAGCTTGTTAAAGAGATTTACGGTTTTATCCTTTTTGTTTTTTGCCAGTTCGCTGTCAATCACCACAGCTTCAAAGATGTAGGTTTTTATCAGGTCTGCATCTATTTGTTTTATATCTGTAAAATCCTTCCAGTAAACCTGTTTGCGATCACCTTTGTCGAGGAAATTCAGTTCATCGCTGAGCAGGAACCCTTTTGTAAAACCAAGTCTTATACCATCGTAAGTTTTTGTATTTCCCCAGGTAACCGATGCCGGCCAGATAAAACAAATGTTGGCGTGCCGCTTGTAATAGGGAACATTATACGAAAGTTTTTCCTGACAACCGGGAATGCAGTCTAAAATAAGCTTCCTTAAAAAGATTGTCATTTTAAGTTCATCATCAGGCAAAAAACCGAGCATTTCGTCCACCGATTTATAGCTGGCGTTTTGCATTTTCCGATTTGGTTTCGCTGATTCCATCATGCCAGATTTAGTCAGTCACAAACGCGGTAGCGTCAATCGCTATTAAAAAATCGGGATTGATGTATTTAATTTTATCTGCCATTTTTATAAGATTTAAAATGGATAAAAGGTTATTTAGACTTGTAACCGAGGTTTATGGGCTTGACATCCGCATCTGAATTTACTTTATAAAACTGCAATTTCCCGTTAAAAGCCTGTTACAATTACTAAATCCCGATTAAGACCTGTCGCTCTGGATGACGCAAAACACTTGTCAACATGCAATTTTTAAACGAGCCGATCCAGTTGACCGTCAACAATACCATATTCAACAGATTCGCCGGCTGACATCCAATAGTCTCTATTAAAATCTTTCATGATTTCGTCAACCGTTTTTCCACAATTTTTGGCCAAAATTTCAGCCCCCAGTTTCTTTGTTTTTAAAAGCTCTTCTATCTGTATCTCAATATCTGAGGCAGGTCCGTCCGCTCCACCACTTGGTTGATGAATCATTACCCGGGCATGGGGTAAAACAAATCTCCGTCCTTTTTCGCCCGCGGACAAAATAATCGACCCCATAGAGGCCGCTAGCCCAGAACAGATAGTTGATATAGGGCTTGAGATGCTCTTCATGGTATCGTAAATCGCGAGACCTGAAGTTACATACCCACCCGGGCTATTGATAATTAATTGGATTTCTTTTCCCGGTTGAACCATTTCCAAATACAAAAGCCGATCGATTACATGTTTTGCAGAATCATCGTCCACCTGACCCCATAAAAAAACTTTCCGCTCGTTTAATATTTTTGAGTCAATAATGTCTTGAAGTTTTACGCTATTATCCATTTTATGTGTTTTTTAAATTGTTTTTATCTTGTAAATGCTTAACTGGATCAATGGTTTCCAGTTGTTAATACTGCTCCCGAAGCGAATCAAAGTTAAATTTTCTTTTTAATTTTCAGGGACATCTTTCCTCAACTTCTGCAAATTGATTCCCAATTTATTCACTTTGTTGTTACAAACCCATCCATTTTCGCATCATTGTAAGCGTCGATACTTGCGATGAAAAGTGCGCGTAAAGGGCAAAATTTGTGCAGATTCCTGTGATGTTGCCGGGGTTGTATCAATGTATGATTTGAATTTTATTTCCTGCTGGACTGAGGTAGTAATCTTAAATCCTGTCATAAACGTTGTAGTTTTTAAAGATTATAAAACGTTTTGTGGCATGAAATGTTGCCGGGGCACTCAATTTACCCGGTTCCTTTAAAGTAGGGGCTGCTGAAAAACTCCAGAGGAGTTGAATAACCACGGGTGGAACCCGTGGCATTTACCATAAATAAAATATTGACCTCAAAGCGGGTCAGATAATTGAAACCAATTAAATTGAACCCTTTCCGGGTTCCGGTTTCATCCCTGATACCACACCCCGCATTGCCATACTGGGCTATCAATTTCATTTAATCGGGATGTATAAATCTACAATACTCTTTTTCTCGGGATGCTCGTGGTAATTGTTGTGGAATATCTCAAAGGGATTACGTTCCGCTTTTTGAAATCCATTTTCATTCATCCAGATATAAAGGCCACTCCAGGATTTCTCAAAATCTTCTGGTTCAATTTCAAAATGACCGACAATAAACTTTCCTTTTTCAATAGTGGTTAGCCCAATTTCTCCGCTGACTTCGAGCGGTTCTTTTAAAAGGATGCAGACACTCATTCTTACTTTTTCAGGTTCGGTTATTTTAAAACTGTCGTGATAAACCCGGGCCATTTTAAAGTCCTTGCTTTCAAGCAATCCTTTGGGACGGGCCCATTTCACTAATTTTTCAAACGCTTTGTCTAAACCGTTTTCTCCAATCTGGGTAATAAATGCCACATCTAATTTTGGCATTTCTTTAATTTCAATTTTTGCATTCATTGTCATCCAATTTTTAAGATTCATAATGTTGCAAATGTATTTCTCAATGTCCCTGGTTTCTTGTCCATTCTTGCTTTCTGCTTTACCAATCTTGCTGAAATTATTGCTGTTTGAATTTCGGAATTGTTTTGGGCTCACACCGTAATACTTTTTAAAAGTCCTTGTAAAAGATGAATTGCTGTTAAATCCGTATTGCATGGAAAGTTCCGTAATAGAAAATTCTTTATGGTGCAAAAGAAGTAAAGCTGCTTTTTCGATCCGTTTTCTGGTTACATAGCCATTAAGGGTTTCGTTTGTAATTGCTTTAAATAACCGGTGTAAATGGAATGGAGAATAAAAGGCTATTTTCGATATTGTTTCCAGGGATAATGAATTATCCAGGTTGTCATCGATATAAATCAATATTTTATTGATTCTCTCCATGTAGTCCTCTCTCATATAAATACCTGACAGTTTTTAAAATTACCCAATGTTTTTGGCCTGTTCCTGTTTTTTGATTATTGTGTATCTTTATTCCAAAAGTCAACATCTAATTGATAGGTCCCATCAGGCTGTTTGAGCCACACGTTAATATATTTAACGCGTGGGCGATATACCGAATCGTTGTAAAGGATTTCGGAAACAGTAATTCCCGTTTCATAAATAACATCTTCATTTCCATCAACCATCAACACATTGGTTTCCATTTTTAGAACCTTAGCAGTCTTAAAATCCTCCATCCAAAATGCCCTGATACTGTCGCGGCCTATTACAAAATGGGAACCATTTGGGGATAGTTTTGCCGAATCGGTATATATATTTGCCAACTTGTTTGCATCTCCATCTGAAAAACAAGCTTCCAGAAGTTTATTTTGTTTTTCGACTATCATTTTCATCTCAACCTTTGAAATAGACTTTAAATCTTGTTTGCAAGAAACAAAGAGCAATGTTGTAACCCCTACTAGGAAAAACAATGTCCGGTAATAGTTGGTTCCGTAGTTCATTTGGCTAAATTTTAAGTTATGTTAAATTTTGATAATTGTATCTTGTTTTTGCACAAAATGTCGGTTATAATTGCAGTTTGGCATTTAGGGGAAAAACCATTTCAAATTAGTAATAATATCGATTCGTTGAACTACCTTAAATTTACGCAATATCGCCAAATACATTTATAGTGTTTGTCGTTACCTCTTCAATTATCACTCATTAAATGTTTTCATTTCTATCACTGCATTCGAAACCCAATCTCTTGAATCAATTATATTATTTCTGTCACAATTATTAAACCGTATAGTAGTCGAATTAATAAAACCTCCTGTTGCAATTCTATTTTCTGCTTGAAGTTGAATTATTAAGGTCGTCTTAGTAAGGTCAATTGGTTTTGAGAGAACACCTTTAAAAATGCCGGCACCCACCTTGGTCCATTCAATTGAGATACCTAACTCATTAAGCAAAATAGCCTCAGTTGGGTTATTCTCACCTGCCTGATTTAATAATGAAGAATAAGTTTGATACGGCATTTAAAATCATCTTCCTTTGAACAATTACAAAACAAAAACGGGATCAAACAAATTAATAAAACAATTTTTTCAGTCAGCTTTTTCATAATCTTTTTGTTTAATGATTAATACAAGGACAACCCCCACTTCAATTCTTCCGTCAGTCCGCAGTCGAGAACAAGCGTTCTCAATTTCTCAAATTCTTCCTGCCACTTGGCGGCTTTAGTAAAAAGCAGCCAACTTTAGGAATCATATCATTTGCTATTTAATTATCAGAATAAATTTTTCTATCTGCTGGCCTAAAATACCAGGAAAGAATTATAAAAATGGTCTGAAAAAGTGGTCCAAAAATTGCTTTTCCACCATCACCAATTGCCAAATGTGAAATTAAAGCGCCTGTCATTAAAAAAAAGAACCCTGCATAAGCCCATTCTTTTAATAGTTTGTGCTTAGGAATTAAAATAGCGATTACCCCAAGTATTTTCCATACCCCAATAATGTACATGAAGTATAATGGGTAACCAACATGAGCAATTAATTCATCCATTTCTTTTACATGGAATAGTTGTGACATACCACTTACCAGCATGCCAAAAGACAATAAGACTGTTGATGTCCAATAGATGATTTTGTTTATCCTTTTCATTTTGTTTTATTTTAAATGGTTTACTATTTCTTGTAATCTGTTATGAGCCGCATTAATACCGAATGAAAACGGTAATTTTAGATTTTCGTTTCGGTGTACCACCGATTGATATATTGAATGCATTGTAAGTTTGCTTGTGCTTTCGGTGAGTTTCTCAAATTCTAAAAACTCAAGCTGTACTCCAAAAGGCATATTCTCAAACTCAAAAGTCCTAGTAATTTTCTGATTAGGAACAAAATCATGGATTGTTCCATTAAACCTGAATTTATTTCCTTGAGGGTTGGTAGTTTCAAAAAGGTAACCACCATATTTTTTATTTTCAAGTTTCAATACTTTTGTTCCCATCCATTGCTCAATAATTTCAGGTTCTACATATGCTCTAAAAAGTAATTCTAATGGCAATTCAAATTCCCTTGTTATTAGCAAATCTTGTTTGCCATCTTCAGCAATGACTTTAGTTTTTTGCTCCATAATTTTCTATTTTTGATTTTTCATAATATTTTCCAATTTATTAAACCGGTCATTCCACATTTTGCGGAATGGTTCAATGAAGTCAGCTATTTCTTTCATCTTTTCCGGATTGAAATGATAATATATTTCTCTGCCTTGTTGCTCCTGTTTCAATAATTCACATTCTGTAAGGATTTGTAAATGTTTTGAAACTGTGGGTCTTGCAGTGTCAAAGTTTGAAGCGATAGCTCCTGCTGTCATTGATTGAGAAGCTAACAACAGAAGTATCGCCCTTCTTGTTGGATCTGCAATTGCCTGAAAAACGTCTCGTCTTAAATTCATTGTGTAGTTATTTGACTACAAATATAAATGTAGTTATTTAACTACGCAAATAATTTTCGAAAAAACTTTTCAATGTCTAAATTCTTGATGGTTTATCGGAAGGTTTCGGTGGGAGCCTCTGTACAATGACCAATAACATTGGGCATAAGTTTAGTTGGGAATTTCGGAATATTTTCCTGTCAAACCACTGCAAAGTTTATTAATTGTATTGCCGTTGAAATTAGCACTATTTGCCAAATGTTCCATACCGCCAACCGTTGACGGCAGATTTTTATATTTTAATCACAATATTGCCTTTTTTGTGCCCCGATTCTACATATGCGTGGGCATCAGTTATTTGATCCAAAGTATAGTATCCGTCAATTATTGTTTTTAGCTTTCCATCTTCAACAAGTCCCTTTATAAAATTAAGTGCTTCTGTTTTGTTAACCGACATGGCAAAAATAACTTTCTTTTTACAGAACCATTTTGTCCAAAAACTTTGTGAAACCCTTTTAAGGCTGAACATAGTATCGATATACCTGCCTGTTGGTGTCAATACATTATTACATTCTTTAAAAGAACTTTTGCTTACGGTATCAAAAATAATATCATAATATTTATTGCTTTTTGTGAAATCTTCTTTTGTATAATCAATAACATTATCGGCCCCGAGCGATTTTACCAATTCAATATTTTTTGTGCTGCATACTCCTGTTACCTCTGCCCCAAAATATTTCGATAACTGTACGGCAAAAGTCCCAATGCTGCCCGAAGCCCCATTTATCAATACTTTTTGACCGCTTTTTATTTTTGCTTTATGATTTAGAAAAAATAATGCGGTGGAGGCCCCGTCAACCATCGATGCTGCTTCTTCGTATGTTATATTTACCGGCTTCATGGCGAGTGAACCACTTGATGATATACATTTATATTCTGCATAACAGCCTGTTCCAAAACCACGGAAGCCATAAATTTCGTCGCCTGTTTTCCATTTCTTTACATCCGTTCCCACAGTTTCAATGATTCCCGAAAACTCAGTTCCTAAAATTTGATATTTTTTCTTTGGTTTAATGAATCCAAGCAATATTCGGCTTAAAACAGTATCGCCTCGCCGCATCATACAGTCTGCTGTTGTAACGGTAGTTGCTTCTACCTTTATTAATACTTCATTTTTTTTAGGTATTGGTTTTTCAACTTCGCAAAGTTCAAGAAATGCCGGAGGCCCAAATTTTTTATAAACAACTGCTTTCATTTCATTTATTTTTTTAAGTAAATGAATCATTTAGATTTAATAGTTATTCCCTTACATGCAAGCCATAAGCCAACAACCACTTGAAAAATGCAAACCGGCAAGCTGCCAGTTAATTGTACAATTAATAACGAAGCCTGATACGGGGAAAGCATTTGCGTTGAATCGTAAATAATAACGAGGGAATAAGATACTATTCCGAAAACGGCTAAAACCCTTGGAATATATTTAGATTTCAAAAAGATATAAGAAAAAATTACCATGCTTAGACCAAAAAAAATACCGGGGATTATAGTTAAAAAAATATGCTTTCCGATAAGCACATCAACAATGAATTGTATTTTGTTTGCATCTTCCTTTATAACCAATAAAATAATAAAATGCCCTAAGGCTAAAACTAATGTTAGAAATGCCTCAGCTGTTTTCAATGAAAAAGCAAATAATGATAAGTTTGAGTTTATTGTTTTCAGGGATAAATGCAGGAAAAATGCTAATGTAAAAATTATTATAGCTGATATTATTTCGTTCATGATACTTAAGCGGAATAACAATTCGTTACTTAATATTTCCAGAGAAGTATTTCCCTGAACTGAGAAAAAATTGGAAAGCATGAAAAACCAGTTTAATATGGGGACTATCAAACTCAACAGGAACAGTACGCCTGTAACTCTTGAAATTTTAAGAATTGAACTATTTGTCATTGCATTTATGTTAATTGATTATTGCTCCGGCCCTGTAATCTGTTGGAGAAATGCCGAGTTTCTTTTTAAATAGTTTGCTGAAATTTTGCGGATATTCAAACCCAAGTTCAAAGGCAATTTCATTCACAGTTTTGTTTGTGCTTAATAAAAGTGTTTTTGCCCTGTCCAGTAAGTAGAAGTGTATATATTCCTGCGTGTTTTTACCTGTTTCACTCTTTAGCAGGTCGCTGAAATAATTGGCAGACAGGTTCATTTTCTCAGCGCAGGACTTTACGGACGGAAGCCCGGAATTTTTAAGTTCGTCTGAATGGATGTATTCTGTCAGGAATTGTTCAAACTTTGCAATAATGTCTTTGTTTTGGTTAGCCCGGGTTAAAAACTGCCTGTTATAGAATCGCTTGCAGTAATTTAGCAACAATTCGAGATTTGAGATCAAAAGTTCATTAGAGTATAGGTCAATATTAGTCAGATATTCCTTTTCTATTTGTTGAAGGATATGGATTAAAGTATTCTTTTCATCGGCTGACAGATGTAAGGCTTCATTTTCTTCGTATCTGAAAAAAGTGTATTCCGCTATTTTTTTTCCTAAGGATGTTTTTCTGATAAACTCCGGATGGAAAAATAAACCCCAGCCAGTTACATCGTTCGTACGTTCTGTTTTTTCCATTTTTATCACTTGTTCGGGGGCTGTACAAAGCAGGGTACCTTCTTTGTGGTCAAAAAATTGTCTGCCGTAATGAAAACTGCAGTTGTTTTTGAAATTTACCGAATAAAATTCACACACAAAACGCCCTGATTCAGGGGCGGTGTAAGTATTAACTTTGGAGTAGTCAATGACAGTAATTAAAGGATGTTTTGGTTTTTCAAATCCTGCAATATCGTGTAACTCGCTAATTGATTTTACCCGGTATATATTTTCTTCATGTTGCATAAATAATAGTCCGTTGAATTTTTTTAATTAGCATTTTATTTATTATGTAATACGTTGAAATACATAGAAATAGAGAAATATTTCCAAGTATTTCAATTTGCTTCCATGTATTTCAAATTCAACGTGTTACAAAATATTTACCAAAGTATTGATAAAAGAATCAATTTATTATTTGACATGCAAAGTAATCTATTCATTCATTTGTTGAAAATAGTTAAATTACGGTTTGTCCTATTCAAATTACAGGTGGTCAGTCGCTTTTAAAATGACACACAACTATTCTATAATTTTATATCTATTGCCATCATGTCCAATTTATCTATAAATATTTGGTTATAACAATATCTTGCTAACCGTTACCAAATTAAATACAATAAACCAAACAGCAAAATAATTGGGCGTAAGAGTTGCCCAAAGTTTTATGATGCTGAGTGTTTTGAGGTTTTATAACCGCAAAAATTTCCATGTATTTTTGGACATTTTTTTGTTCCAGGTTACGGTCACCTGTCTTCCACACTAAAAAATAATCCCCATGAGCCTTTATTTCTGTGTTGTAAATGTCTTTCCTGTTACTCCGGGCCGCCCACCAATACCGGAATAGTTCCGTGCTTTTAAATAGGCTTCAGCATACGGGACATCGGCCTCGTAACCGCGCACAACGGCCAATGTTTCATACATGTTCCACCAATCACGTGTCCCCTGTGATTGATGTTGATGCAGTGCTTCCTCTTTTTTGTTTATCACTTGGGTAATATCAATATAGTCGGTTGGGAAGAATTGAAAAGTCTTGGTATGTGGGCTGTTGGTGGTTTCGTAAAAGTAAAGATCAAACATAAAGCGTTGATCCAAAAACACGCGCCACGCGAGCAATCCGGTGGCTTGATGATCAGGATGAACATCAAGGGGCCAGGAGGTAGTCACCACATCAGGATTTATTTTCAGAAGCATCTCCGCCAGTTTACGGGTGTTGGCCGTATCGGCAGCCAGTGAGCCATCAATACCTCCAAAAAATTGAACGGATGCCCCGTTAACCGCCGCGGCCTTTTGTGCTTCCGCAGTGCGGATTGTCCGGGCTTCTGCTTGTGTTTTCCCACCAATACCTATTTCACCGGTGGTCATTGTTAAAATAATAACGGTGTCGCCAGCAGCCACGGAATTGGCAATCAACCCGCCACAAGATGCTTCGGCATCGTCGGGGTGCGGAGCAATGACAACAAGGATTTGACTCATAGATTTCTCTCCATAAAGGAGGAAAGTGCTGATTAGTAGCGCCAAGAACAGTTGCTTTTTCATTTTAGTTTCCTTTTCTGATAAATGAAGTTACAATTATAAAAATCATTCTACTGTATTTTTCTTATTGAAACAATTCCCCCCATCTAACCCGAATTTGTACAGACAATCCCCTTTTGAAAGGATATTCATTCCTGCCGACACGTCGTTGTGCCAATGAGCCCCAATCTCTGCTCTGTCTGTGACTCTTACGATGCAGGGATGATAATCGTCCTGACGGAAATTAGTAAGAATGGCATCCATAGAAATACCTTCGAAAAAACGAGGCTCATACAAGTAGAAAAATATGAGTTCCTGTAAAGTACAGCCCACCTCATCGGGGGCAAATTTACTTACGGCCGATGCAGCAGAATGCGAGGCATACCTTTTCGAATCGTGGGTAAAGAAAATATATGGTCCCGGCAATCCGCCTGAAAGATGCGCTATTTCGTTATATTTCAAATAATTGTTGATTCCTGCTTTTGCTATTAATTCCGCAACCGGAAGCCTGGGATCCACCACGACCGGGAAATCAAACCGATTCTTGTATCCCGGAAAAGTGGGGTCTCCAATCATGCGAAACGTGTTTGCATATTCCTGATCCGATAATTTTAAAAGTTCCGGAAATCCCAGGTTTATTAAGTGGTCTATTTGATTTTTGATTGTATTTATTTGTACAGTCATCATTTACAGTCGTTCTATTTGAGTGAATTATTGGGTAGCCTTACAAAAGCAATGTTAAAATTTTGCTTCACCACGCTGTGGTTGCAATTTTTATTTCCGGACGGCACGCTGGTATTTATCTAATAACTCAGGGGTATCAATGGAACCATGATGGTGGATTTGCCTCCAAACCCCATCCGTTTTAGTAAAAACCCGTGTTGTTCTTATGGCTAAGTCAATATTGTCACTTCCTGTTTTGAAATATCCCCGCTCTCTTCCGGTTGCAAAGAACATGTTAATGGTACGGTGAATTGTATAATCGTAAAACTCAACATAAACCTGCGCCTTACCATTAAAAATCCGGTCGTAGCCCTCCGAAATTTCGATCCACCCCCGGCGGATACCGCCTATGGGATTGTCCATGGAAATTTCATCGGTGTTGAGCCAAGATTTTTCCATCAGTTTCAAATCGCATTTATTAAAAGCCTTGTAGAATAACGATAAAGCTTTGGTTTCATCATCTTTTAACAGTGTAGTTTCTTCGTTACCTGTAATGGGCGTTTTCATTGTTTCCATATTTCTCTTCATTTTATTAGCGTATAAACATTTGGTTATTCAACAGTAACCTTATCGCCGTGCGATTTAGGTTCCGAAACGACGATAAATTCCAAATCGGTACCGGTATTGTTTAAAATCTGATGCACTGCTCCTGGCTGTATCAAAATCCCTTTGCCTGGCATTACCGTGAAAATTTGTCCATTGATTTCAAAAGTGGCCAAACCCGACAGGATATAGAAAAACTGTTGTGCCTTTTCGTGATAATGCCGTTTTTCCATTGTCATGCTTGGCATGGTCTCTTTAATAACTGATAAACGATCCGATTTTACAAAGTGCCATCCATCACATTGGTCGCCCCAATGATAATGTTCAGCGTTATGGGTGTCAATAATCATGTTAATGTCTCCTACTTTTGAATGAACTATTGCTTTTTTACTATCGGTTGATTTTATAAATCTATAATTTCCAATGATTTTCATGGGATACCAGATAAAAATAGCATAAACTGTTTACCATACAAGTTTAGATAAAGTTATCCTATTAAAAATAGGGTGGAACGGCAAATTTATGAACTACTAATTCACAAATGCAAAAACCTTCCTCACTCTCGTCAGGAAGGTCCAATAATTAGTGGATGCTCATTGTTGAACTAAACCCCTCGCAGGATAGTTATTCCAATTATGGCATTCTTTCTTAAACAAAAAATAAATGACACCTCTTTAAAATTCCGTTGATGTAGTTCAAGCTGGAGTTATTCGCTAACGTTCACGTCGTGTTAGGCATTACGTACCACACGAAGTCCTATTTATTAACGGACCATTGTTTATTCTCCTGCATTACCAACTTCTCTTATTTCAACACTTGTATTTTCCCCATTAAGTATTGGACATTTCTCTGCAATCTTAGTGGCATCGTTTAAGGATTTTGCCATAATAATAATGTAACACCGACAACAGAATTATTATCAGAAACATATGGTCCTTCTATAACTGAATTATGAGGTTTCAAAACTCTTCCTTGTTTGGTAAAATGATTTCCTCCATCTGCCAACTGTCCCTTGCCGGCTATATTATTTATCCACGCCATCCATTGCTGCATATAAATATTCATCTGTTCTTTCGATGGCTGAGCGTCCTTAGTTGTTATGTCCATTCTGAACATTAATACAAATTCTTTCATATTCTCACTTTTATTTATTACTGAAAATAGAATTAGAGCTTTTGTTATGCAATTTAGTTAAAAACAATCCCCATGAAGAACATTTTCATGAGCCTCTGTTGTGTGCTGGGCACTTTTTAAATGTTTTTAGATTTTAATTTTATTAAATCAGACTCAAACTTATCAAATTTGAAGTCCTTAAAATAATCAATATTTGAATAAGATAAATCTTATCGTTCCCCTTTTTATTAGTGTTAAAATCCACGTACATCATTTTGTTTCGATATGTTTTTCCTATCAATTTTTGAGGAATGCCGTATTTAAAAAACAAAAATATGAATCGGAACGATTCTGTCTATTAATCAAAATTCATTTAACAAAAAACACATTGTTTTGTGGAACTGAATCATCTATTGAATCAATATGTTGAAACTATTGAAATCAACATCTCTTTCAATCTTTATTAATGTAAAATCATCTTTTTTGTCAACGTTATCCCTGCCCCGTGGTTTAAGTTTTTCAACCGCAATAGACACTGCTGCACAAAGGTATTTTTTATTTGCAGCACGTTGCATATGCAGTTTGAATTCTTTAACCACTGAGGTACACAGGAGAATTTAATATTCTGCATTTTTCCTTTCCATCTTTTTTGAAATAACACGAATGTAGCAGAATATACCACAAACCTCCGTAACTGCTTTTGCCGGGAATCAGCAATTCATAAATGCACTAATTTCACATTATGAATTTGAAGCAGGAAAGAATATTATCGCTAGATGCCCTCCGTGGATTCGATATGTTTTGGATCATCGGGGGCGATTTATTGTTCCGTACCTTAGGTCAGGTTACCGATTGGACGTGGGCCGATGGCTGGGCAAAACAAATGGATCATGTGGCCTGGGAAGGTTTTCATGCCTACGATTTGGTGTTTCCATTGTTTATGTTTATTTCAGGGGTAGCCATTCCATTTGCATTGTTGAGTAAAATTGAAAAGGGAACCCCCAAAAAACAACTCTATAAAAAGATAATTACCCGGGCGTTGATTCTAGTGGGGTTAGGTTTGGTTTATAACGGATTGTTGTATTTCGATTTTAAAAACATTCGTGCTGCCAGTGTTTTAGGACAAATTGGATTGGCCTATCTGGTTGCATCCTTGATTGTTTTAAATACAAAATCGTTTTTAGCAAGGTTGTATTGGTTTTTAGGAATCATTATTGGTTATGCAGACATTCAGTTGTGGATTCCGGTTCCAGAATTTGGAGCCGGAGCGCTCAATCCTGAAGGTTCTATCAACAGTTTTATCGATTCCCGCTTTTTGCCCGGAACCATGTATGGTGGCACCTTTGATCCGGAAGGATTGCTTTGCATTATTTCCGCCTCGGCATTAACCCTACTGGGAAGTTTAGCAGGTGAGTTATTACGGAGTACAAAATTTACAAACAACCGAAAAGTGGTACTGCTGAGCTCAATGGGTTTGTTGTTTATTTTGATGGCTTTAACAGTTAGTGGATTTTATCCCATCATTAAATCGGTCTGGACCTCATCGTTTAATCTGTTAACAGGTGGAATCAGCTTACTATTGCTGGCAGGCTTCTATTTGGTAATTGATGTATGGAAGTTTCAAAAATGGAGTTTTGTTTTCAAAGTCATCGGGTTAAATTCCATTACCATTTACATGGCCAAACGCATCATCGATTTCTGGACACCAGCCGATTTTCTGTTACATGGGGTCGCCGGATGGTCCGGAGATTTTCAGCCGGTAATAATTATCCTTGGAATGTTGTCTTTGGAGTGGCTGTTGCTCTATTTTTTATATAAACGTTCTTTGTTTTTAAAAGTATAACCGGAAACCGGAAACTGGAGACCGGAAACCGATCTCATATCTTAATACTGAAGTCTTGATAATGAATACTATATTAATATAAACAATGTATAACTTAAACTTAAAATGTATGAAAAAACTTCTATTCTCTTTAACTTGTGTGGTTGCCTTCAGCTATTTCAGCGTTGGTCAGGAATTGATCCAAAACGGCAATTTTTCGTTACCCGATAATGGAACAAAATATCTTAAAATTGATTCTATACCAAATTGGTGTACCGATGCAACCACAGCCGACGAAAATGGGCGCGAATTTGTAGAAAACAATGGGGTTGCCTGGATATGGGATGAAAGTAAAAGCATCTATCAAGTGATTGGAACCGTTCCATCTACAGAAACAAGTTATGCTATCGGTTTTGATATTACTTGTACCTATACCTGGTGGGCCGATTATATTACTGACTATTATATTATTTTCAGCACTTTTACCGGAACCGATACTACCAATCGGGCCGTACTCGATTCGGTGAAATTCACATACAATTGTGCTTCTGCTAATTGGAGTGTATTTGCACATCAAACCGGTACCTATGTGATTCAGACTGGTAATGCCCATGCAGGTGAAAATCTGGTAGCTGAAATTAAAATTTTTAATTCCGCTGATTTTGGATACGGCTCATCCTATACCTATTTGCAGCTCGATAATGTGAGCATTATCAAATCGGGTACAGGTGTAGCTGAAAATCAATTCTCTGATCTGAAAGTGTTCCCGGTTCCGGCTAAAAACGTAATGACAGTTTCGAACAATCAGTTCATTGAAAAAGTAACCTTGTTTGATATTACCGGTAAGGAAATCAAAAAAGAATGGATAAATAAATCCGAAGCCAATTTGAATATTGAAACAATACCAAGTGGTGTTTATTTCTTAAATATTTTGTCGAATGGGCAATCTGTGACCCGCAAGGTAGTGGTTGAGTAGTTTAGTGTAGGAAATGATGAAAAGGGTTGCCGGTGGCAACCCTTTTTTATTAATAATGCTACTATCGTCTTGCGACAACCTGTGAAACCCCACCTCAATAAATTCCTTTTGCCAGATTTGGAACAAAGTTTCATTAATTTTTAGCTTTAAAACGATTGAGATAAAATTCGATTATAATCGAATTAAAAATAAATGCATTATATTTGTTCGATTATAAAAGAAACGTGTAATTATGATAGTTCGCCATCGGTATCTGGATCGTATTACTCCGTTTATTGATAAACCACTGATAAAAGTGGTCACCGGAATCCGCAGGTGCGGAAAAAGTACATTGCTAAAGCAAATAGCCGATTCCATTTTGGAAAAAGGTATTGATAAAAGCAAGGTTCTTTTTATCAATAAAGAGTTATTTGAATTCGATTTTATCAAGAACTATCCAGATTTACACCACTATGTTACTTCAAAGAACACATGTGATTCAGGAACCTGTTATCTATTCATCGATGAAGTTCAAGAGATCCAGGATTGGGAAAAAGCAGTAAATTCATTTTTGGCCGAAGGAAAATATGATATATTTATCAGTGGTTCGAATGCCCGGATGTTATCATCCGACCTTGCTACTCTTATTGCTGGTCGGTATGTAGAATTCAGGATGTACCCACTTGCATATGCCGAATTTCTCGATTTTCTGAAAATGACTCATGTTATTGAAACCTGTGGTGATCCTTTTATGGAGTACATCAAATATGGTGGTTTTCCCGGTTTGCACTACTTAGTATGGGATGAGGAGGTAATCCGTCAATATTTAAGTTCATTGTACCATACTGTTGTACTGAAAGATGTGGTAATCCGTAATCAAATTCGGGATGTAGCTATTTTAAACCGTGTTTTTAATTTTATTGCAACCAATTGCGGCAATATTACAACAGCAAAAAGTATCAGGGATTACTGGAAATCGCAAGGCAGGAATCTATCGACGGATACAGTAATAAATTATATTCAGTTTGCGATGGATGCCTTACTCATTCATCAGGTAAAGCGCTTTGATATTCAGGACAAACGCACGCTTGAAACATTTGAGAAATATTTCTTAAGCGACACTGGTTTCAGTTTTGTCACAATAGGCAATACTCCCTCGCAGATTTCGGGGAAACTCGAAAATATAGTCTTAATTGAGCTTTTATCCCGAGGTTTTATTGTAACCATCGGAAAAAATAATCAGCAAGAAATTGATTTTATTGCTTCTCGTGGGAATGATAAGTTGTACATACAAGTTTGTACTACTTTAGTGGGTGATCAGGTTTGGGAACGCGAATACAGCGCATTCAGGGGAATTCAGGATCATTACCCTAAACTGATTGTTTCACTCGATACTACAGGTTTTTCTACAAATACAGAAGGTGTTAAATGGATGAACATTAAAGATTTTCTATTGGATGTGCAATAGTAATCTTTAGATACTTCATTTTTAAAATTGGGCAGATTTTTATTCTACAACCGCCTGAATCCCACCTCAATAAATTCCTTTTGCCAGATTTGGAACAGCACCTCATCAACCGGTGGTGTTGAACCTTTTTGCCGGAATAGTTCGTTTAATTCAGCTAGCTGGTCAATACTTACAAAAAGAGGAGGTGTGGCCGGGGCTGTTTCAACTTCGTAAGTTTTATGACCAATTTGTAAGCCTGAACCGGAGTTTCCATCTTTTACTTCCATTCCCTGATACCAAAAGATAAATCCACCCAAGGTATCTTTAAATTGCGCCAATTCTTCTATCGAAAGAGCCAGCAACTCTTTGTCCATCCGTTCTATCGGCCATTCCTGAGGGTTATTTTTCAGATGATTCCATATAGGTTCTGTAGCAAAAAACAGATGGCGGATGAACCCATTTTCGGTAATTTGTCCGGTTTGGGGGTGCAATTCCTGTATAATACGGTTCCGGAAACCGGCTTTTTGGTGCCGGTTTTTAAACTGGAAGGCACAATAATTAACCCCGAGGGGAAGATTCTGTTCTTTCACCTCTTTCATCAATTCAAAGGCAACCAGTTCCGATTCCCAAACTACCGGATGCTCCAAGCTCAGGTAGGTGTAGTTGTATTTCAGCAGTTTTGGGGCATTGTGGGGCGTTAACCGCATCTGATGCAGGTTCAGGTTGGTCACCCCGGCTTCCACGATTTCGGGTAAGAGTTGTTTCAATTTATCCAGTTCTCCGGGTACCGCGGGAATTTCAATGGTAACTGTGGGAATAATTCCTTTGGCCAGCTTTACAAAATCTAATGAAAATCTGGTGGCGCCAATATCGAAACGAACTTCGTTTAAACCTAAATCACGAAGGGTTTCAAATTTTTCACGGGTGGCCAATAATCCATTGGTGTACATCCAGATATACAAATCGGGAGTACACGATTTCCGTAATTCGGTTAAAAATGCCTTTACCTTTTCGAAGGCTAAAAAGGGTTCACCCCCGCTAAAACTGGCACCTTTAAAACCAAAACGGTTGATATAAGCGGCATAATCGGCCGGATGCTCAAAACTGATTTGCTGGGTTGTTGGTAAATGGTCCTCGGTTTGGCTGGTGGGGCAGTAAAAGCAATTGGCATTGCATACCCCGGTAATAAACAGGCACGACCATTCGCCTTTGCCGCACAATTGACAACCTTTGCTGATTTGGTTAATCCAGGGTTTGGTACGGTTAAAGCCCCATTGAAGTTTAGGGGCAGTGGCCGATTCCAAAACTGATCGCTGCGCCTCCATCTCTTCGGCTAAGTAAGGATTGAGCCATTTTACTTCACCAAATTTTTCGTACTGCGTGCGGTTCCGGTTCATCAAGGTATTTAGGTAATTATCAAAAGCTTCCATGGTTGTATTTTCTTTAAAAATTTGTGGCGCAAAGATAGGGGAAATTGAAAAATAGAAGCTGGAAGTTAGAAAATAGAAATTGGGAAGATGGGAAATGGCACAGAAACCTATCAAACCGGAAATTTGAGCAAAAATCTACGAGCTACCAATCACGAACCACAAGCTATGAACTACGAACTATGAGCCGTACCCTCTCTTTAAATCACTAATCAAGTTGTTTTTTAATAGTTGGAATGAAAATAAAAATTGAAATCCTAAAAACGGTTCCCTGTATGTTATCGTTGGAATGACTCTTTTTCGCTAAAACTGCAATAACTGACTTTTTTGTTGGTTATCGAACTAGATACACTCATATTTTCTCTGCACACTTCAAAATAATCGTCATAAAGTGATTTGTAAAATAGGGTTATTTTAATCTTCTCTTTGTTTGCTTCAATTAGTTCAAAGTTATTTTTTCCGTTTGAAGTAAATATTGGAAAGATTTGTTGCGGAACAAGCATCCGGTTTTTTAGTTTTGATGCAGTAAAATTTTCAACTGCAGTTTTCTCTCTATTCATTAAAAGGAATAATTCATCCCAACTGTTCACAGGAATTGAGTCATATTCAATTTTAGTTGCCAAAATCTCCGCCGGACCTAATCCACTGTTGGTAATAGATATGATAATTTCCTGAGAATTGCTTGAAAATGAGATGTCAATTCTGGGCATAACCGAAAGATGCATCTGTTTCTGCATCAATCGAACTTGTGATATTGAAACAAACAATGCGCTTAGACTTATTAGTAAAGCTGAAGCGCTTAGTATAATATCAGGAAATGAAATCTTATTCTTCCCTCTTTTTCTACTTTTCTCAATTGACATGGTTGATTATAGATTGGCTGCAAGATAAACTTTTTTAGTTTAATTAGTCGAATATTTAATCTGGAGGCTAATTCTTATTTATGCAAAAAACCGCAGAGCAGGTAATTGTTAATTTTCTTTGCGACACTCTGTTTATAACACTTTGCGGTAAAAAATATTCTTTTCTGCTAATTAAACGACATTGAATAGTAAATTGAAAAAAATCTTAACCTTCTATTGATTTACATTTATACATTTGTTTTTGGGGTTAAATTATACACAACATTAAGTGTATGAAAAGTAGGCGATTGCGTAATACTTCACTTTCAAAATACACAAAAGTTGAAACGGGCTACAACCCTTGAATAACCTACTGTTCCGGCAATTTTTATGCCGCGCTGTTGGCTGTTCGGCATTTTATCCGATTAAGAGATTAATTCTTTTTCCAAGTCCAAATTCAAATATTCTGTATAAAGTAGATAGTTGAATGTCACATTTACCATTTTCAAGTCGAGAAATATAACTTTTTTTAGTCCCAACTTTTTCAGCAAGTTGCTCTTGTGTCATGTTTGCTTCTTTTCGTGCATTTTTCAACATTTCACTAATAACAAAATATTGAGCTTTTTCTTCAAAATTATCTCGTTTTTCTGTTCCGATTTTTCCGTACTTAATGTCTAATAGCTCATCAAAGTTCTTAGCATTTTTAATCATTTTTTTGTCCATTTTATTTCTTTTTCGAGTTAAAATATTCGTTTTTAAGTCTCAAAGCCAAATCAATTTCTTTTTTTGGTGTTTTCTGCGTTTTCTTTTGAAACCCGTTGAAGAGTATGACCAAATTCCTTTTGTCAAAACAGCAGAAAATTCGATAAATATTGCTTTCAAATTCTATACGGATTTCATAAAGTCCGTTTGTTCCTGTTAGTGTTGAAGAAATTTTTTCGGGACATTCTACACATTCCGAATGATTTTGAAAACAAATTCAATTTTTTCTTGAACTTTCTCTGGTTGTTCCAAATAAAAGTCCGTGAAATAGTTGCCGTGAAAAATGATTTGTCTTTGAGTTTCCATGGCACAAAGTTAACTTAAAAGTTATCTTACTCCAAATTTATAATCAGAATTTCAGTTGCTGCTGTTTTTTCACGCTGACACCTAACTATTATATCATTTCATATCTATTGCATTTATATCCATTTTAAATAAAATTATTCCAATTACCCAAACAATAGATTGTTCAAATAATCCAGCCCCCCTCTCAAATCAAAAAAAAACCGTACCTCATAATATTATGGCAACGGATTTTAACTTACCAAAAACGTTGTAACCATGCCTATATAAACGGGAACAATATTTTTTGTCAATAAAAATCTTTGGAAACAGAAAAATGATTATTTTTGCAATCCTGTTGCGGGAGTAGCTCAGGGGTAGAGCATCAGCTTCCCAAGCTGAGGGCCGTGGGTTCGATTCCCATTTCCCGCTCAACATGAAAGTCTGATTGGGTAACCTATCAGACTTTTTTTATAAACCGGAGACTGATATTTATGCTACAGGCTTTTGTTAACAATTGCTTTTATTAGATTTGCATAAAGAATTGGATGTAATGGCTTAATTCATTGATATGGAAGATAGAATCGGTTCGGTATTGATAGTTGTGGAACAAAAAGATGAGGTTTCAAGGCTGAGCCAAATCATCTCCAACCACAGCAATATTATTATTGGGCGGCAAGGTATCCAGCTCAAAGAACAAAACCGGAGCATTATTTCTTTGGTACTTGAAGGCTCCACCGACGAATTGGGCTCCCTGACAGGTCAATTGGGAAAACTAAAAGGCATCCATGTGAAATCGGTCGTAATTAAAAGTAATTAACCATGTGGGGGACTCTTATCAATGCCGGGGCCATTGTGGTAGGGAGCATTCTTGGGCTGCTGTTTCATTCCAACATCCCCAAAAAATACATTCAAATCATTTTCCAGGCCATTGGCCTGTTTACCCTTTTTGTGGGAATTGCCATGTCCTTAAAAACAAGCAATTACCTGATTCTGGTATTTAGCATGGTTATTGGCGCCATTCTAGGCACAATGATGGATTTGGAGAAATTGATCAACCGTTTTTCGGAAAAATTAAAAACCAAAATAAAGACCGACAACAATAAATTCAGCGAAGGGATGATATCCGCTTTCCTGCTCTATTGCATGGGTAGCATGACCATTCTGGGTGCTTTTGAGGAGGGATTGGGGAGTTCACCCAATCTGCTGCTTGCCAAATCGCTGATGGATGGAGTCTCGTCCATCGCATTAAGTGCAGGCCTGGGAGTGGGGGTCATCTTTTCTGTTGTACCCTTGATGCTCTATCAAGGCGGGTTGACACTGTTTGCCAACTTGCTGAATGACAAACTCTCGGAACCCATCATCAATGAACTTTCGGCAGTAGGTGGGCTCATGTTGATTGGCATGGGGTTGAATATTCTGGAGATTGCCAAAATAAAAGTTATCAATTTATTGCCAGCATTGGTTATTGTGGTAGTTTTGGTTTGGCTATTTTTGTAATTTAAGATGGATTCCATGAAAAGTAAATTGTTTTATAGTGTGGGTTCTAAGTCGGAAACTGGCGTTGCCAATGAACACAATACCGATTCCCTGCTCGACTTTACCATCCTCGATGGACATGTTCTTGCTTTAGCCGATGGACACAACGGCCCGGGAGGACATGGTGCCTTAGCTTCAAAATTGGTGGTGGAAAGTATCAAAAAGTATTTTTTCAACCGGTCGTATCAGGAGATGGAAAAAGCACTGACCAATGCCATTACTTATGCCAACTTTACCCTTCACGAGCAATCGAACAAAGATGAAAAATATAGAGGCATTGGCAGTACGCTGGCAGTCCTGATTACACGTACCGATAAAATTTACTATGCATATGCCGGCGATAGCCGTATTTATTGGCTCCGGAACAATGAATTGCAGCCGTTGACCCGCGACCATGTCGTGAATGTGGAAGATATTCCCAATTCAGAAGTCAGTATTTTGCTGGGGAAGAACAAAGATATCCGCTTTGGGGTAAGTAAAAACCCGATTCTTGCCCAACCCGGCGACCTTTTCATGCTTTGTACCGATGGCCTGACCGATGTGTTGACAGAGGAGGAAATCCATGAGATTTTGAACGATACAAATACCTCGCCGGAACATAAATGCTTGCTGCTTACCGAGAAAGTCCGCGCAAAAAACGGATCAGGTGATGCCAGCATCCAAATCATCGAGTTTTCAACAATTGCGGAACCAAATTCAAAAACAACCAAAAAGAGTATGAGATATTTTTTAACAATCCTGTTTGCATCCCTCATGGTACTTGTCGTTGGATACGCGGGTTACCTAATTTACGCTAAATATGTCAATCAACCCATTCCTAGCGATGAACCGGTTGAGGCGAAGGATATAAATAATAAAGTTAGGTCACAGGACACAAACTATCCGACAGATGAAACTGCAATGGTTGAAGAGGGAGACGATGCTGTATCGCAACTTGAAAACAAACCATTACGGACGGAACAAAAAACAATAAAACCTGAAAGTCCTGTTCAAAAAGAGGATAGACCCCAGGTATCGAAAACGGAAACTGATAAAACGGTGACAAAAACCAAAGAGCCGGTTAAAAAAGACACAAAACAGACTACTACCAAAGAACAGGTTTCGAACAATGAACAGAAATTTCACATACATAAAATTCAAAGTGGCGAAAACCTTTACCGTATTGGGTTACGCTACCATGTGGCGCAACAAAAGCTGATCGATCTCAATGGGACAAAGGCTACCAGCTTTATTGCCGGCCAGGAACTGAAGATTCCGGTGACAGCCTTGCATAAAGTGGCTTCTGGTGAAACACTCAAAGGCATCGCGGTTAAATATAAAGTTTCGTCCGATTTAATCATCAAAGCCAATAAAATGGAAAACAACCAGACGTTGAAAAATGGTGCTACCTTAATTGTTCCCTTGCCTTAACAGGTTGTTCCACCAATCCATTCTACATTAAAAAAGCAAGGCTTGTGAATAAAAAAGAGTTGTTGTTAAAACTGCTACCGGGGATTCTCCCGATTCTCATATTTATTGCTGTTGACGAAATTTGGGGAACCAAAGCGGGGCTGATTGTAGCTATTGCTTTTGGGGCATCGGAGTTGGCCTTTTTATGGATAAAAGATAAGCGTTTCGATAAGTTTGTCCTGTTCGATACATTACTACTCGTTGCCTTGGGTGGTGTTTCCATCCTTCTCGATAATGATGCCTTTTTCAAATTAAAACCGGGGATTATTGGGGTTATCTTTTGCTTGATGCTGGGGTTTTCGGCGTTTAGTCCCCGGAATTTCCTGTTCGATATGTCAAAAAGATATATGAAAGGGGTGGATTTTAACGGGCAGCAGCAGCAACAATTTACACAAAGCCTTAAAATACTGTTTTATATTACCGTTTTTCATACCGTTTTGGTGTTCTATTCGGTTTGGTATTTGCCCAAGGAGGCTTGGGCGTTTATCAGTGGCGGATTGTTATACATATTGATAGGTGCCTGGTTTTTGTTTGAATTTGTAAAAAAACGTTGGCAGATAAAAAAACTTGCCTCGGTGGAATGGCTCCCGCTGGTAGATGAACAAGGAAAAATCGTAGGAAAGGCCACACGTGAGGAGGCACATCTGCATAAAGAATGGCTACATCCGGTGGTACACCTGCATGTACTAAATTCCAAGGGGGAATGGTACCTGCAAAAACGACCCATGCACAAAAAAATACAACCCGGCAAATGGGATACCGCCGTGGGTGGTCATGTAGGCTGGGGCGAACGCATTGAGGATAGCTTAAAGCGCGAAACGATGGAAGAAATCGGCATCGTTCAGTTTGTACCCGAACTGGTGCTGAAATATGTCTGGAAATCGGAGGTGGAATCGGAACTGGTTTTTTGCTTTATCACCCGGTTCGATGGTACCTTAATCCCCCACCCCCAAGAGTTGGATGGAGGAAAATTCTGGAAATTGGAAGAACTGAAACAATCCATGGGAAAAGGATTATTCACCCCCAACTTTGAACATGAGTTCCAATTGTTGATACAGAGCTTCAGGAAAGCCAAAGCAAAATAAGAAAAAACATTGTTGATCGATAAAATTTATTTCGTCCCTAAAGGGACTTTATTTTATTTGATACTGATTTTTCTACTACATCTTGTTCCTATCGGAACAATTATCAGATTTACGTAATTTAAATCTGTTCCTGGCACCTCAAATTTTACTTTGTCCGTTTAGGGTCAAAACAGACTACCAATATTAAATCCCTCCGGGATTTTGTGTGTTTAAAAAATCATCGGATGAATATTTTAAATTAAAAATTCATCCGATAACTAGGACATTCATGTAATATTGGTAGATATTTAGTTACATTAAAATTTTAAGTCCCGTAGAAACAAAATAAATTTAATTGGTTAACAATGATTTCATTTAATGATGTACCATTAGCTTTTTCACCGTTACCCGGTTGGTTTGCCTCCATTGAACTACTATGTAATAATGATTTATTGTTAAAATAACTTGTTTGCTAAAGTAAACTCATTATCACATTTATTATGTTAATTTCTCCAATAATGCAGTTCTGTTAACCATAAATTTTGTAATATTGGTTAATTATTTTAACCTATAAAATACACAATCATGAAAAAACAACTTTTCACAGTATGCCTTGCATTAACCGCGCTATTTTTAATTACCTGCGAAAAAACCGAACCTGTTACCAAAATTACCACGGATAATGTAACTGTTACCGGGGCTACCAGTGCCAGCATTGAGGGTGAACTTGGCGAACAAGCCCAATTCGGAAACATACAATACGGCATTTGTTACGACACAACCCCCAACCCTACTATTACCGATAGCAAAATAGAACTTAACAACCCAAAAACAACTTTTACCACCGAAATTAGCAACCTTGAACAAAACACGAAATATTATGTGCGTTCTTTTTGTTGTAACGGGGACGAAGTAACCTATGGCAACCAGCTTACATTTACCACCCTTAAAAGTAACCCTGTACTAACAACTACACCCGTAACTTATACAACAGGTAGTGATCCTATCAGTGGGGGTAACATTACCTCCGACGGGGGTGCACCCATTACCGCCCGTGGCATATGCTGGGCAACCACTACCAACCCAACCACAGCTAACCGTATAACCACCGATGGCTCTGGTACAGGCACCTATACCAGTACCTTAACCCGGATAGTTAATGGCATTACCTATTATGTTAGGGCGTATGCTACCAATAGTAACGGTACATTTTACGGAAATGAGCAAACATTTAACACCAACAATCCTTTGCTTACCACTGCCACAACTACCAATATAATGGCTACTACCGCCACCAGCGGGGGAACCGTTACTACCGAAGGTGGTTCCCCGGTTACTGCACGGGGTGTTTGCTGGGCAACCACCACAAACCCTACCACAGCCAACAGTAAAACCACCGATGGTTCAGGAGTTGGCACCTTTACCAGCAATTTAACCGGGTTAACAACAAGCACCACCTATTATGTAAGGGCGTATGCTACTAATGGTGCAGGTACAGCTTATGGGAATGAGCAAACATTTACCACCATAGGCCTCCCCATCCTTACCACAACCACAACAACCAATATAATGGCTACTACCGCCACTAGCGGAGGTACCATTACTACCGATGGTGGTTCTGCGGTTATTGCACGGGGTGTTTGCTGGGCAACTACTGCCAACCCTACCACAGCCAACAGTAAAACCACCGATGGCACAGGAATAGGCACTTTTACCAGCAATTTAACCGGATTAACCATCAGTACCACCTATTATGTAAGGGCGTATGCTACCAATAGTGCAGGTACCGTTTATGGAAACCAACAAACATTTACCACTACCAACGGTATTCCTACCCTTACCACTGCCGCAACCACCAGCATATTTACAACTACCGCTACTAGTGGGGGAACCATTACTACCGATGGAGGTTTGGCGATTACCGCCCGGGGTATATGCTGGGCAACCACCACCAACCCAACCACAGCCAACAGTAAAACTACCGATGGTTCAGGTATTGGCACTTTTACAAGTAATTTAACCGGGTTAAATGCCAGCACCACCTATTATGTAAGGGTGTATGCTACCAACAGCATGGGTACTTTTTATGGGAATGAGCAAACATTTACAACCAATGGACCCGGAGAACCCTTAACCGACATTGATGGCAATACCTATAATACCGTATGGATTGGGGGGCAATTGTGGATGGCTGAAAACCTGAAAACCACTAAATACACCGATGGTATGCCCATTCCTTTGGTAACCGATAATGTTCAATGGGCTGGGTTAACAACCGGCGCTTATTGTTGGTATAACAACGATGTTGCCAACAAAGCTATTTATGGAGCCTTATACAACTATTATGCTGTACAAACAGGTAGTATAGCTCCCATAGGCTGGCATGTACCCAGCGAAGCCGAGTGGACCCAATTAGAAAATTACCTTGGCGGCTCAAGCATTGCCGGGGGCGCACTAAAAGAAACGGGCACAACGCATTGGCTTAGCCCCAATGCCGGCGCAACCAATATAACCGGATTTACAGCCCTGCCAGGTGGCCTCCGTCGCAGTTATGGCCCGTTCGACAGTATTGGAAGAAACGGTTTCTGGTGGAGTTCTACCGAGTTCAATGCCGCAGGGACGTGGTACCGTGTCATGACCTACGCTGACAGCTATGTGGGCAGTACCAGCAAGCCTAAGGAGTTTGGGTTTTCTGTCCGTTGCGTGAGGGATTAATTTATTTAACTATTTGATTATTCTCTCGCCAAAGGCGGGCGTTTTTTTCAGAAAAGCTCAGAAATAGAAAATGCCGTGCAAAAATAATTGTGCGGCTTTTTTTTATGCATGGTGGTAAAGCAAAAGTGGCAAGGGTTGCGGTTTTAGCAATAAATAAAAACTGTAGCGTACAAAAAAATGGCTACAGGATTTAGAGAAAAAAATTTATCCGTTTAAAAAATAACTGCTTTGCAAAAAAACATGAATAAGGTAATAAGGTAACTTTTTTTGTATCACCTTTTTCTACTAAGGTTTTGAAATGAAAATAAGGTGAAAAAACCTTATCCTTTGGGTTTTAACCTTAGTAGGAAATATCCATCATCCCACGGCAGCACATTAATACCTTATTTTTGATTTTAACATTAAGGTAATAAGGTTTAATTCTACTATTTATCTAATGCTACTAAGGTTTTAACATATAAATAAGGCATTTAATAACCTTATCCTTTGGGCTTTAACCTTAGTAGGAAATATCCATCATCCCACGGAAACACCTTATTACCTGATTTTTGATTTTAACAATAAGGTAATAAGGTTTAATCCTACTGTTATATCTAATGCTACTAAGGTTTAGAAATGAAAATAAGGTAAAAAAACCTTATCCTTTTGGTTTAACCTTAGTAGGAAATATCCATCAACCCACAGCAGCACCTTATTACCTTATTTATTCCAGTGTAATGTCTTTTCATAATAATCAATGAATTTTTCATATTCCTCAGTAAATGTTACCTTTCGATGATGTTCTTTTTGGTTTAAAATATATTTACAAACCCTGTCAATATCCTTTTTAGAAACAGAAAATGCTGAAGCTGATGTTTGCCAGCTAAAGTGAAATTTGGTCAACTTGTTTTCATTTATAAATTTTGTTGTGCTTTCCTCGATAATGCCTGCTATATAATCTTCAGATATTTTCGGTGATCGGGATATTAAAAAATGAACATGTTCGGGGTTAGCATAAATTGCATAGAGCTTACAATTATATTTTTTTACTACCCCGGTAATAAATTTTTCAATCCGTTCACGGTGAGGTTCTAAAATAATTGGCTCTCTGTGTAAAGTTGTAAAAATGAAATGAGTATATAAGTTATTGTATTGAATATCCATTTTAATAAGGTAATAAGGTGGATACTATATCTACGAATTTTCTACTAAGGTTGAAACATAAAAATAAGGTTAAAAATTCAAAATTGAAAAATGTATTTGATTAAATCATGCAACATCAGGTAAACGTAGATTTTTCCTTGATTTTAACAATAAGAATTACACCTATTGTAATCCCCTGAATCCGCAAGTCACGGTGTGACTCTTTAATAAACTGAACGTTATAAAAAAATTAGGGGTGCTATTAATTTACAAGTCACACCGTGACTATCAAAGAGTTGACCTTTATTCTGCGGGATCAGGGTAATTCTACAAGTTTTCAAGATAAGAAAAAGGTTTTTAATGACCTTATCCTTCTGGTTTTAAACTTAGTAGGAAATATCCATCATTCCACAGAAACACCTTATTATCTTATTTTTGATTTTAATAATAAGGTAATAAGGTTTAATCCAACTGTTTTATCTAATGCTACTAATATTTTAACATAAAAATAAGGTTAAAAAAACCTTATCCTTTGGGTTTTAACCTTAGTAGGAAATATCCATCACACCCACGGAAACACCTTATTACCTTATTTGGTATTGGTACACAATCTTAAAAAAGATAAAAAAAAAACTGCCGGGTAAATTCCGGCAGTTTTTGTATGGATTTTTTAATGATGTACCATCAGTTTTTTCACCGTTACCCGGTTGGTTTGCCTCCATTGAACCAGATATATTCCGGAAGCTAAATCCTGCACACCAATGGTAAGGTGTGGTGAATTTCCATTGGCCTGCAACTGCTTAACCACCCTGCCCTGTTGGTTCAATACTTGAACCATGGCATCGGCATACGAGGCATTGGGGTTAAACACCATAAACACCTCATCGCTGGCCGGGTTGGGGAACAGTACAAAATCGGGTTCGGCGTTCCGGGCAAACCATTCTTCGATACCCACGGTGTTCGATGTGGTATCGCTGGTGGCTGTTTGCAACACCTCAAAATTGTTTTCATCCTGAACAAAGGCAATTACGACCAGGTTCTTTACCGAATCGATATAACTGTTGGCGGTGTAATTATACGAATAACTGGCTGTTTCATTGGCCGCCCAGTTGGTTTTGATATATTCACCGGCAGGTGAAGGCACAAACCGGCGCAACACATTCTGGAACGTGAAGGTTTTGTTGCCGGCATTGTAGGCCACATTCTTTTCAACAATGGCGGTGAACAATTGCAATTGCCTGTTTTGGATGTCGGTTAATGCCTCCAGGTCAATCTCAATTCCAAGGTTATTACCGGCAGGGGTAACTTTTAAATCAACAGTAAACAACGGGTCGTACAATGCGCGGGTCATCAGTTTTTCGGCAGTAGGTGTAGCCGATGAATAATCGAAAGCCGTGGTTCCATCGAAATAGGTATAGGGCACTTTGGTGATGTTGTAGTACGATTCACGTGCATTTACACCCACCGGATATTTCAGATAAAGTTGGTTGTTATCGGAGATGCTCGATTCGTACAAAATCTGGATGGCATCTTCGGGTGTATTTTCGCGAAGTGTATTTAGGGTATTATCAGTATTGTACGAAGTGTTATTTTCGTAATTCGAGAAATGTTCCATTAATACCCGGCGGGTACGGTTGCCAATATGAATGTTATCGAAGGCAAATCCTTCATAGCTGTAAGCATCATCGGCATTGAATGCTAAACGGAACCGTACATTCGGGTTTCCCATAATATCGGATTCATCTAAATCGTGGCGGGCAACAACCCATGTTGTATCTTGACCAGTCCAACCCTGAGATTCACTATTTCCCGGTTTAATATAGATGTCGGCAGAGTTGTACCAGTTAATCCCTTCGTTAATTTTTCCTACCAACGACCAATTTTTTCCATCATCGGTGGAGTATTCCAAAACTACCCCATCGCGGATTTCCATCTGGTTAAAAATAGAAAGGCTGATCATGGGGCGGTTCAAGCCGGTAAAATCGAAACAGGGGCTGGTAACAGCAGAATTTTCGTTGATTTTATAGTTTGAACTTAAACCAGTAACATAAGCATTTTCGCCATGTGCCGCACTATTAATAATGGCACCCGAAGGAACTCCCAATTCCCAGCTATAGCCAACATCATCATTTTCTACAAGTGTTTCAGGAATCCATCCGCCGTTACCCTCTTCGAACGATTGGGAATAATCGTTCAGGTCTTTTAACACAATGGTAGGCCTGATGTGGATTGTTTTGGTTTGAGTACCGGAACAGGATGAATTCGTGGAATTTGATCTAATTGTATAGGTAACATGATATTCTCCCGTATCGGAAAATTGGTGTGTAGGTTTATATAAATCTGAACTGGATTGGTCGCCAAAATTCCATTGATACGTATAACTGGTACTTTCCGTATTGTTATTTTTAAATCTAATGGGAGTTTCGGTTTTCAAACATTCATTTTCCCAATCAAAAGAGGCTTGGGGGTTTAATTCCAGTTGTAACGTATGTATTGCTGATGCATCGCAACCCACATTGTCTAGTACCACTAATTCAACATTAACATCTCCTGGTGTAGTATACAAGTGACTTGTAGAATCTTCATTTGAAGCACTATTATCACCAAAATTCCAGGAATAGGAATCAATCGAACTTGACGGTGTATCTCCGGTATACCAGAAATGAATCGAATCAGCAATACAGATATCGTTATAATCAAAATCTACATCAGGGATATGATTAATCAGGATGGTATCGGCGGTTTCATTAGTACAACTTGTATTTGGATCGGTGGCAGTAAAAATTATAAAAATGTTATCAACACCCGAATAATCAGAGATTTTAATAACCTTTTCATCAACTGCCTGGCTAACCCCATTTATGCTCAGATTAAATATTCCATCCGTAAAGGAAGCATTACCTTCAATAGTTAAATCTCCATAATCGGAACAATATGCATCCTCTAAGTCATCGATTGAAACTACAGGTAATGCATTGATTATAGTATTCATACTTACCATGTCATTGCATCCATTACCGTCAGTAAATGTAAAAGTAACGGGATTATTGGAATTAACACCTGCTAGCTTAGGATTAAAGGTTCCACTCCCTGTATTCAGTGTCGTATCTACAATCCCCTTTCCTGAAAAAATTCCACTATCAGCAGGTTGGTTATTATAGAGGCCTGTAATCTCATAATTTTCATTTTCTAAACAGAATCCGGCATCAGGTTGATTAAATTCAATATCTAACACGGGTAAAGCATTAATTGTAATAGAACTAAATAATGTATCGGAACATCCATTTGGAGCAGTATAACTATATTTAAAATTATAGGTACCAGCATTTAATTTGTTAGGCTCATATCTGATGCTATCCGAATTTCCTTCTATTGATTCCATAAGAAAAACGGTGGTTTCCAATTTTCCACCACGGGGATTACCAACTATTGTATCTGCAAGGATATTTGCACAAATGGAAGAGTTCCAATGCAAACCTAACTCGGGTAAATCAAGTAAATTGAGAATAACCGTTGAATCAATGGAACAACTTCCTTGACTATAAGTATATTTCACCTCAGTAGTATAAGCGTTAGCAGCGGCTTTTTCAGGGTGGAAAATATCATCAACCATGTAATCACCAGAAAATGCTCCGCCTGCTGGTGTTGCACTTAGTGGGGTTGACACATTTCTGCAATACGATTTTGTAGGGTTTAAATTAGTAAATGTTACCACACCATTATTCCGGATGTTTGTTTTTGTTGAAATGGTGAATTCAGTTTTATTATTAGTTCCTTTATAAGTATAAGATATGGGAATTTCTTTTACTATGTCAGTTCCTGAAACACTATCCCAGGCAACTTGTGTATTAAATGTAGCTTGATTCCCATTGGTTGAAATAATACCCGGCCCATGAAAATAACCTGTAGCACTAGAAGCATTTACAACTCCAACTACAGTAAAGTTAACAATACCAGCATCGTAACAATATTGGGTTTGCACGCCATTAAACTCACCGGTGGGGTCTTGAATTGCGGTAGTGAATTCAACAGTATCGCGACAATTATTATCATCTTTATTGGTATATGTAAGAGTCAAATCACCCAGTTCAGGTACTAAAGAAGGTTTGAAAATAGCTCCTTCAACATAAGATTCGGGACCAAAAGTACCTCCTGCAGGAGTTGCCTCCAGAGTGTAATCGCCCCCCAACCGATTAATTATATTAAGAACGGAAAAAGTCAATGTTGGTTTGGGATGAACGGTTATCACGGTATCAATACTTTTTTTGCAAGAACTTGCCCCATTAGTCGATGGATAGGTATAGGTAATGGTATTGTTATCAATGAAAGCCTCTTTAGGAGCAAAAGTAGCACTTCCATCGCCACCATTTGTTTCACTATCAACAATACCCTCACCTGTAAAATACCCCCTGTTTACATTTGCCCCGTCGAGTTTACCGGTTATTGTAACTGCATCGGCATAATCGCAAAATTCATCTTTGGGTAACGAAATATCCACATTTCCAATTTTATCGATCGTTATGGTCTGTTCAATTGAAAATGAAGTAGAACCATCGCTACCTAAATAGGTGTATTTCAATATGTGACTTCCCTGCGATAATAAGGAAGGCGATATAATGACGGTATCGCTACCGGTAGATAAAACAGAACCATCTAAGGTAAAATTCACCGGGGTATGATTGTCGGAATCATTGTAATAAATGGTATCATTTACCCCATCGGAACAATAAATATTATTGGGATCCAAACCTACCATTGAACCTTTAGCCGAAACCACTGTGGCATCAAGACTTTTGGTATTCTCACATCCATATATATCGGTATAATTGTACGTTAAGTTATGGATGCCGACACCGGCTACTGAGGGCCGAAAAATGGTATCACTAATAAAATAATCATAAGGTGTAAAATACCCGCTCGATGGGTACCCGGAAAGGGGTTCATAAGCCACCTCTGAACTGTACAATTGTTTTAACGTAAAATCGATAATAGGGAGAGGATGTACTGTTATCAGAATGGTATCTTTTCTTTTACAGTTACTATTTGTTGTTTTTGAGTCATAGGTATAGTAAATTTCATTAATTCCATCAGCAGCAACCGTTGGCTGAAAAATTGCTTTTCCGTCATTGGTAATATCGGTAATCCCGTTTCCGGTAAATAATCCCCATGACGAAGTTAATCCATTCAATGTACTTGTTAATTCCCAATCACCTTCATAGTTACAGAAATCCACATCAGAGGAAACAATATTCACGGTACCAATTTCATCTACATAAAAAGTCCCTGAAACAGAGAATTCAGTAGTTCCATCTCTTCCAATATAGTACATTTTTACCAAATGACTACCTGGTGCAAACGTTGAGGGATCGATAACAGCAGTATCATTTGTAGCAACAATAACTCCGTCAATCTCCGTTTTTACCTGTGTGTAACTGTCGGCATCTGCTGGTGTATAAAAAATAGTATCTTTTACTCCGTCGATACAATAGATTCCATTTGATGGTAATCCGTCCACAATTCCTTTGGCATTTTCAACCAACGCATTACCGGTAGTTGAATTAAAGCAACTGTATTCATCGGTATAATTGTAAGTCAAAGTATGGTCTCCGGCTCCAGCTACTGAAGGCCGGAAAATAGTATCGTTAATAAAATACCCTGACGGAGTAAAATACCCACCCCATGGATTCCCGGAAAGAGGCTCATCGGCCCCCACAGAACTATACAAAGGTTTTAAAGTAAAATCGATGGTGGGACGCGGATGCACCGTAACAACCGTTGAATCGATTTTATAACAAGAACTTGAAGTTGTTTTTGAGTTGTAGGTATAATAAATTGTATTTGCCCCTTCGTAGGCTGCCGTTGGCAGGAAGGTAGCATTACCATCGTTGGTAAGGTCGGTATTCACCCCACTTCCAGTAAAAGTTCCCCAGGCAACATCAGAGCCATTCAATTTACCTTTTAATGTAACTGAACCATCGTAATTGCAATAATCGGTTTTGGGAACATTTATTCCCAATGTACCAATATCATCAATCTGAAAGGTTTGGGTAACCCAGAATTCGGTAATGCCATCTCGACCCAAATAGGTACTTTTGACGGTATGAGTTACTCCACCAGATAAGGTGTTAGGTTCAATCAATACCGTATCATTGTTGGATAAAAGAGTTCCATCAATTTCCATTTTTACCGGAATATAGGCATCGGCATCTGCCGGAGTATAATATGCCAAATCATCGGTACCATCGATGCAATAAATTTTGTTGGCGGGTAACCCATCAATAGTCCCTTTAGCATTTTCAACTGTTAACGTGTATTTGGCGGTGTCCTTGCACCCATTTCCATCGCTAAAACTGTATATTACCAGATTGTTGCCAAGCTTAGCTGTCGATGGATTAAAGGTACTGTCGGTTCTTGAAATACCTTCCCCTTCGAAAATGCCTCCATAAGGAATGATGTTTAGGAATTTATAAATCTCTCCCTCCCGGTTAAATAGGTTTTTGGTTGTAAAATCAACCGTTGGTAAAGAGTGAATGGTTACTGACTGAATAACGGAATCCTTACAGCCACTAATATCTTGCGTGTAAACATATTTAATAGTTACAGGAGAAGAAGCAAGGGCGGTTGCAACATTAAAAGTTGCCGTTCCATCAGTTCCATCGGTGATGCCTATTCCACTAAAAACACCCTCATCTCCATTTAACAAAGCATTGGCATTAATAGCCGCAATCTGATTATAGTTACAATAAGCGGCATCAAGGCCTATTATTTTAGCTTCGTTGGTTACATCGTAAACAGTTATTTCCTTTTCAATGGTGAAAGTACCATCGGTTCCAGAATAGGTATATCTCAGAACATGAGTTCCTGCCGTTAGTGTTGTTGGGTCCAATGTCCCATGTTGTTTATCACCCATATCAGTTACAGGGGCTAAAAAGTAACCATAAGCATTATCATTAAATGCAGGGGTTGCATAAATCAGTTGAGTGGCTCCATCAATACAAAACTTATCGTTACTTGCACCACTACCATTTGCAGTAATAGAACCTATACCTTCTACTACTTCGGTGGATTTTAGTGTTGAATGGCTACATCCATAAATGTTGGTAACTGAATAAGTAATACCATAATTTCCTGGGGTAAGACTGCTGACATAAAAAACACCTTCGGGAGTTGTATTTGTACCGGTAAAAGTTCCACCCGTTGGACTTTGTCCGCTAATGGTATATGAACCTTCTGATTTACTGATCCTGTTTGGTAAGAAGAAATCGGGGACAGGTACCGGGCGGATTTGCGTGGTTTTAGAAAGCTCTGTCACACAACCATGCTCGCTGTAACTATAGGTAATTGTAATAGGATTTGTAGTAGTATCAGCCGCCGGGGGCGAAAAGGTAGCTGTACCATTGGCCGTTGAGATAATCCCCTCACCTACAAATGTTCCATAACTGGTTGTTGGAGAACCAATAAGGGTAACATCACTTGCATTTTTACAATATTCGGTACTTAATCCGGTATAAGCTAATCCCGGATCGGCAATATAATCAAGGAATATTGTATCGGAGTAAGCCGTAACCCCGGCATTGGTAACTGCCCTCCGGTAATACAAATCCTGAGTTAAAACGGTAGAACGTGTATAAATGTCAGCATTTGTGGCTGGAATGGTTGTCCATGTACTTCCATTGGTTGAATATTGCCAGGCGTACACATACGATGAATCGGTGTTACCCCCAGAATATCCTGAAATACTGCTAAAAGCAAATGAGGTCGTTTGGTAGCAGGCATAATCTGTTTTTACACCTCCATAACTGATTTCGCCGCCTTGCAGCGAGGTGGCAGGCTGGTTTATAGTATATGATTCATTGGCAGAACAATTATTTCCGTCAACTACGGTTACCTGATAATTTCCGGCAGTGAGCCCCGTTTGCGTACCCAATCCGTTTACCGTATTATAACCGACCCAATAAAGGTTTGAAGTACCTGAAGTATCAGGAACAGAAATTTGTATTTGTCCATTAGCTCCACCATTATAGGTAACATGGGTAATGGTTTCTGTAATAGAAAGCGCAACCGGTTGATCCAAAGAATAGTTTGGCGAAACTTTGGTACAACCAATGGCATCGGTTATAGTAACCAAATAATTTATGCCAATAGGTAAATTTTCCGCCTTCTGGGTAATCTGACTACCGGCATCAATATTCCATGCATAAGTGTAAGGAGAGGTACCGTTGGACGGTACAACTTTTATCCATCCGTCGCTTGCCCCAAAGCAGGAGACCCCGAAACTGTTGTAATTGGAATTTGTTTTTAATAAGGTAATATCGGTATTTTCGGTCACGGTAATATTTTTGGTAATGGAGCAACTGGTATGGTTTGCATCCGTAATGGTAACATTATGAAGGGCGGGGGTTAGGTTCGTGGCCGTTGCCGTGGTATTCCCGTTGTCCCAGTTGTAGGTAAAAGCACCCGAGCCTCCGGAAGGCGTTATCAGTGCCTCACCATCGGTCAGACCAAAGCAGGCTTTTTTTGTTTCAGCGATTGTTGATATAATTTCCGGGTTTTCAGCCACGGTAATGTTTTTAGTGATCGAGCAGCTGGTATGCGTGGCATCGGTAACAGTAACATTGTGAACCGCGGGGGTGAGGGCAGTGGCGGCGGCAGTGGCGTCCGCGTTGTCCCACAGGTAAGTGAACGAGGCCGAACCGCCGGCCGGGGTTACCAAGGCTTCGCCGTCGTTGGCATTGAAGCATGATATTTTAGTCTGGCTGATGGTTGCGGTAATCTCGGGGTTTTGTGCTACCGAAATATTTTTGGTGATAGAGCAACTGGTATGTGTTGCATCGGAAACAGTGACGGTATAGGTAACCGATGGGGAAAGCCCCGTAGCTGTGTTTGAGCCTCCTTTTCCATCACTCCAATTATAGGTAAAACTACCCGTTCCACCGGATGGGCTGACCAAGGCTTCACCATCGTTTAAGCCGAAACAGGAAATCTTGCTTTGCTCGATGGTAGCGGTTATCTGGGGATTCTGTGCCGTAGTCGAGAAAGCGGGGATAGTGGCGGTACAGCCTTCATCGTCGGTCACCGTGCAGGTATATGCGGTAAGCGGGGATAGACCGGTAGTTGTGGCAAGCGTGCTGCCGTTGCTCCACTGGTAGGAGCCGATTGTCCCTGAGCCGGGCTCGGTG
>Ga0074197_1000148_pt1 | contig 106235 bp, 103 predicted proteins | sample EPASupsiteSAE305_FD_64526 | JGI IMG/M metagenome (GOLD analysis project Ga0074197, IMG submission 64526) | Bioremediated contaminated groundwater microbial communities from EPA Superfund site, New Mexico - SAE3-05 reassembly with SPADES | ecosystem: Environmental > Aquatic > Deep subsurface >... | reverse complement strand
CGTCGTGGACGACGAGGTCATCAGGCCTCTGGACAGGCCCTATCACGCGACGGGAGGACTCGCCATTCTCCGCGGTTCCCTCGCCCCCGACGGCGCCGTCGTGAAGCAGTCGGCCGTGGCGCCCGAGATGCTCGTGCACACGGGCCCCGCGAGAGTTTTCGACAGCGAAGAAGAGGCTTTTGCGGCGATCCAGGCCAGAAAGATTCTCGATGGCGACGTCCTCGTGATCCGTTACGAAGGCCCCAAAGGCGGCCCCGGCATGCGCGAGATGCTCACCCCGACGTCGGCGCTGGCCGGCATGGGCATGGACAAGACTGTCGCGCTCATCACCGATGGAAGGTTCTCGGGAGCTTCGCGAGGCGCGTCTATCGGCCATATCTCGCCCGAGGCGGCGACGGGCGGTCCCCTCGCCCTCGTGCGGGAAGGCGACCCGATCCACATCGATATCCCCGGCAAAAAAATCGATCTTCTGGTGGACGAGGCCGAACTCGCCCGTCGCCGCGCCGAGTGGAAACCGTATGTGCAGCCGGTCGACAGTCTCTTCCTGAACCGGTACCGGAGGGTCGTCACGTCGGGCATGAAGGGCGCGGTGCTCGAATAATAGTGCGCCGCAAAACCGGCCAGAAATGCATAAAAATCGAACATATCTCCACTTGTTCCGCATCGCTATTGAAATATCTGGGAAATGGTTGTAGGATTATAGAGGCCTCTTCTCAAGGCCGCTCTCAATAATCCTATTTCCCAGAGGAACGCTACAATGACGAATACCAAAAAAATGGTAATGATCGACGGTAATGCCGCCGCGGCTCATGTCGCGCACGCATGCTCTGATGTTATCGCGATCTATCCCATTACGCCTTCTTCTCCCATGGGAGAGCTTGCCGATGAATTCTCTTCGATGGGAAGAAAAAACATCTGGGGGACCATACCTCAGGTAGTCGAAATGCAGTCGGAAGCCGGCGCAGCGGGCGCGGTCCACGGTGCGCTCACGACTGGCGCGCTCTCCACGACCTTTACCGCTTCGCAGGGCCTCTTACTCATGATTCCGAATATGTATAAAATCGCCGGTGAGGCGACCCCGACAGTGTTCCACATCGCGGCCCGCGCGGTTGCGGCCCACGCGCTCTCGATTTTCGGCGATCACCAAGACGTAATGGCTACCCGTCAGACCGGCTGGGCCCTCCTCTCCTCCAACAATGTCCAGGAAGTCATGGACCTCGCGCTCATCGCTCACACGGCGACGCTCAAGGCGCGCGTTCCATTCCTCCATTTCTTCGATGGTTTCCGCACTTCACACGAAGTCTCCAAGGTCGAGGAGCTTCCCTACGATGTCATGCGGGAGATGATTCCCGAGGACAAGGTCCGCGAGCATCGAGCCCGAGGCCTCAATCCCGAGCACCCAACAATCCGCGGCACAAGCCAGAACCCCGACGTCTACTTCCAGGGTCGCGAAGCCACCAATAAACTCTACGAAGCGGTCCCTGGCATTGTCGAAGAGACAATGAAGCGGTTTGCCCAGCTCACTGGCCGCAGCTACAAGCTCTTCGATTATGCCGGCGCTCCCGATGCCGACCGCATCATCATCATCATGGGCTCCGGCGCAGACACTGCCGAGGAGACCGCGGAATACCTCGCCAAGCAGGGCGAAAAAGTCGGCGTGATCAAAGTACGCCTCTTCCGCCCCTTCTCCGTCCAGCACTTCATCGAGGCAATCCCTACGACAGTCAAGTCGATCGCTGTCCTCGACAGGACAAAGGAGCCCGGCGCCATCGGCGAACCGCTCTACGAAGATGTGCGCACCGCGATCGGCGAGACAATGGGCAATGGAACCGCGCCATTCAAGGGCTGGCCGACCGTGGTTGGCGGCCGCTACGGCCTCGGTTCCTACGAGTTTACGCCGGCGATGGTCAAGGCAGTGTTCGACAACCTCAAGGCCGCACAGCCGAAGAACCACTTTACGGTCGGCATCAACGACGATGTCAGCTTCACGAGCCTTCCCTTTGACGAGCATTTCCACCTCCCGGGCGGCGGCATCGTGCAGTGCCTGTTCTACGGTCTCGGCTCCGACGGCACGGTCGGTGCGAACAAGAACTCGATCAAAATCATCGGCGACGAGACCGACAACTCCGCACAGGGCTACTTCGTCTACGATTCCAAGAAAGCCGGCACCTACACCATCAGCCATCTCCGCTTTGGTCCAAAGCTGATCAAAAAACCGTACCTCATCGGCAAGGCCGACTTCCTCGCCTGCCACAAATTCAGCTTCCTCGAAAAGATCGACATGCTCTCCAACCTCAAGGACGGCGGCACTTTCCTCCTCAACAGCCCATTCTCCGCGGAGGAAGTGTGGGACAATCTGCCGCTCGAAGTGCAGAAGCAAATCATCGACAAGAAACTCCGCTTCTTCGTCATCGACGCGATGAGCATCGCTGACAAGGCGGGCATGGGTAGCCGCATCAACACCATCATGCAGACCGCCTTCTTCAAGATCTCGGGGGTTCTGCCGGAGGGCGAGGCCGTCGGGCTCATCAAGAAATACACAAAGAAAACCTACATGCGCAAAGGCGCCGATGTCGTCCAGAAAAATCTCACCGCCATCGACATGGCACTCAACGCTACTCAGGAAGTCAAGGTCGGCCAGGCTACCAGCGCGAAGCACATGCTCGCGCCGGTGCCCGAGACCGCCCCGGCATTCGTGCGCGAAACCCTCGGTGAACTCATCGCCCAGCGCGGCGAAAAAGTCCCTGTCTCGAAGATTCCTCTCGACGGGACCTTCCCCACCGCGACCACGCAGTATGAGAAGCGCAATATCGCCGAGAAGATCCCTGTCTGGGAACCCTCGATCTGTATCCAGTGCGGAAACTGCACCATGGTCTGCCCTCACGCCGTCATCCGCATGAAAGCCTACGATCCGGCCCTCCTCACCAAGGCCCCTGCGACGTTCAAGAGCGCGGACGGCAAGGGCAAGGAGCTCGCCGGCCTCAAGGTGACCGTGCAGGTCGCCCCCGAGGACTGCACCGGCTGCGGCGCGTGCATCAACATCTGTCCGGCTCTCGACAAGGCCAACCCCGGGAAGAAAGCCATCAACTTTGGACCGCAGATCGAGCTTCGCGAGACTGAAAAAGAGAACTGGGACTTCTTCTTGTCCATCCCGGAAACGGACAGCAAGGTCCTCAACCTCTCCATCCCGAAGGGCATCGCGATGAAGCGCCCGCTCTTCGAGTTCTCCGGCGCCTGCGCGGGATGCGGCGAGACCCCCTATGTCAAGCTTGTCAGCCAGCTCTTCGGCGACCGCGCCGTGATGGCGAACGCGACCGGCTGTTCCTCGATCTATGGCGGCAACCTGCCCACGACGCCCTACGCCAAGCGCGCCGACGGCCGCGGTCCGGCATGGTCCAACAGCCTCTTCGAAGACGCCGCGGAATTCGGATACGGTATGCGCCTCACCGCGGACAAACAGAATGAGTATGCCCGCGAGCTTCTCGGCGCTGCCAAGGGAAAAGGCGTCGCCGCCGATCTCGCCGACCGGCTCTTGGCAAACGTGCAGGAAAACGATGAGCAGATCGAAGCGCAGCGCGCGGATGTCGCCGCGCTCCGCAAAGCCCTTGGCGGCAAAAATGAGGAGTGGGCGAAGGAACTCGACAACGTCGCCGATGCGCTCATCCGCCGCTCGGTGTGGATCCTCGGCGGTGACGGCTGGGCGTACGACATCGGCTTCGGCGGCCTCGACCACGTCATCGCGTCCGGCAAAAATGTCAATCTCCTCGTGCTCGACACCGAAGTCTACTCGAATACCGGCGGCCAGGCCTCCAAGGCGACGCCGATCGGAGCCATCGCCCGATTTGCCACTTCCGGAAAGGATATCTTCAAGAAAGACCTCGGCATGATCGCGATGAGCTACGGCTATGTCTATGTCGCCCAGATTGCGCTCGGCGCCAACATGAGCCAGGCAATCAAGGCCATCCGCGAGGCTGAAAGCTATGACGGCCCATCCATCATCATCGCTTACTCTCACTGTATCAACCACGGCATCGACATGATGAAGGGTATGGACCAGCAGAAAATCGCGGTCCAGAGCGGTGTATGGCCGCTGTACCGCTATGATCCGCGCCTCAAAGCGCAGGGCAAGAATCCCTTCCAGCTCGATTCGAAAGAACCCGATTATTCGAAACTCGAGCAGTACATGTACGCGGAAGTGCGCTTCAAGAGCCTTGTGCAGGCCAACGCCGAGCGCGCCAAAATGCTTCTCGAAAAACAGCGCGGTCTGCTTGAGCGCCGCTACAAAGAGTACCGCTACATCGCGGACAGACCTTTCTAAGCAAAAACAGAGCTCAGATACGAAGGGCCGCCCTCTCCAGGCGGCCCTTTTCTGTGCTGAAGGATGGAAGGGCACAATATTGACCTTTGTCGCGCTTTTCTTCTAAAGTGATGCCACTTCATGAACGTAGTGAAATCATATAAATGGACTATTGCGAGCGCAGTTTCGGTGCTCGTACTGCTGCTTCTGCCATCTCAGCTTTTTCCAAAGACGCCGCGCGGCACAATCGAGATCGACAAAATAGTGCATGCTTTTCTTTTTGGAGCCGTAACCGCTATCTTCTGTGCCGAACACCGGCAGTGGAAAAAAATGAACCCGCCGTTTTTCTTCAGTTTCATCGTGATCGGGGCATTTGCTTTTCTCACGGAGACGAGCCAGCTTGCCACAAAAACGCGTCATTTCGATATGAAAGATTTCAGCGCGGACATCATCGGCATCGCCGCGGCATTGCTGATCATGAGGCTTGTGGCAACCATGGGGGCTTCCTTGCATAAAGGCAAAGATAAATAAGCCCCGGCGGACCGGGGCTCAAACATTTTTGTAACTGTTTTTTATTGCGACGACATACAGGCAACCTGAAAAAACGCTCCTTTTGTTTCCCGATTTTTGAAAATCTGATTTATAATATCACTATACTCGTGTCGACGGTCATAGACACTTGTCTAAAAACCGATTTTTGCGCAGAGTAATTATGAAAGATTTTGAAAATCAGATCTCCAGCTCCACAAAAAAAGAAACCACGTCTTCCACCCCTGCGCCGGACATTGATCCATCCGCGCTGCCTCTTCTGCAAAAATCCAGTTTTTTCTTCTTCTTAATAGTGAGTTTTTTCATTGTCTTGAATATCGTTCTGGTTACACTCAAGCCAGACCGGCCTCCACTGCGTCACTATTCTCCTGAATTTCTGATAATTGAAGGGCTCTTTTCCTTGGGATTCCTCATCGCCTCCATATCTCGAAGCCTTTCCTGGCTTGGACCCATTATGCTCCTGGCCTTTCTGCCTTTTCATCTCTCGAGCCATATTGCATCAATGTACAGCCTGGGTGCTTTCCTCATCGCGATCATAGAACTCTACCGCATAGGATTTTTCAAGCGGGCCGGCCTATTTAAAATCACGACACTGTTTATATATTATGCGTTGACTGTCCTGCTCGTAGGCATAGCGCGTTCTGTGTTTGTCGTGGAAATCATCATGCCGATCATCTTCCTTTTCCTGTTTTTCTTATATTTATTGCCCCTTTTTCAAGGCAAATGGCAAATAAACATCCTTCGTCCGCGCCAGAAAATCAGATACAAAGACTTGAACCTTTCGGAGAGGGAGACCGATTTTCTCAAACAATGCCTGGATGGTGCTACTTTCAAGGAAATTGCATCGCGCAACCATGTGAGTGAATCTACCGTTCGCAATACTTTTGCACACATTTATCACAAATTCGAGGTTAGCGGCAGGAGAGGCCTTTTGTCAAAGTTTGCAGATTTTGATATTATTGACTGAATCATACTCTTGCATTGCAAACTTTGAGGAAGCCATGGACCTTGATTCAAATTCACTGCAGGCGATTGCAGGACAAACGTTCGAACAAATCCTGCCCGATGCAGAAAAAACCGCTGAAGCATTTAAATTGTTCTATACTGTGGTCGCGCGTCTTCGCGCACCCGATGGCTGTCCCTGGGATCTCGAGCAAACGCCTTCGAGCATCCGCGGGAATATCATCGAAGAGGCATACGAGCTCGCGGAGGCCATTACCGAAAACGACAATCCTCATATCGAGGAAGAAACAGGCGATCTTTATCTTCTCGCGACGATGGTCGCGTACATGGGCCAGCAGGAGGGCCGCTACACTGTGGCCGACTCTCTCTGTGAGGGGGCTCGCAAACTGATCCGCCGCCATCCGCACGTCTTTGGCGAGTCGGATGTACACAGCCCCGACCAGGTCGTGCGGCAGTGGAACGAGATAAAAGAGCGCGTCGAAGGCCGTCGCAAAAAAGATTCACTCCTCGACGAAGTGCATCGCCATCTGCCGCCGCTCGAAAAAGCATACAAACTCCAGAAAAAAGCGGCAAAGGCCGGCTTTGACTGGCAAAATAGCCATGATATCTGGAATAAGCTCGAAGAGGAATTGGCGGAGCTAAAACAGGCGCGCGCGGCCTCAGAAGAGAACGCGCCCGACAGTGGCGATGCGCTCGAGGAAGAATTCGGCGATCTTCTCTTTACCGTGATCAATGCCGCCCGTCTCTATGGCATCGACCCATCGATTGCGCTCCACCGCGCCAACGAAAAATTCTCCCGCCGCTTCCGCCATGTCGAAACGCGCATGAAACAGAATCACCTCGCGATGTCTCCCGAGTATTTTGAACAGATGGACGCATTCTGGAATGAAGCAAAGCGAGAGGAAGATGCGGGAGAGACATCATCCAAGGTGACGAAGCGACAACCTTGATTACCTTCGCGGTCCCCGATTGTCGGAGAAGTCGAGTAGCGCAGCGTTTCCCAATAGGATATATTCTATAATATGGCTGTTCCTCTCTCAGCGCAGAAGCTCGCAAGTTCACGCAAGACATTTAATATTTACAACCTTTTCAACTCTTTTTCCTTCGTTTTCGTATCGGGTTCCATCATCACCCTTTTCGCTCTCAGAATGGGCGCACAGAATAGTATCATTGGATTGTTGAACGCCCTTGTATACATCACCTTCTTCATGCTGCCCTTAGGCAAGCGCATGGTGCGCCACACCTCAATTATAAAAGTATTCGGCTGGGGCTGGGTCATACGCTACATAGCACTCATACCTATCTTATTTGTTCCCTTATTCGCATCAAAAGGCCAGATGGGGCTCGCGATTCTCGTCCTCATCCTGGGAACCGCAGGCTTTCATATCTCACGCGGCGTCGCGATGATCGGCAACAACCCCGTGCTCGGCCTGCTTTCCACCGGAGGAGGAGATAAGTCCCGCAGCGATCAAGGCCGATACCTCGTCAATGTTTCCGTGGTCAACTCGGTCGCCGCCATTCTGGCAAACATTGTGCTTGCCTTTCTGCTCGGCGAACAAGCCTCGCTGTGGACATATGCCATCGCGATCGGAATAGGCATCATCACCGGGCTTATCGGCTGTATTTTCCTTTTTAAAATGCCCGAACCCGATGCATTCTCCAGCAAAGACGAACAATCGCTGTGGGATGTGACAAAAGAAGCCCTTCTCAAACCCGAATTCCGCGCATTTATTTTCACTTTCATGCTGTTGTCCTTTCTTTCAGGCATGGGACGGTCATTTCTCCCTGTCTATGCGAAACAGGTATTTGCCCAGGGCGATGATGCCATCATGGTGTACTCAATTGTCGCCGGCCTGGGTTCCATCGTGATGGGCCTCATAACCCGACTTGTCGTCGACCGACTGGGTTCCAAACCGCTCTTCATCATCTATAGCGCGATTGGCTTCATCTCTTTCCTGCCCATCGTCCTCATTCCGGGTTCGGGGGCCATGATGTCCGCGCCGGCAATGATAGGGCTCTTTCTTTCCGTCGTGCATTTCCTCTCCTCGTTTGGGTTCGCCGGTGAGGAGAATGCCGCACAGGTATACTATTTCGGCCTTGTGCCGAAAGAAAAAATGCTCGATCTGGCCGTGATTTACAATCTGGCATACGGCATTGGCGGATCGCTGGGGTCGTTCCTGGGCGGTGGCATGCTCGAGATATTTACGAACGTGGGACTTTCGACTGATGTCTCCTTCAGGGTGTATTACGCGGCAATATGTATCGTGCTGGCGGTGGTGATATACAGCATGCGCAATCTCCCGCATATGGGCGCGAAATCGGTCAGTCAGTCGCTTTCGATTTTGTTTTCTCCTCGTGAACTGCGGGCTTTTGATCTGTTGACAAGGCTTGACCAGAGCGCAAGCGCTCACGAAGAAGTGCATATTCTTCAGGAACTTGGCAAGTCCGAATCAAACCTCACACAAAAAGAGCTTGTGGAATATCTGCATTCTCCTCGTTTCGAAGTGCGTTCGGAAGCCTTGCTTGCACTTGAATCCATTCCGGAACTCGATACCGAGACCATTGGCGCTTTGATCCGGGAAGTGAAGACCAATGTTTATTCGACAGCCTACGTGGCGGCACGCATTCTCGGCAAGCAGCGTTCGGACACTGCAATTCCGGCACTTGTCGATTCGCTCGATGGACCTGATTACATGCTCCAAAGCACTTCCATGGTTGCCCTTGCGCGTCTTGGATACCGGCCGGCCATTGCAAAAATCGAAGAGGTCATCCGTTCTATAGAGAACCCACGGGTGCGCATATCGGGCGCGTATGCACTCGAGCTCTTTGGGTCGATAGATTCGATTCCCACCCTTATTTCATGCCTTAAAGCCGAGGACAGACCAGCCAATGTATCTGACGAGCTCGTGCTTACCATATCGGGCATTCTGAGTATCAATAAAGAGTTTTATCTCTTGTATTCAGAGTTTATCGAGGATAACCGATCGGGCGTCGCACAGCTGACCGCACATGCGCACGACCTTCCGCTTGGGAAAGAGCCTCTCCAGGCCTGGCTTTCGGCAGTAGAGGCGCTCTTTGCCCCCACTCCTGATACGGTGCCGCTTGCAAGGTTCCTGTTGAGCAGTTCGAAAATTACAAGTTCTATTCTCATTCTCAGCGACGCACTTCTGGATCCGAAACTCGATTATCCGGGCTTCAACTATCTCTGCGCGTATGTCGCGCTCCATATTGAAACTCTGAAAGATTATTGAAGCACGACGCGACCTTTTTCGGAATCGGGGTTTTGCTTATAGAGAATGGCATTATTGCCGATCACGCGGACAAGCTCTGCGTGTGTCCGGGCGGCGATCTCTTCTGAAATTCTGCGCTTTTCATCCTTGAAATCGAGGAATTTGATCTTTATGAGCTCATGACGCGCCAGAAGCACTTCAATTTGCGAGATAAACGCCTCGGTAAGCCCGTTTTTCCCCAGCGCCTGCACCACGCAATCCTGCGACGCAAGACCAGTCAATGTACTTCTCTGTTTCGAGGTGAGCATAAGATATGCTCCTCATCAGAACGGGAGGGACATCAAAAGCGAGGTAAGCATGCGAACGATCCAGCCGCCGAGGCTTCGTACCAGGAGCACTACGACAAAGCCCGTTATGAGCCCCTGAAGATAATCCACTGCGCGCCCGCGGTATATCACATTGTTCACTTTGAAAAGCAAGGGATTGATCATGCTGTCCAAAATCTGCCAGAGCGGATGGAGTGTCGCGATCCGCGCAATAAATCCAATAATCCGAATCAGCACAATAACAAGAAAAAACCCCAGCAAAAACGAAACCGCCGACCAGCCCGCATCCAGAAGCAGACTCAAAATGAAGCCAAACGTAATGCGCACCGCGTACGAAAGCGTCATGAAAAGATTATTGATCACTGACAGCACGGTAAGCGCGACAATTGGAGTGAAGTCGACGGCACTCGTGCGAAACAGTGTAATCGTCCGAAACAAATCAAGGTAAGGGTCCGTAAGCCTGGCAATCAGCCTGCCCCATTTGGTATCGATAAGCGAAGGCATCCATGAAAAAAATATACGCACTATGCACAAAAGCATATAAATCGAGACCACCCCGCTCATAATTCGGGCAAGAGATGTAAGTATCATGAATTATCCTCCGCACACCAGTTCTTTATTTTGCAACTGATATTTACTATACTGAAATTGATGCACATAGGCAATGTTCACATTGGTACATGCGGATTTTCTTATGAGGAATGGAAGGGTGCGTTCTATCCCGCCGATCTTCCATCGCACGAGATGCTCCGCTATTATTCGCTCGTTTTTTCATTCGTAGAGCTGGACCACACCTGGTACCGCATACCAAATCCCGGCCAGCTCGAGCGCATGGCGCTTCTTACGCCGAGCGACTTCCGCTTCTCGCTCAAAGTGCACCGCAGTCTTACCCACGAGATCGATGAACATTGGCAGACGCACGCGGCCGAATTCCGCACCGCGGTCTCCGCGCTCGCGTCGAGCGGTCGCCTCGGGTGCGTCCTGGTACAGCTACCGTACCGATTTTCCTATACCCTTGAGAATCGCAAGTATCTTGCAAACCTTCTGTCGACACTTTCGGATTTCCCGCTCGTTGTCGAGTTCAGAAACGCGACGTGGTACCAGGAACGGGTATTCGATACCCTCCGGGAGCGCAAGGTCGGACTTGTGACCATCGACAGACCGGACCTGCCCGGCTTGCCGCCCGAATCCGTGATAACCACTTCAGATATCTGCTATTACCGATTGCATGGACGCAACGCGGACCTGTGGTGGTCCGGGGATGCGACAAGCCGGTATGAATATTGTTATTCAGAACCAGAACTCAAAGACCGGGCCCGGCTGGTGCGCGCCATGTCCAATCAGGCAAAAACCATCTTCGTCGCTTTCAATAACCATGCGTGCGGGAATGCGCCTAAAAATGCGGCGCTCTTGCAGTCGATTCTTGCCGAGCAGCAGGCCTGAGTAGGCTTGTCCAATCGATTCCGGATCAAGTGCCCTTTCCGGCAAAAGCATCGAGGTTCCTAGAAAGCCGCTCCCAATCTGCAGTGAACGGTGCCTCAGCGGTAAGGCAGCCATCGATAACGGGGACAAAGACGACAAGCTTCTTGATCGCTCCTCCATTCACCTCGAGGAGCTTACGCAGAGCCTCGCGCTGGCGCGGATCCAAAATGTCGCGGCTGATGACTTCGAGCATGCCGTCGGAATACTGTGTGACGGAGAGCCAGCCACTTTTCTGTACAAAATCGACAGTGTGGAGGGCTCCGCCGGCGATCGCGGGATGAGAGGCAAGCCAGCTCTCATGAAACGAGGAAACTGCGATAGTGCGTCCATCGGGGACAAGCCACCACGCGCCCGTCGAAATTTCAAATGGTTTTCTCATGGATTCACCACTGCTTTTATAGTGTCCTCATTTCGTGCTTTCGATCGGACCGGCGCGACCCAGGCGGCCAGACCGCCTGGGTCGCGGGGTCGGCTGCGACAGGTTGGGCTGCCGGAGCGTCCCGCTGCGCATCAGGAACTCTCTGAAAGCCGCAAAATGAGGAGGTTCGCTCGCCAGAATTGAGGCGCCACCTGGCAGAGATGCCTGCGCTGGCAGCACAAGTTCGCGCGCCCACAGCATGAGCCGCTTTACGCCAGCGCGCCGCAGGGCTTTGTTGACTGAAAAGTCGCCGTGGCGGTCGTCGCCTAAAATTGGAAGTCCGATGCCGGCCAGGTGGCGCCGGATCTGGTGCATCCGCCCTGTTTTCAATTCAAGCTCCAGAAGCGAAACACTTATGAGTTCCGACCCCGCGACGAGCAACCGGCCCCCCGCGGAGCTTCCTTCGCCTGTCAGAGTCAGATTCCATGTCTCTTTGAGATTCCAGAGCGTGCGCGCCTCTTGTGCCCCCTTGTTGCCATCAAGCACAGCATCGATGACGCCCTTTTCTTCTGAAGGCGTGCCAGAGACCCACGCGTAATAACGCTTTGCCACATCCCGGTCTGTAATGAATCTTGACCATTTGCCGGCCGCTTGTCTGCTTTTTGCCAGCATCATGCAGCCAGCGGTTCCCTTATCAAGCCTGTGCACGGGAAAAGGCCTGTACCCCAGCTGGCGTTCGAGCACCGCGACTACGTCATCGTGCACGCCTTCGCCAGGCTGTGCCGCAAGCCCACTGGGCTTGTCGACAACGATAATTTCGTCATTTTCCAATAAGATGGGAATCATCGATGCTGTATCATAGCAGAACTGGGGATACGGCGCAAAGCTGCCGCCATTGATTAAATTATATTTGTAAAATATAGTACCCGCGAAGGCCGCAATGTCCCCAAAAAAATGGCTCATCACTTCGACAATTTTTCTTGTGTGTGCCCTCCCTGTCTTTGCGCAGGCTGAAACAATTGATCAGACGACACAGCTCACTCAGTTCATATTTCAGCTCGCAGGGATTATTTTCGCTGCCCGCCTCGGCGGAATGGCTGCAAGTGCCATCTCTCTCCCCTCAGTGCTGGGCGAGCTCGTTGTAGGCATCATCATTGGTCCTTATGCATTGGGAGCGATCCGACTTCCCGGTTTTCCTTCGGGATTTTTCCCCATGAATGGCGGAGAACCCATTTCCATCATTCTTCAGGCATTTTCCAATATCGCCGCCATCATCCTGTTGTTCTCGAGCGGGCTTGAGACAGATCTCGACATGCTGATGAGATATTCGGTTGCGGGAAGCATCGTAGGTTTGGGCGGCGTAATATTTTCGTTTGGATTCGGCCTTGTCCTCGGCTCATTTTTCACACACCAGGCTTTGTTCGCGCCAGTCAATCTTTTCATCGGCATCATAAGCACGGCCACCTCCGTTGGCATAACCGCGCGAATTCTCTCCGATCGCAAGAAGATGGACTCGCCTGAAGGGGTGACGATTCTCGCCGCGGCAGTGTTCGATGATGTGCTCGGCATCATTTTCCTTGCGATAGTGTTGGGTATCGTCGCGGTAATCGAAGGCAAAAAATCAGGCAGCCTTTCCGCGGGAGCCATTCTCGGCATAAGCGCGAAAGCATTTGGGCTGTGGCTGTCGTTTACAGCGGTCGGTCTTGTCTTTTCAAAGCAGATATCCGCATTTCTGAAAAAAATCGGTGGCGAGAATCACTTCAACGTTCTCGCGCTCGGCCTCGCGTTCTTTATCGCGGGCATCTTTGAAATGCAGGGGCTTTCGATGATCATCGGAGCCTACATCGTAGGCCTGAGCCTCTCCAAGACCGAAATCTCTTTCGTAATTCAGGACAAAACAAAAGTATTCTATGAGCTTTTTGTGCCGGTTTTCTTCGTCGTGATGGGCATGCAGGTACAGATTTCCAAAATATTTGAACCTTCGGTGCTGATGTTCGGCCTGGCATTCACTGTGGTTGCGATCTTGGCAAAGGTTCTGGGATGCGGGTTGCCCTCTCTCTTCCTTGGTTTTAACAAGATAGGAGCTTTGCGGATCGGCGTTGGGATGATCCCTCGAGGTGAAGTCGCGCTCATTATTGCCGGAATCGGGCTCTCATCGAAGATTCTGAGTTCGGAAATATTCAGCGCTTCGATTTTGATGACCATACTAACCACCATTTGCGCACCGATCCTGCTCAACTTCATCATCGACAGAGGAGGACGGGGAACCGTCAAAGAAGCAAAAAGTGCCACCTCTGAAGAATTTGTCGTCGATCTGCCCAACAATGATCTTGCCAGTCTCTTGTCCGCGTATCTTCTCGAAGACCTCCAGCGCGAAGGTTTCTATGTTCAGCTCATGAGCATCAGCGATAATATCTCGCACATCCGCAAGGGCGATATTTCACTATCGTTGAGGGTAGAAGGCACCAAGCTCGTTCTGGAAACAGCGCCTGAGGATATGCCCTTCGTTCGGACTCTGGTGTACGAAACCATGGTCAAACTCGACGCAAATCTCGACAAGCTCAAAGAGACCTACGACCCTGCCAAAATGCGCGAGGAAGTCACAGCGATCGAAGGAAGCCGTAAAGACACGTCTTTCCTCAAGATTCTGGCCCCTGAATGCATCAAGATCGATATGAAAGCCAGCACCAAGGAAGAGGCCATTGACGAGCTCGTCGGATTGCTGGACAGCGTGCACAAGCTCAAGGATAAAGACAAAGTCCTTGCCGACATTCTCGAACGGGAAAGCATCATGTCAACCGGCATGCAGCACGGCATCGCTATCCCCCATGCCCGAACCACCGGCGTCGACAAGCCGGTCCTGGCCATCGGTATTCATAAACAAGGCATCGATTTCCAAACCATCGACGGGACTCCCGCCCACATCATCGCGCTCATCGCAAGCTCCGAGGGCGATCCGGCTCCGCACATGCAGGTCCTCACCAGCCTCGGTTCGACGCTCGGCTCCGACATTGTGCGTGAAGAGCTTCTGCACGCAAAAACGCGCGAGGAAGCCGCAAAAGTGCTGGGGTTGTAGGACACCGAGCAGGGGCAAGGTATCCAGCGAAAATTCAGCTTACCAAGAAATGGAATCAGCCCGCAACAGGAGCAACAAGGTTTGGGGAAAAGCATCGACCATTTTGTGAAAAAACGACATCGCGGCGGCGGGACATCCACTCCCGCTCCTCGGAGGCCTTTCGGTCGCCTGCTCGTTAGGCTTATTACCTGCCACGATGTCGTTATTATAGTAACCCTATTTTACTTGATCGACAATAAACCAAGCAGAATGAGCCGGACTTTTCAACCGGCAAAAGCTACTATGCAATATGCATTCACATCACCACACTGCAGTTCTTGCCGCGGCTTTTTGCTTTATACATGGCAGCATCGGCCCGTGACAGGAATGTATCGATGGTATCTTCGCCCGCAAGCTCGACAATCCCAAGGCTTATGGTGGCCCCCAGGGTTTCCCCGTTAATTACGCGCAGGCTCTCGGTCTCGAAATGTGTGCGAATTCGTTCGGCAACGCGGAGCGCGTCTTGTTTCGCAACTTTGGGCATAAATATGACGAGAGCATCACCGCCATAGTGACATGCACTATCAGTTTCCCTGGTACAGCTTCGAACCGAATGGGCGAGAGAGACAAGAATGTCATCGCCTACTTCATGTCCGAATCGATCATTGACTAGTTTGAAGTCATCAATACCGAGCATAATAAGCGAAAGCGGCTCCCTGTTCTGGAAGGCCTCTTTCATTGCCTGTCCAAGCTCCATCATCAAATAGCGCCTGTTCCTAAGTCCCGTCAGTGTATCCGTCAAACTTAGCTCACGGAAATGATCCTGGGCCGCCTCAAGTTTCTTTTTCTCGACTTCCAGATTCTTGAACTGGTCGGCAAGCGCCATGGCAAGAAAAATCGACTCGAACGCAAGGCCAATCGACATTGCGTTGCGCGTAAGGACATTGACAGGAAGCACCTTCAAGCCCATGAGCGAAAACATCAAACCGCCCGAAGCAAGAGAACACCACGCAATAAGAAAATACCGGGACACGCGATATCCACGTTTCACCTGCAATACCGCTGCGAATATCACAAGCACAGGGACAATGATGCCGAGGTAATGTGACATCGTAAACGCAATTTCATTCAGGCCCGCGATTCCTGCGAGCGAAACCAAGCCTCCGAGCACTGCGGCTATTGCCAAAATATAAAAGAGAACTCTGCTCCTCTTCTGTAGCTCTAAAAATGAAATCGTAAAAATCGTGCCCCAGGTAATGAACTGACCCACCCAGACCCAAAGCATTGCCTGATCGAATCCCGGCATCTGCCCAAAGACCGCCTTTGCAAAACCCTGCACATAGAAAAGCCAAAGCCCAATCGAAATATTGTAAAAAATGAAGTAAATATATGAAGAATAATGAAAAGATAAAAGCAGAAAAAGGCTATAAATTATCATGGCGATGATTATTCCAAATATCAAGCCGTATCCAAGATAACTCTGTGCCTGGTTCTTCGCAAATAAGGAAGCATTGACCAGCTCAACGCTCATGAGTACATCGGTGGAACTCGATATGCGAAGATAACAAGGCTTTTCTTTAAAAGCATCTGCAGGAAGAGAAAAGAAATAATAGCGGGAATGTGGTTCCGCGGGGTTTGACTTTACTTGTGCCCCTGAGACAAAGCGATCGAATCCGCCATCGGGGCGCGGTACATATAGTTCAATATTATCAAGAATAATGGAAAAACTCGGTTTTACAAGCAAAAGCCATTGAATTGCCCTGTCCTCTATATCGCTCCCCACCTCATAGCCCGGTCCAAGCCTGTCGAGAGGAAACGTAAACCTGAGCCATGAAGCAGGCGCATGCTTGCCCGTCCAGATGGGCCTTCCCCCTACTGGTGAAAAATGCGAGGAGAACTCCGGCGAGCTCACCTCACCTATTCCGAGCGCAGGGTCCGCATCAAAATAGTAATCGCTTATTTGTTCAAGATTTATAATAGGTGGAATCTGTTCCTGCGCAGAAATACCCACTGGACAGATAAACACTATCCACATAAAGAAGAGAAAAATAAAGCCTTTTGATTTTCGAACCATTTGCCGGATAGTATAGACAAAAAACATCCGTCTGTGAATATTACTTTTCTCTATTATCTCCATTTCTCACCGTATTATGGTTACAAACTTACTTTTATCTGCCCGATCGTTTTCAGTACTTTTGCAGCTGTTTCTGAAACGCCGCAAGGTGATTGCTCGACGCGTTGCGCAGACGGGTAAAAAGGTCGGCGATACCGGCATAGCGCGGATCACGGAGCACCGGTTGGGCCAGAAAGCGATCATACATCGAAATGTTGTCTATTTCCGCCTGAACACCCGTCTGCGCCGCTTCTTTCAGAGTCGAAGGCACATGGACGTACTTCGCCGCCTCATCGGCAGGAATGGCCAGCCCGAGACTCGCGAATATATCCTTGAGCCATGCGATGTGCTGTTCCTCGGCTTGTTTGATGTTCGAATATGGGGGCATCTGTCCGAATTTCGCCATTATCGCCACATACTCGGCGCGCGCCAGATATTCATCCTGAATCGCGTAGGTGAGCATCGACTCGATCGTGAGCGCATTGTCTGCCTTGGCCGCTGAGTTTCCATAGAGGGGAAGTGTTCCCTGGGCGGGAATAAACATGACCGCCACAAATCCCACAATGATTGCCGAAACCAGTAATTTCTTTTTCACTTCTGGACTCCTTTGCGCACGCGGATAGCGGAATAAAGACATACGCATGCATTATGGAGTCGTCCTGAAACGGGAAATGGTTGCGAAAAATTATAAGGTATCGATTTATTCTTATCTCATTGAGGTTCTTTCAAAAGTCTGTTGCTTCTGAAATTGGCTCCATTATCATATAAAAAGCTTTTATACCTTATTCTTCGACCCTGTTTCGCCCTCTGCTTTTGGCCTGGTAGAGCGCGCGGTCCGCGGACATCAAGAGCTCATCGATATTATATGTAGATTCTCCTGCCTTACATCTGGATACACCGATCGATACTGTGACCTTGACTGAAATCATGCGCTTTTCAATCGCGATGCCCTCGATGCTCTTGCGAATTCCCTCGGCGACTTCCATTGCTTTTTGTCTCTGTACATTCTGCAATAGCACAACAAATTCCTCGCCACCATAACGGCCCGCAAAACCAAGTTCCCTGCTTCTTATCCTGATAACGCGCCCGACCGCCGAAAGCACCTTATCGCCAACCACATGCCCAAAACGGTCATTTACGTTTTTAAAGTGATCCACATCGATCATGAGCATCGCAATATTTTCTTGAGTTTTTTGAGCACGATAAAGCGCTTTTTCCGCGCGCTCCATGAAACGGCGCCTGTTGTAAAGACTCGTGAGCACATCAGAATTCGCGAATTTTCTCAGGCGCTTCATGAGCAGTCTGCTCTCGGTTGTATCCCTAAACACATAGATCCGTCCCAGTTTTGAGCGCCCTTCGTAAATCTGGGTAAATTTACCTTGGTAATATCGCCTGGAGTCTGACAATTCGACCATCTTTTCAATTTTCTGATTTTGAGCAACATTGAACAATGAAGCGTCGTTGGGATTGGATACTGGCTTGCCAACGCAAGCCGCATCGAGCCATGGGAAAATTCTCTGCGCTGCGGTATTAAATTCGGAAATCTTACCTTCCTGGTCCAAAACCATTACCGCGTCGTCAATACTGGCAAAAATCGAATGCAGCAACACTTCCTCAGAACCCAGCGCTCCAAAACGAAATACTGCAATTGCAATAAAAAAAGTAGCAACGGCGATGCCGAAAGGTCCCAGATCGATGTTATAGGGTGAAAAACCAAGCTGATATACCAGTATCCATGGGACAAGGTTCAATGTTCCCAAAAGTATCCAGAAACTATCGGTGGCATAGGCACCACCCTCCCGGCGCCATGCACGCCACTGCAGGATAAAGCTCATAAGAATAAAGGAAAATAGATAGATAATCTGAACCCAATACCATGGCCCCTTCTCAATGACGACCAGATAATGTCCCTCAACCTCCGCCAGACTCAGTGACTTGTAAAAGAATCCGTGATATTCCTGTGTGGCGACCAAAAAAAGCGTAATCGCCGGTATGACAAAAACAACTACAATCATCCTGAACCGGGGGTTGTGGTTATACCATAATTTCCAGGAGAGCAGAAACCAGAATGAAGAGATGAAGGCCAGTCCAAAATATTCAAAAGTGAGCCAAAACCGGATATTGGCCAAAGAGCGAGATCCCAGCTCTGAAGCATATCCAAAAATGTAGAGAAACGAGCAGAGCGCCACGAAGAAAAAATAACGCGCCAAATGACTTTTCTGCCGTATGACAGAATAGATGACAAGTAGGCCAATCGCGGCGCTTGCCACATAAAGGATCATTCTTAAGGCGTCTATGCTCATTTTGCTCAGTTCCGTCTATATTGTAGGAGAAGAATTACAAATATGCCAGTGTTTCCGCATGAATAGATATTCTCAGGCTCTCATGGCCTTTTAAAACCGATGCGTCGCCTGCATCGAGCGTTCCAACGCGGCGATCGCGCTATCAAGGTCATGCGAAATGAGCACATTGAAAAGAATATCTATGGCCGCGAGCTGGCTGATCCGCGACAACTCCGCAGCGCTCCGATATATTCTCTCCACTGAAGGGATTTCAAGAATAAGGTCGGAATATTCGCGCAGCCGGTTCGGGCCGGTCATGGTCATTGCGATGAGAAAACTCCCCCGTGCCTTTGCCTGTGCCGCGACCTCTATCATCTCATCAGTCTCACCAGAATACGAAACGATAAAGGCAATATCATGCGGGTGCAGAGAACATGCGGCGGCAATCTGCGCATGGGTATCAAAAAGGTATGAACTCGGTATGCCGATGCGCGTCAGTTTTTGATGAAGGTCGGATGCCACAAGCCCCGAAGCGCCAACGCCGAATATTGCAATCATGCCGGCCGCCCGGATCCGTTCAGCCGCTTCTTCCACTGCCCTGGGATCGAGCGTTTGTGAAAGAGCACTCATGGTGCGGCGCACCGCCTCAGTCATATCATGAAGTGCACGAGCGCCGGGAGTCTGCGACTCAAGCTCCAGATCAGGCAGATATTTTTCGCCCCATCCTTGATATACATCCTTTGCAAGCCATATTTTAAAATCGGTATATTTCCCCGCGCCTATGTGCTTGCAGAATCGAACGACAGCGGCGGGGCTTGTCCCAGCCTGACGGGCCAGCTCGCTTATATTGAGATGCAGTGCTTTCTGCGGAGACGCCTGTATAAATGCCGCGATCTTGCGTTCTTTCTCTGCAAGAGTCGGCATCGCCGCGACAATAGTGTCAAGTGCGCCCTGGCTCATTTCGATTTCTTCTCCGTGGAATACATCCGCATTGCCTCGGAGAGGCGTCCCTGTCCCCGCTGAATGAGCGCATTGGCCTGTGCAGCGCCGATGCCAAGCGCAATCATGAGAATCGCGATTTTCGGCTTACCTCCCGAGGCTAAAAATACTGCTTCCGCTTCATCCTTCGTACAGCCCGTCGCCTGGCGGATGAGGCGTTTCGAACGCTCCACGAGCTTTCGGTTGACAGGCATCAAGTCTACCATGAGATTGCCATAGACTTTGCCTATGCGAATCATGCTCGTCGTGGTGAGCATATTGAGCACAAGTTTCTGCGCAGTGCCCGCCTTCATGCGGGTAGAACCCGTAATGACCTCAGGCCCCACCTCAAGGAGTATCTTGTGCCGGACGATGTCGAAAGTCTTCGACTCGCGATTGCACGAGATCGCTCCCACGGCGGCGCCCAGATCCTTCGCATACTGCATCGCGCCGAGCACGTACGGCGCGGAACCGGAGGCGGTGATGCCCACAAGCACATCCCTTGCAGAAAAATTGATATCGCGCAGTGCCCGCACTCCCCCTTCAGGATCATCTTCAGCCCCTTCAATCGAGTTGCGAAGGGCGGCATCCCCGCCTGCGATGAGCCCCACGACCATCCCCGGCTGGACGCCAAACGTAGGAGGACACTCGGAAGCGTCGAGCACGCCCAGCCTTCCCGATGTCCCGGCGCCCATATACACAAGTCTTCCGCCATCATTGAATGCGCGGACAATGTCCTCCACCAGAGCCGCAATATCCGGAAGCGCCTTCTCTATCGCAAAAGGGACACCTTTGTCTTCTTCATTTATGATGCGCAAAATCTCAATCACCGGGAGAGCGTCGATATTGGCAGAGCGCGCGTTGCGCGATTCGGTGGTCGCGTGCTCCAAATAATCATCGATCGCGTGAATGTCCATAGATGATCCTCTCCTGAAGCGGTGGAGCAAGATAATGCGCAAGAGCTCTTCCCAGAATCCTCTGGGACTCAGCAGAAAAATGCAATCCGTCAATCGGACTGCTTGAAATGACTTGCCCCGCATCAAAAAACAGGCATTTTTTTTCTTCGGCGACCTTCTGAAATACTTCTGCAAAACGCTTCGATTTTTCAGGCGCGCCAATAAAACTCTCAGGGGTACCCTGAATCTCAAGTATGGGTGGGGGTGCAACGATCAGGATATCCGGTGTCCGCCCGCCTTTCGATTCAAAGGAAAAACTTCCGATTTCATCGATAAGCTTTCCCAATCCAAGGCCTATATCATAAGTCGGCACAGAAAAGCGACATTTCGTATCATTTGTTCCCAGCATAAGAATAACCAGATCGAGCGGCAGATGCGTTTCAAGCAGTACAGACAAAAAGCCTGCACCCTTTCTGAAATCAGCTATAGGATCATCAAAAACGGTCGTCCTTCCCGGCAATCCTTCCTCAATCACCGTCCAGCCTTCCGGAAAGCCGTCTTTCATGACGGCTGGCCATCGGCTTTCAGGAGGATACCGAAAGCCATTTTCCGGGTTGTATCCCCACGTATTTGAATCGCCATAGCATAGAATCCTTATTTTTTCATGTTCAGATGAGGAAGTTGGCACGGCCACCCCCTGATTTGTGCTCATATGGCATCACACAGTACGTCTATGGATTATTAGAAGACTCCTTTTAATGAATATACCATGTCTTAATTCCAATATGAAGCATATTTTGAAATTTTTTTTCAATTTTGTTCCGTTTTTGTTATTGACATCCTAAAAATACCCTTTAAAATGAAAATATCTTTTACAATTTGAGCTATTTTATAAGGAGGTTGTAATGAAAAAAGCTGGGTGGTTTTTTGTACTGGCCATTGCAGTATTGATGGTACTCCCCGTCGCAGCTCAGAAAACCGAACTGACTTTCTGGACATGGCGGCCGGAAGATACAGAGAAATACGAGAAGCTTCTCGCAACTTTCGAGAAGCAGAATCCTGGCATTACAGTCAAGATAACTGCTATCAAGAATACCGAATATAATACAATTCTATCAGCAGCGCTTTCAGGAGGTTCCGGCCCTGATGTATTCCAGAGCAGAGCCTATGGGGGGCTGGAGACATTTGCACAATCCGGTTATATCGAGAGTCTCGAAAAATGGGTGCCCGAGCTGAAAAATTTTAGCAAGGTTGCACTGAAAGGTGCGACATCGATAAAGGATGGGAAAATTTACGGCATTCCCTTTGCAACCCAGACCCTTTTCGTATTCTATAACAAGAATATCTACAAAGAATTGGGCCTGAAAGTTCCGGAAACATGGGATGAGTTCCTCGCAAACTGTGCAGTAGCCAAAAAAGCAGGCTATCAGGCCTTGGCAAACGGTGGTAAGGATGGTTGGACTCTGGAAGTAATGATGGGATCGATGTGCCCGAATTTTTATGGTGCAAACGACTTTTATGATGCTGTCGTTGCAGGCAAAACAACATTCCAGGATCCGCGATTTGTCTCAGCAATTGCAAAACTCAAAGAACTTACTCCCTACATGCCTGAGCTGTACATGGGCGTAAGCTATACGGATATGCAGTCCGCATTCATCAACGAAATGGCAGCTCATTTTATTGGCGGTTCCTTTGAAGCCGGTTATTTTGCATCTCAGAATCCAAAACTGGAATTTGATGTTTTCCCAGGTCCAACTGCCCAAAAAGGCGATCCGCATTATGTCTCTGTCTATGCCGATGGCAATTTCAGCATGAATGCAGCATCAAAGCAAAAAGAAGCTGCAGCAAAACTGCTTCGGTTCTTTGCGGGCAAGGACACCGGAGATTTCTTTATCAAAGAGTTGCAGCAAGTTTCTACAGTTCCTGGTGTTGATACGAGTGCGTCGCCATATATCACAAAAGTTCTTTCTCTCCAGAAATACAGCACGCCATATGTCTTCCTCGTAGGTTTCAGATATAATCAGCCGACAGGCTCAACCCTCATACAAGCCGCCTTGCAAGGACTCCTGGCTGGCAAAATCGATGCCGCAGAGGTATGCAAGCAGGTTCAGGAAGGAATCGCTACATATTATGAACCATTTAAGAAAAAATAACTGATTGAATCAGTGTGGGCACCTTGGCTTTCCCTTGTGCAAGGTGCCCGAGTTGTATGTTGAGAATTGAACTATTTGGTAGGTGGATATTTCGATGAACAAAAAAACCACGGAAAGACTATGGATTCTTTTTTTTATTGCTCCCGCGCTCGCTGTCGTCTGCATGATTATCCTTTTGCCTCTTTTCATGTCATTGTTCAATAGCCTTTTTTCGTGGAAGCAGTTAATACGGCAGGATTTCATCGGTCTTGAGAATTTCCGGAAAGTATTTTTTACAGAGCCCTACAGGACAAGATTTTTCAATGCCCTGCGAAATAACGGGCTCTGGTTCATTATTACCATGCTGATTCAGAATGTCGGCGGGCTTCTTATCGGCTATTTTCTTTCCCGCAGAATATGGGCTCACGAATTCTATAAGAGAATAATATTCATTCCAGTCCTCTTTTCGATTGTCGCAGTCGGATTCCTATGGAGCCTTTATTTGAGACCCAATGGGCTTGTCAACGGATTCCTGAAGATTGTCGGTTTGCCGAACTGGACGCGTGCCTGGCTAGGCGATGAGAGCATAGCCACCTTTTCCATCATATTCGTGAATATATGGAGATGGATAGGTTTCCCTAGCCTGGTCTTTCTTGCTGCAATTGATAATGTACCCATGGATTGCCTTGAAGCTGCATGGCTTGATGGCGCCAGCGATCGACAAGTGTTTTTTAGCGTCATCCTGCCGCTCATTGTGCCATCCATCTTGATTATTACAGTGCTTACCATTATTGGGAGCCTCAATGTATTTGAACAGATCTACACTATGGCGGGGCTGGACGGTTCTCCGAACTTCTCGACCGATACTATAGGAACGCTGTTCTATAGAACAGCGTTCGGTTCAGTCGATTCAGGCAACCCCGAGATTGGTATCGGCTCGGCAATAGGGGTTATCATATATTTGCTGACTTTTCTTGCTTCGGTCTTTTCGATTGTAGCGCTTGGGAAGAAGGAGGTCGAGTTATGACCTCGGATCTCAGGCTGAAAAATGCCGCCCCTGCAAAAAAAATACTCATCATTTTTGTCCAAATCGCGTTCATATGTTATTCTCTTATCATTTTCTATCCCCTTTTCAACATGATAATCTCCTCTTTCAAATCAACACGGGAAATACTGCGATTTCCCTTTGCGCTTCCTCAGAAGCTCGATTTTTCAAGCTATAAAATCGTCTGGGTAGATAAAGGATTTGGGCGCTTCTTTTTCAATAGCGTGTGGATGACTGCTGTTTCCATGCTTTTTGTGCTGTTGTTTGGATCGATGGCGGCATATGGTGTTTCGCGTTACGCATATCGAATGAGAACCGCTGTATACATGCTCTTCTTGTCAGGAATAATGCTCCCCTTGAAAGCTGCCATCATTCCGCTCTTCATGCTCATGAAGAATCTGAGGCTTGTGGACAATCCCATTTCGGTCATCCTGATTTTCATTGCAATGGGCCTGCCTTCGACAATATTTATCCTGTCGGGCTTTATGAAAACAATACCAAAGGATCTGGAATATGCCGCCCGTATCGACGGCTGCAATGACTGGATGATATATCGCAAAATAATAATGCCTGTTATTGCGCCCGCCATTTCGCTCGTGACTATCTATAATGCAGTGCCGATTTGGAATGATTTTTTCTTTCCACTTGTTTTTTTGCAAAATCCAAAATACAAACCGTTGCCACTGGGACTCACCAATTTTTTTGGGCAATACAGCACAGACTGGAACCTTCTCTTTACGGCCCTGACTATTGCCATACTACCAGTCCTGATCTTGTACATCTTCATGGCGAAATATTTCATCAAGGGCATGACGGCGGGGGCGGTAAAGTAACTGCGCCGGACTTGTGCACGGAACGGCAATGCCATATAGGTCGCTCTCATATACCAGGAGAATAAGATGACCGAGGTTGAAAAAAACTCAATTTCCCGAGAATTCGAAGAGGAGCTTTTGACCAATATCATTCCATTTTGGGTAAAATTCAGTATCGACGGAGAGGCCGGCGGCTATTTCTCCTGCCTCGACAGAAACGGGACCATATTCGACACCGACAAGTTCCTGTGGATGCAGGGGCGCGAGCTGTGGTGCTGGTCGCATCTGTACCGAACGATAGACCGGAAAACACAGTGGCTGGAAATGGCCGCTCAGGGCGCCGAATTTGTTCGCAAATTCGGCAAAACGCCGAATGGTGATTACTATTTTTCTCTTGACAGACACGGAAAGCCCCTTGTTCAGCCTTACAACATCTTCTCCGATTGTTTCTGCGCTGCGGGACTTGCAGAATATGGCAGGGTCTCAGGAGAATCATGGGCCATTGAAAGTTCTATTGAAACATGGCATCGGATTCAGGAGCGCAAAGCAAATCCCAAGGGAATCTGGACGAAACAAATAAGTGAAACCAGACCCGTTCGCGCTATGGCGATCCCCATGATCCAAATCTGGCTCAGTCAAGTGTTCGAGGGGCTCATCAAAGCCGATTCGCTGGTTCCAATTGTTGCTGAGAGCATACAATCAGTGCTCACATTACATGTCGATCAGCAGAAAAAAGCAGTATTTGAAAGGGTGCTGCCTGATGGAAGACCTCCTCAGGGAATGGAAGGAAGGCTGCTCTCACCAGGGCATGCACTTGAAACGCTATGGTTTGTGCTCAACGCAATTAATGAATATGGAAGCCCTGCCCTTTCATTGACAGACTTCAGCGAGGACGAAGCAATTTCTCTGATCACTGAAGCCATGCTCTGGACAATACTTCGCGGATGGGATGCTACATATGGCGGTATTTATTATTATTTGGACTATGAAGGCTTCCCCCCGGAAAAATTGGAATGGGATATGAAGCTTTGGTGGGTTCATGCTGAAGCGCTGTGTGCATTCCTTCTGGCCTACAAAACAACAAAAAAGAAGGTATTCCTTGATTGGTTTGAAAAAATAAAAGCCTGGACGTGGAATCATTTCAGGGATCCGGAGTTTGGAGAATGGTTCGGATATCTCCATAGAGACGGTTCTCCTGCGCTTCTTCAGAAAGGCGGGAAATGGAAAGGAATGTTCCATATTCCGCGCGCCCTCATTGAATGCATGAAAATGTGCAATTAAAATACTACCGCACTACAATTTTTTCACGCGAGGAGCCGTTATGAACCAGCAATGGATTTTTGGCATCGATGGCGGTGGAACGTCGACTCGGCTGAGAGTTGAAGGTCTTGCAAGAGAACTTTTGTATCAGGCGGAGGGACCGAGCCTCAACCCGCGCTCGGTAGGCTGGAATGGTTCCCGGAAGACGCTTGAAGGGCTTTTTTCAGCGATGTATGAAAAGACTGGTCTGGATACTGACAACTGTTTGTCAGGCTTTGCCGGTGTGGCTGGCATCGACAGGAGCGAAGATACAGGAACCATGCGCAGTATCATTCGCGATGCGGCAGAGCTCGGGCCGGATACCAATGTGGAAGTGCGGAATGATTCGATCCCGGCTCTGGCGGGCGCGTTCGGCGAACTGCGCGGCATTCTGCTCATCGCGGGAACGGGTTCCATCGCGGTCGGGGCCGACGGCGCCGGCCGCATCATCCGCTCCGGAGGCTGGGGACACATTCTCGGCGATGAGGGGTCGGCATACTGGGTGGGATTGCGGGCACTCAATGCAGCGACCCGTTTTCACGACAGGCGGAGTCCGCAGACCGATTTGCTGGGGAGAGCGCTGGCCTATTTTGGCGAAAAAGAGCCTTTTTCGCTCATTCCTGCGGTCTATGAGCCTTTTGACAAGTCAAAAATAGCGGCGTTTGCGCGCATTGTGGCGGAAGAGCGCGATCGGGGCGATGAGGTCGCGGAGCAGATTTTCAAGGACGCCTCTGAGGAGCTTGCGCTGCTTGTCATCTCCGTCGCGACTCGGCTCGGCGAAGCGCAGGCCGGCGGGCGCATCGCATTTGCAGGCGGCTTTCTCGCCAACAATGAGCGATTGTGGCACGATACCGAAGCACGAATCCTCGCTGTATTGCCGCGTCACCGGATAGTCTTGCCAGAGGCAGACGCGGCGAACGGCGCCTGTCTGCTCGCGCTCATCAATGCCGGCCAAAAAAGCCGCAACTAGAACGACCAGCGACAGGTACCAGCACTAAATTCCGCTGCTCGCCAGATATACGCCGGTGATGGCAATGATGGCGCCTATGATTTGCAGTGGGTTGAGCCGTTCACCTAAAACCACATATGAGGCTGCCACCGACACAACAGGAATCAGGTTGATGAACACACTCGATCTCCCCGGCCCGAGATGCTCGAGCACGATGACATAAAGCCAGTAGCCGATGGCAGAGCCGAAAATGCCGAGGTACGCGGCATTCAAAAGCGCGGTCGCGGAGAGTCCGGTCCACACTTGCCGTTCCACAATCGCAAAAGGAATGCATCCTATGGCGCCGATTACCATCTGCCAAAAAGTAATGGTCAGCATCGGATAGCGCCCCGAGAGCGGCTTTGTGATAAAGCCATACGCCGCCCACGAGAGCACCGCTCCCCCCATAAAGAGATAGCCGAGGGGCGAACCCGTTGCGCTTTCCGACCGCACGACAATCAAGGCAACTCCTAAAAAAGAGAGCACGATCCCCAGAATCACCAACCTGTGCGGCCGCACCCGATACAGCACTATTTCGCCAAGAAGGGTCACCACGGGAATCGCGCCGACAATGATCGATGATTCCGACGCGGTGAGACGCAAAATGCCGTTATTTTCAAAGTAGAAATAGAGAGTGACGCCTACGAGGCTGCTCAGCGAAAGCAGGGGAACATCGCGCCACGCGACTCGAAAATCGACCCGCGTGATCAGCATCACAAGCGCAATCAGTACCGACGCAATAATAAAGCGAAAGAGCGACAGGCTCATGGGCCCGAATTCGCGCAGCGCCACCTTGATCGAGAGAAATGTCATGCCCCAAATGACCGCGACAATGACACCGAACAGCGTTGCGGCAGGTTGCCGTTGTTTCATGATGCCCCCATGCTAATTGGAGATTTTCCGCCTGTCCAGAGGCCCTTCTTATGAGGTATACTCGAAGGCATGAATGAAGTGGTCATCGACGGTTGTTCTCTTTCAATCGCGGAGCTTGTCGCGGTGGCCCGCCGCAGAATCCTGGTCCGGCTCGACCCCGATGCTGAAGAGCGCATGCTCGCTTCGAGGAAGGTCGTCGAGCTCGCGGTCAAAAAAAAACAGATAAAATACGGTATTACGACCGGATTCGGGAAATTCTGCAATGTCATCATCTCGGAAGAAGACAATGCGTTGCTTCAGAAAAACCTGATAATGAGCCACGCGTGTGGCCAGGGCGAGCCGTTCGCGGCGGAAATTGTCCGGGCAATGATGGTCTTGAGAGCGAACGCTCTGGCGGTAGGGAATAGCGGCGTGCGGCCGCTCGTGGTGCAGCACATTTTGCGGCTCGTCAACGCGGATGTGGTGCCGGTGGTGCCGGAAAAGGGGTCGCTCGGCGCCTCGGGAGATTTGGCGCCGCTCGCGCACATCGCATTGGTGCTGATCGGGATGGGCGAAGCAGTATATAAGGGAAACCGCATGGCCGGCGCACTCGCCCTCGCGGAAGCGCACATTCCGCCGCTTGTACTCGAACCGAAAGAGGGGCTCGCGCTCATCAACGGGACACAGGCCATGGCGGCGATCGGCGCGCTGGCTGTCTACGATGCCCTCATGCTGTACCGGAGCGCGACCATCGCGTCCGCCATGACGTTTCAGGCGCTCCGGGGAATTACCGAGGCTCTCGACCCGCGCATTCACGAGCTCAGAAGGCAGAAGGCCCAGATCGAAGCGGCGAAAGACCTGCGCCGCCTGCTCGAAGATTCCCTTCTCACTACCAAACCTTCGGGAACGCGGGTGCAGGATGCGTATGCCCTCCGCTGTACTCCCCAGGTCCATGGCGCCTGTCTCGCCGCAATCCAGCACGTGTGGGATGTGATCGCCGCGGAACTGAATGCGGTTACCGACAATCCGCTCATTTTTCCGCACGTGCTTCGTGAAGGCGGCGATATTCTTTCGGGCGGGAACTTTCACGGCGAGCCTCTGGCGCTCGCACTCGATTATCTGGGAATCGCGGCATCGGAACTGGCGGATATCTCGGAGCGCCGGCTTGAAAGAATGGTCAACCCGGCCCTGTCCGAAGGCCTGCCTGCCTTCCTCACCATCAACGGCGGGCTCAATTCCGGCTTCATGATCGTCCAGTACAGCGCCGCAAGCCTGGTCTCGGAGAACAAAGTGCTCTCCCACCCTGCCAGCGTGGACTCCATCCCGTCGAGCGCAAATCAGGAAGACCACGTGTCGATGGGAACCATCGCCGCGCGCAAAGCCAGACAGATCATCGACAATGCCGGACGGGTGGCCGCGATGGAAACGCTCGCGGCCTGCCAGGCCCTCGACCTGCGCGCGATCCAGCTCGGTCTCCCGACGATCGAAAATTCACTGTCGCCCGCGACAATCCCGATATACCGAACAGTGAGGGCGGCGGTCCGCTTCACCGACCAGGATCGCACCATGTACCCCGATATCGATGCAGTAGTGTCTCTCCTGAATGATAAGACCCTGGCCCAAGGCATGGATCGCTGGAGCTGGAATCCCGAACCCGTTGCCCCTTGTGAAGATTAAGTCTAAAATTGAACCAACCTTTATCAGGAGCACCGCATATGGTAACAAAGCGCGATCATGGCATACATCTTGACAGGACTTCCCAGCAGGAGCGATCAAGGCTCATTTCATATATCAATATCAAATTGCAAAGCCTCGGCTTGCCGGTATATTCAAAAGAGGGCACGGGCTTTGTGCAGCTCGCGGCTGATATGCTCGAAAGTTTCAGACAGAAGGACAGGCTTCTTCCCAGAATCCTTCCTCCGGCAGACCAGCGGATTCAGAATTTTATCGACAGGTATCTGGCGGACCTTGGCCTTGCGCGAGTGCCGCAGATGCCCGCAAACACCCTCGTGCTCGACCGATACGGCATGGCACGCGAACTTTCCCTGCCACCTGACGGACACAAGCACGTCTCTCCCACACTCACTTCGTACCGCGTGCGAAATGGTGTATTGCACAACCCCAAGAACGACCGCCGGACTACCGAAGGCGTATTTCACATTGTCGAGGGTGGACTTCCCATCCCTCCGGACAAAAAGGTGGTTCCAAAGCTGACTTTTGCAAAAATTCTTGAAGTAGCGCTGAATCCTCCGGCAGAATTGCTCGAGGTTCCCTTTACGGCGGGAGAGAATGATAAGGCGCACACATTTGTCTCGGTATTGCTGCGCCCCATCGTGCGTCCGGAAATCCCGGGCTACTGTGAAGAGCGCTCCATGGAAGTGCGCTTTTTCGCGCCTGGTTCGCTTGTCGCGAATGTCGACTTTGTCGAGAGCATCTTCGGGAATTCCGGCGACCCATTCATTCCCGAAAACGACGCCTCGATCGACCCTGTGCACTGGACAGGTACCACCGGCTGCATCATCTTGGCGACCCACCTCACCGAGATCACCAAAAAGGAAGTCGGGCTGCCGCACTGGGACCAGGCGACCGAGCGCCAGCGCCGCGACGGCATGTGCTGGCGCGAGCCCACAGAAAAATACAACGACGGACGGGCTTTCAAGCTCACCGCGCGCGATGAATCCGGCGTCATCATCACCGTCATCGCGGACAATTATTTCGGCTACTCAAAAAAAGAGATCAAATCCCACATCTCCTATTCCGCCAACCTTCTCGGTCTCGGGGAAGAAGAGCATGCGGGAGGCGCCCTGGTCTTCCCGTCCTACAACCTCGGCACGCGCTTTGTGCCCGACACAAACCTCAAATCCAAAGGCCACAGCCTTCACGATGTCTATACCATCATGCGCGGCCGCATTGAGATGAAGGATGAAGGCTACGCGGTCGATCTCACTTTCCCCAACATCATTTATTTGCCCGATGATGCCTATATATCGCTCGAAGACCAGAAAGCGCACTGGGTGAGCAATGGCAGAGAAGAATCCCTGCGAACCTTGCCGGGAAACATCTATGTGCATCCGACAGGCTATCGCGTGCATATGGAACGTCATCCCGCGTCGGGAGCCTGGCGACTCATCGGCGCTTCGGCCGAAGGTCTGCTCTGCCACAAGCCCTGTACCGTGTCTGGCGGCGGCAAGTCCGAAATCGCGAAATCGATCCACGACGCGATCACTTACATGCCCATCATCATCGCCGACTTCGAAAAAGACATGAAGGCTGTAAAAGAAATCATCGAAAACGATTACGGCAACCGCTTCCGCGACGAATCGGAAAATCACGGAAAAGATGCGCGCCCCGTGCTCTCGCCAAAACGTTCGCTTGGATCGGTGATCAAGCTCCTTTCGCCATCGCCTGCCTATAACGACGAATACAACGAATGGCTCCGCTCGATCCCGGAACGCATCAAAAGCCTCGTGTTTCTGGTAAAGCGCTTCTACCAGCCGGACTGGGGGGACACCTGGGCATCACATTTTTCGGTCGACGCGGTCAATGGCACAACAGGAAACATCCTTCAGTTCGAAGGGCGGCCGATAATGGGTTCCTACCTCCGCGTGGGCAAAAGCGAAAATGGCATGAACCGGTTCTTCAAACTGAGACAGGATTTCATGCCCGCGTTCAAACTCCAGTGGGAAGACGACATCTCGGCATCGATCATCGTTCCTGTAGACCAGCTCGAAGATCTGCCCGAGTGGGCCTCGAACCATTTGAGCCTCAAATTCGCGAAGAACTGCGAGGCGCGCTTCTTCCAGCGTCCCGACGACGCCATCATCAGGGGCTACGACAAGCAGACAGAAAAAGACCTGTCGCGCCAGGACAATTATATCTCGAACTTCGAGCCCCTCACCCGCTCCGACGCCGCGCACATCATCGAAAATACGGTTCATTTCTACGAATACACCGACCCCATGCGCAAATTCATTGAAGAGACGGAAAAAGATCCCAATTACGAATATTTCGTGGCTTCCAACTGTTTCAGACTCGTCGATGGCGCTCCCTCCAAAAACCCGCGCTACCTTCAGCTCGATCCTACCTATGTCAATCCGCAGGCGCGATATCTCGCGGAGCTTGGGCCTCGACTCTATCGCCGCATTCCCGCGGACAAGGCGCTCCCGCAGCCCGTTGGCGCGGTACTGCCCGGCAGGCGCAACAATCCACCCGATCCAAAAGCCGGCATACGGTCACTCGCCGTCTATGGACCGATTCACTATCAGGAGCTGCCGGAGCTCTTTATGGACTTTGTGTGCTCGCTCACCGGGAAAAGCCCTTCCACTACCGGTGCCGGCAGCGAGGGAGCGCTCACAAAAGGGCCCTTCAATGCCCTTGTGCCCACCAGCGACCTCAATAACGCGCTTCTCGGCTTCATACTGACGGGATATTCAGGCTTTACCACGGCGGCTGGCCATATTGGGCACAAGTATAAAATGGACCACGACATATCTCTCATGATGCCCGAGCTGTGGGCGCGTCTGGGGCCCGAAGAGCGCGATCCGGAATTCCTCAAAAGCCATGGCTACCTCGAAAAAGTCGACGATTTCAAATATAAAGGGAAGCTCATTCCCGCATCGAGGCTTGGATGGCGCATAACTCCTCTTTTTGCCGCGACATATCTGGGAAGGCTGTTTGACACGCCTTCCGTGGTATTCCCCGATGACATGCTGAGGCCCGAGCTCCAGTCTCTTGAGGAATTCGTCGATGGTATCGAGAATATCGCCGCGGCGATGGAAAAATCCGCCAAAGCCTACTTTGAAGACGGATCGTACGAAGCCGCGATACCGCCGCTCAAAGCGGTGCTCTCCGTCATGGCGTACGGCAACTATGAGGGCAAGAGCATCCAGGATCCTGAAGTGCGCAAGTTTTTCGACCGTGAGTACGTGCTCGCCTCGGACTGGTACAAAGCGCGACTCGAGCACTACCGCGAACATGAAATCGCCTACATCGAGTCGTCGATTTCGTATCTGCGTAAATTCCTCGCGGAGCGCGCTGAACCCAAGAGCCTGACCGAACGCAGAGTGCAGGCCGAGCTCTCAAGCGCCCATGCCCGGCTCGAGCAGCTCATGGCACCGAATTATCTCAAGCGAATCTGGGGCTCGATCGGGCTCGATCCTCTGTACAAGGGACAGGCGAAGGTATAAAGAGAAAGCTCAGGCCTGTGCGGAGGGCGCGATCTTTCGGTTTTGCGGCTTCCAGAGCTGCGCCCCGCGCTTCAAGTTGACACTGAGATTAGATTGCTATATCTTCATTTGTTATGAAAATGAAAGCTTTTTCCACGGCACTCGTGCTTCTGGTTTTAGCATCGGTGCCGGCAGTGTTCGCGGTCAATGTGGATGGCACAATTGCCAGCGGCGAGTATTCAAAACAGGCAGTCTTCGACAAAGGAAACTTTAAACTTCTGTGGGAATTCGAAGGCGACAAAGTATTCATGGCGATTGTCGCAAAGACGCCGGGCTGGGTTGCGATCGGATTTAATCCTTCGACGGTCATGGCCAAGTCCGACATGGTCTTAGGGCTTGTCAAAGATCAAAGTGATGTTCAGGCTGTCGACGAATGGTCCTCCGGCATATTCGGACCTCACGCACCCGATGTCGATAAAGGCGGCAAGTCTGACATTCTCTCGTATGCGGGAACACGGACAGACGACACGGTTGTATTTGAATTCTCCCGTCTTTTGAATACCGGCGACCAGTTGGACAACGTGATCCCGACCTCGGGCAAATTCAAAGTCATCTGGGCATATGGCCCGTCATTGGACGTGACTGCAAAACACAAAAAAGCTGGCAGCGCTACGATTCAAATGGAAGGACAGAAGTGAGTCTGTTGCCTTTCCATGTAGTGAGCATGGGGCTCGCCTTCCTTTCGATGATCAGCGCGATCGTCATAGCGCGGTATTTCAAGACGAAAAAATGGTGGCTCAAGGCGCACAGGGTACTGAATATTGGTGCCGTCATTTTTGCGGTCGCGGGACTCGTGTTCGCATTGCTCATGGTGAGTTCGACCGGAGGACCGCACATCCGCGTTCCGCACGCGGTGATCGGCGCCGTGACGCTGTTGTTGCTCGTCGTCATGCCGTTCCTGGGGTCGGCTATTTTCAAGACGAAAGACAAAAAGGCCATCCAGAACCTCAAAAAGACTCACCGCCATATGGGAAGAATCACCGCGCTCATGCTGACGGTAACAGTAGCCGCCGGCTTGACGCTCGCCGGAATTCTGTAGGACCCCAAAGCCCGAACGATCGGTCTTGGCCGGCGGCGCGACCACGCGATTCTCTGCCCGGGCCTCGGTTGCGCCGAAGCCCCTGTCTGTGCCATCCTTAGGCATGCAAGAAAAAAACACAACATCATATTTCATTCACAATATCAATGAGCTTTGGACACCGGAGGGGCAGCGCGCAGCCGCCGGTGCTGCGATGCAAAAGATAAAAAAAGTACACGGCGCCTGCATATACGTCAAAGACGGCCGCATCGCATGGGTCGGAGAAGAAGCGCGGCTGCGCGCCTCCGATGCGGTCATCGCCCGTGAAGCACTCAGTGCAACTTTCTATAACGCCGAGGGGCGTTCCTGCGTTCCTGGTTTCGTCGACAGCCATACACATTTTATCTTTGCCGGCTGGCGCGAGGATGAATTTTTCTGGCGCGCCCAAGGACTGCCTTACATGGAGCTTCACCGGCGCGGCGGAGGCATCCAGAATAGCGTACAGGCCACTCGCGGCGCATCCCTGGAGGACTTGATTCTTCTCGGTCGAAAACGCCTTGCAACAATGCTCTCCCTGGGGATAACCACGGTCGAAGGCAAATCCGGCTACGGCCTCGATGTGGAAACGGAGATTCGCCAGCTTCTCGCGATGCGTGCACTGTCTCGAGCCGGCGCCCCCGATATCATTCCGACATTCTTAGGGGCACATTCAGTTCCGCCCGAATTTAAAGGCCGGCCCCGCGCCTACCTTTCCTTCCTGGCAGAAGAAGTGCTCCCGCTTGTAAAGAGCGAAAAGCTGGCGCACTTTGTCGATATTTTTTGCGAAGAAGGTGTTTTTGGCATCGAGGACTCACGCTGGTATCTCGAGCGCGCACGCGCAGCCGGCTTCGCGCTCAAACTCCATGCCGACGAAGTCGTCCCTCTCGGCGGTACCGCCCTCGCCGCCGAACTCGGCGCCATCAGCGCGGACCATCTTCTCAAAGCCTCCAACGACCACATAGCCGCGCTCGCCGCCTCGGGCACTATCGCCTGCCTTCTCCCCCTCACCGCCTTCAACCTCCGCGAGCCCTGCGCCAGCGGCCGCCGCTTCATCGATGCCGGCTGCGCCGTTGCCCTGGCAAGCGACTTGAACCCTGGCTCCTGCTACAGTCAGTCCATTCCTCTCATTTTCGCCCTGGCGGTGCTGTATATGGACATGACGATCGAAGAGGCGCTCACCGCCCTCACCCTGAACGGGGCCGCGGCGCTCGAACTCGCGCCGCGCACCGGTACTCTTGAGCCCGGCAAAGACGCAGATTTTCTGCTGCTGGACGCCCCGGCGCCGGCGCACCTCGCCTACCACGCGGGGATGAACCTCGTGCACACCGTGTTCAAGCGCGGCGCCCCTGCCTGGCAAAACGGCAATATGCTTGAGATGGAAAAAATGCAATCGCAAACGGCACAGCGGAAAATGTGTCGAACGCAAGACTTGTGATTGGTAAAAAGTTAAACTCTCGTCAGAACCGCCCGCTGGTCTTTCATTATCCTGATTAAAAAAAGCCGCCCCCATCAGGACGGCTCGGCTTATTCAGCACTCATTTTACTTCGCGTTCTCGCTGTCTCACCTCGCGTTAGCGAGGTGGGCTTTGCATATTTTGCAGATCTTGGTCTTTTTCCCATCGATCTCCTGCTCGTATACAACCTTGACGCCTGTGCGTCCGCACACGGGACATATCCCGCGGCCACTTGCGACAACTTCTCTTAAACCTTTGCCTCTATGTGCTTTTGACATTTCAACTTCCTCCCTGCGACCTTCAGGCCTGTTTCTTTGCCTTGCGCTGAGCTTTACGTTTTTCGCGCTCGGCTCTCTTTTCATCGGCCTTCTGATCGACCAGTTCGAGCACTACAAGGCTGGCCGCATCGTTCGCACGATCGCCAAGTTTAAGAATGCGGGTATATCCGCCGCCGCGCTCCTTGAAGCGAGGACCGATTTCGGTAAACAGCTTGGCGACCGCATCCTCACCGTAGAGCCTCGCGGACGCGATCCTGCGATTATGGACGGAATCAACCTTGGCCCTGGTGATGAGCTTTTCCGCCGCGCGCCTCGCCTCGATCGCTTTCGCCTTTGTGGTTACGATTTTTTCCTCTTTGAGCAGCACGGTAACCATATTGCGAATAAGGGCCTTGCGGTGAGCGGCGACTCGGTTCAGTTTATTATAGCCGATCTTATGCTTCATCGCTCTCTTCCTTTTTCATATTGAGTTTTATGTGATTTCTCAGCGCGGAATAATCCGCCATACCGAGGGTCAGGTTCCATTCGGCAAGTTTTGTCTTGATTTCCTGCAAGGACTTTTTGCCAAAATTGCGGGTCTTGGTGATTTCTTCCTCGGTCTTCTTGGTGAGATCGCCGATGGTCCTGATATTCGCATTTTTGAGGCAATTGAATGAACGCACGGAGAGCTCGAGCTCTTCGACGGGCATGTTGAGAATCTGGCGAACGCGCTCTTCAATCTCGTCGCTGGTCTCCTCGCCGCCGGCCTCATTCTCGTCGAAGTTCACAAAGATCGAGAAGTGATCCTTCGCTATTTTCCCCGCCTCACCGAGGGCGTCCTCAGGACGAATCGTCCCGTCGGTCGAAATCTCGAGAATGAGTTTGTCATAATCTGAACGCTGACCAACCCGCGTCGGCTCGATGGAGTATTTCACTCTCGTCACGGGCGTGAAAATCGCGTCCATCGGGATGGTGCCCACGACATCGATGTATTTCTCGTTCACTTCGCTCGGCACATAACCTCGTCCCAGATTCACCTGAAGCTCCAAGCCGAGGTGAACGCTTGGCTCAAAGCTTGCGATCTTGAGGTCAGGGTTGAGCACGACGAGCGATCCCTGTTCAGCGAAGAAACTGCCGCGAAGCTCCTCAATACCCCTGATCTCATAATCGAGCGTGAGCTCTTCTTTGTCGTTCGGAAGCCGCAGCCGCAGCTTCTTTAGGTTATTCAGAACTTCGATAGTGTCTTCCACCACCCCGGGGATGGTCTCGAATTCACTGGTAATTACGTGCGGTACACCTTCGTCATCATATCGAGTGATGCGAACGGCAGTGATCGCATACCCCTGAATGGAGGACAACAGAATGCGGCGCAGGGTATTCCCGACAGTAGTTCCATAGCCCGGCTCAAAAGGATATGCCACGAACTTTCCATAGGTGTCAGTCGATTCGCTCTGTTCGTAGGTAATACCTTTCGGTCTCTTGAAACCTTTAAGTAGGCTTTTGCGCGCCATTTCCGCTCCTTATTTCGAGTATAACTCGACGACCAGCTGTTCCTTGATATCCAAAGTATCCGTAACGTCCTGACGCTGCGGATTGGTAACGTAACGGCCGGTCATTTCATCTGCATTAACCTCAAGCCACGGCATAACGCCAGATTTCTGCACTTCTTCGAGTGCCTGGCGGATTGAATCCATCTTCTTGGCAGCCCCGATCACCGAGACGACATCGCCGGCCTTGACAAGAAAAGAGGCGATATTCACGCGCTTTCCATTGACGGCGACATGCCCGTGGTTTACAAGCTGGCGGGCCTGAGCTCGCGAAGTCGCGAAATGCAGCCGATACACGACATTGTCCAGCCTTCTCTCAAGAAGAATAATGAGGTTGTCACCGGTTTTCCCCGGCAGGCCAAGAGCCTTCTCGAAAGTATTGCGGAACTGACGCTCCATAAGGCCATAGTTGCGCTTGAGCGTCTGCTTCTCACGGAGCTGCACCGCATATTCGGATTTTTTCCCGATGCGGGTCTTCGGCGCTTTTCCTGGAGGAAGGCGCTTTTTGTTGATCGGGCACTTGTCGCTTCGGCAGCGCTCGCCCTTCAAAAAAAGCTTCCTGCCCTCAGCGCGACAGAGCCTGCACACAGGTCCAGTATATCTAGCCATTCTCGTAACCCCCTCTTAGATGCGGCGGGCCTTCCGGGGCCTGCAGCCATTATGGGGAATCGGTGTCACATCGTTGATCGACTTGACTTTAAGCCCCATTACACCGAGCTGTCGGATTGCGGACTCGCGGCCGATGCCGGGCCCTTTCACGTACACATGCACTTCCCGCAGGCCAGCCTGCATCGCTTTCTGCACCGCGGCCTCAGTCACCGTCTGAGCGGCAAATGGTGTGGATTTTTTTGCGCCGCGGAATTCATGGCTTCCGGAACTCGACCATGAAATCGCGTTTCCATTGAGGTCGGTCACGGTCACAATCGTATTGTTGAAGGTCGCCTGGATGTAGACATTGCCTTCATATACACTCTTTTTCTCTTTTCTTTTCTTCGTCTTTGTCGTACTCGCAGCCACGTTTATTCCCCTCCGTTAGACGGCTTTCTTCTTGTTCGCAACGGTCTTTCTCTTACCCTTGCGCGTGCGCGCATTCGTTCTCGTCCGCTGTCCGCGAACGGGAAGGCCTCTGCGGTGGCGTAGGCCGCGATAGCAGCCAATATCCATAAGACGCTTGATGTTCAACGCAATCTCGGTTCTCAAGCGGCCTTCGACTTTATAGTCACTCTCAATTACTTTGCGAAGTTCGTTGATCTCTTCGTTCGTAAGATCGTTCATTCTCTTATCCGGATCGATGCCGGTCGTTTCGCAAATCTGAAGTGCGCTGGATCGCCCGATTCCATAGATATAGGTGAGGGCGATATCGACATGTTTGTTAGGGAGGTCGACTCCCGCAATACGCGCCATGAGCTTCCTCCTGCTCTCAGCCTTGTTTTTGTTTGTGTTTAGGATTATCACACACAATCCTGACCACACCGTTGCGCCGTATTACCTTGCATTTATCGCAGATTTTCTTGACGCTCGTTCTAACCTTCATGGGTTCCCCCTATTCGCAAACACGCAATTAAATACCATTCGTGCAAAAATTTCTATAGGTTCCTCGACCTGATATGACCTTTTCGCACAAGACCGTCATGGTGGTGCATTTTAAGGATCGCTTCCACCTGTGCCATGGTGTCGAGATCGACGCCGACAAGAATGAGCAGGGAAGTACCACCCAGCAAATACGCCATCTGGCTGGGAAAATTAAACAGCCGCTGCACCAGAGTCGGGATCAGCGCGATGAGGCCAAGGTACAGCGCTCCAGGCAGTATGATGCGGTTGAGGACCTTTGTGAGGTACTCTTCCATTTTATCGCTTCGGATGCCGGGGATCGAGCCGCCATTTTCACGGATATTCTTGGAAATTTCCTGAGGGTTCAGGGTTACCTGTGTGTAGAAATACGCAAAGAAGATGATGAACACCACGTAGAGGAAATTGTACCAGAATCCGTTCGGTCTGAGCCAATAGGAAAAATCTCTCAGCCACTTCGCCTGAACGCCGAAACTCTGCGCTATCTGTAAAGGGAAGGTCAGAATGCTCGAGGCGAAGATGACGGGGATAACGCCCGATGGATTGATCTTGAAAGGAATGTAGGTGTTCTGTGCGCCATACATCCTCCGACCCACAATGCGTTTGGCGTAGTTGACCGGTATCTTTCGCTGTCCCTGTTGTTCAAGCACGACGAGCGCGACAACCGCGACAAACATGATGAGTACGACGATGGCGTACACGGCGTTGATTTCGCCTATCTGAATCTTTTTGATGAGCTCGAAGGTCGCGTTGGGCAAGCGGGCCACAATACCAGCAAAAATCAAGAGCGAAACGCCGTTGCCTATGCCGCGCTTGGTGATCTGCTCGCCGATCCAGACCAGGAACATCGTGCCTGTGGTGACGGTGAGGATCGCGACAAACGTATAGAGCGTGCGGTTGGACATCGCGATCGCGTTTGGGATACGGTCCGCCCATACGGTCACGGAGAAGCTCTGGATGACCGCAATCACAATGGTTCCAATTCGTGTCCAGCGCGAAATCTTGCGCCGTCCGCCTTCTTCCTCCGCAACGCTTTTAAGTTTCGGGAAGATGACGATCAACAGCTGCATGATGATCTGCGCGCTGATGTAAGGCATGACGCCCATCATGAAAAGCGAGAAATTTTTAAAGGCACCGCCCGCGAAGAAATCGAGATAATCGGTAATGCCGGTGTTGGCGGTGGATTGATTCGCGAAATATGACTGCAACGCGCTCGCGTTGATCCCGGGAATGGGCAAAAATGTGCCCAAGCGGAAAACCGCGAGCCAGAACAGAGTAAAGAATATCCTATCCTTCAGTTCCTTGACTCTGAAAATATCAACGAGTGTACCAGCCATTCGCTCCTGCCTTTATATCACGCATCTGCCGAAGAACCGGTCGCAGCTGGCACTTCTACCTTGCCGCCAGCGGCTTCGATTTTCGCTTTCGCACTGGAAGAGACCGCATCGACGCTCACGGTGAGCGCGACGCTGACCTGACCTTCACCGAGAACCTTGACCGGCAGTTCAGGCTTTCTTACAAGCCCTTTCATGAAAAGGCTCAGGGTGTCGACTGTATCGCCAGCCTGAAATTTGCCTTCGATGTCGCGAAGATTCACAACCTGGTACTCCTTGCGGAATGGATAATTGGAGAAACCACGGCTGGGCAGGCGCCTGTACAGAGGCATCTGGCCGCCTTCAAAACCAGGATAGGTTTTCCCGCCTGAGCGTGACTGCTGGCCTTTATTGCCGCGGCCGGCGGTGCCACCGCTGCCTGAACCGTCTCCTCTGCCGACGATGTGTTTTTTCCTGTTCGCGCCTTCCGGGGCGTGGAGATTGAAATCAGCCATTACTCCACCTCCTTGGCTTCAACCAGATGCCGCACTTTGTTCACCATGCCGAGGATCTGCGGACTTGCTTCCTGGATGGTACTCGAACCGATTTTCCGCAGTCCCAGACAGCGGACTGTCGCGCGCGCCTTCGGCTTCTGGCCGATAGTGCTGCGAACCAATGTTATCTGAATTCTGGCCATGATCAACTCCACATATCTTTGAGCGCCTTGCCCCGGTTTTTCGCTACTTCCTGGGCATCGAGCAGCTGACCAAGACCGGAGAATACGGCTCTTACTACGTTGACAGATGTTCGTGAGCCAACGCATTTTGAAATGATATCGACGTAGCCGGCGCACTCCAGAATCGCGCGCACAGGGCCGCCTGCGATAACGCCCGAGCCCGGGCAGGCCGGCTTGATATACACTGTCGTCGCTTTATATTTACCAGTCACTTCGTGAGGCAGCGTGCCCTTCTTCACAGGTACCGTGACCATCGCCTGTTTTGCCCTCTCAACGCTTTTGCGGATCGCTTCGGTGACATCGTTTGCCTTGCCAAACCCGAATCCGACATGACCCTGTTTGTCCCCGACCACCGTCAGAGCAGAGAAAGAAAACCTGCGGCCGCCCTTCACGACTTTGGCGGTCCTGTTCAACTGAATAAGTTTGTCGGTGTAGCCTTCCTGCACACCGGAATTTTCTCTTCTTGTTCTTTCCACAACCGCCCCCTAGAATTTGATACCGGCTTTTCTGACTCCATCGGCAATCGCCTTGACAATGCCATGGTACTTATAGCCGTTTCTGTCGAACACTACCTGGGTAATGCCTTTTTCCAGGAGCCGTTTGCCAAGTTCCTCACCGATCATACTGCCAGTCTGAATGGTCGGTTTGAGGCTGCGGAACTGCTGTTCCATCGTCGAAACACTCGCAAGCGTATGCCCCGACATGTCATCGATCACCTGCACATAGAGGTGCAGATTCGACCGGAACACGCTCATGCGCGGTTTTTCCGCGGCACCCGTGATGGTCTTCCGGATATGGGTCCTGCGTTTTTCGCGCTTGCGGATTTTATCTGATAGTTCTCTTACGCTCATGCTCTGTGCCTCACTTCACGCCGGTCTTGCCGACTTTCCTGCGGATTCGCTCTTCTTCGTAGCGGATGCCCTTGCCTTTGTAGGGTTCGGGTTCGCGGAGCGACCGCACTTCACTGGCAAACTTGCCGACCTTGGCATAATCAATGCCTTCGATGACAATCTTTTGTCCGTTCTGCTCGACGGAAACCTTGAGACCTTCAGGAATCACCGCGACGACATCGGTAGAATATCCGATGCTGAGCACCAGCAAATTGCCCTGGACTTCAACACGATAACCGACGCCACTCACCACAAGCGCGCGCTTAAAACCTTGGCTCACACCAGTGACCATATTATCGAGCAAGCTGCGATAAAGGCCATGGTATGCTTTCGCCTGCTTGGAATCATTCTTGCGCTCCACGACCGCAATGCCATCCTTGACGGCAATTTGAACTTCGGGGCGGTATTCCTGAGAAAGCCTGCCTTTCGGTCCCTCGACATGGAAGACTGTCGGCTCGACAGTCACTTTCACGCCTTGCGGGATCACCACAGGCCGCGTTCCAATTCTCGACATACTAGTACCTCGTCTTACCAGACCGTGCAGATAAGCTCGCCGCCGACCTGCTTTTCCACGGCTTTTCTGCCGGTGATAACACCATCGGAAGTCGAGATGATCATGATTCCATAGCCATTGAAGATGCGCGGCATTTCGCGATAGCCGGTATAGACGCGCCGCCCTGGCTTGGAAACCTTGCTCAATCCATGAATGATGGGACTGTTTTCCTCGTCATACTTGAGGAAAATCCGGATAAAATTCTGCCCATCGGTCTGAATCTTCTTAAAATTCTTGATATAGCCCTCGGTCTTGAGAATCTTCACGATCTCAAGCTTGAGCTTGGAAGTCGGGATGTCGACTTTCTCGTGCCGGGCCACATTTGCGTTCCGGATTTTGGTCAGCATGTCCGCAATGGGATCAGATACGCTCATTGCACCCTCCTACCAGCTCGACTTTGTCACGCCCGGCAATTTGCCCTCGGAAGCGAGCTTCCGGAAACAAATGCGGCACATATCGAATTTTCTCATGTAGCCGCGGGATCTTCCGCAAATCTTGCACCGACGAACCAGACGAGTGGAGTATTTTGGCGTCTTCAACGCCTTTAAAATCATTGCTTTGCGAGCCATGTACGCCTTCCTTATTTCCTGAAGGGCATGCCCAGTTTGGCAAGAAGGCTCTTCGCCTCCATGTCAGTCTCGGCTGTTGTTACAATCGAGACGCCAAGCCCCATAACCTTCTCGATCTTGTCGAAATCAATCTCCGGGAAAATAATCTGCTCGGTAAGACCAAGAGTATAATTGCCATGACCATCGAATCCATTCGGGTTGACACCACGAAAATCCTTGACACGCGGGAGCGCGACATTCATCAGCCTGTCGAGGAACTCCCACATCTGGTCTCCCCTGAGCGTCACGCGGGCGCCGATCTCCTGATCCTTGCGGATCTTGAAATTCGCGATGGATTTCTTCGCCTTCGTCTTGACCGCGTGCTGGCCAGTGATGGTCTCGATGTCGGTGATCGCGGCGTCGAGCATCTTCTTGTTCTCGCGCGCTTCGCCGACGCCCATCGAAACGATAACCTTTACCAGACGGGGCACCTGCATCTTGGAACTATACCCAAGCTCGCTGAAGAGTTCCGGGGATACTTTTTCGCGATAAAGCTTTTTCAGCCGGGGAATGTATACTTTCGTCTGAGCCATCAGAGGACCTCCCCGCACTTTCTGCAAACTCTTTTCTTCTGGCCATCGATGATCTTGTAGCCAGCGCGAACGGGTTTATTGCATTTTTTGCACACGATCATCAGATTCGAGATGTGAACCGGTGCTTCGATTTCGACAATGCCGCCCCGGTCGGTCTGGGATTTCTTTTTCATGGCCTTTTTTACCATGTTGATTCCCGACACGATAACGCGGCTCTTTTCATGGTCGATCCTGAGGATCTTCCCCTGTTTCCCCCGGTCCTTGCCAGCGACAACCTGTACAAGGTCTTCTTTCCGAAGTTTGTATTTTGCATTCGCCATATTCAAACTCCTTACAGGACCTCAGGAGCGAGAGAAATGATTTTCATGTAATCCTTCTCGCGCAGCTCGCGCGCTACCGGCCCGAAGATGCGCTTGCCTTTCGGGTTCTTGTTCGCATCGATGATCACGCATGCGTTATCATCGAACCTGATATAAGTGCCATCGGGCCGCTTGTATTCCTTGTGCGTCCGTACGACGACAGCCTTTTCGACCGATCCTTTCCTGATCGCCGAGTTGGGCAGCGCGGTTTTTACGGCGACGACGATAGTGTCGCCGACGCTCGCGTACCTTCGCCGCGTACCGCCAAGCACCTTGATGCACTGAACGGTCTTCGCACCTGAGTTGTCGGCGACATTCAGCATGCTTTCTACCTGAATCATAGCTTACTCCCGTTCGTTATTTCGCCCGCTCGACGATTTCGACAAGCCGCCATCGCTTCTCCCGCGACATGGGCCTGCATTCGACCACCGAAACGGTATCGCCGACATGTGCTTCGTTGTGCTCGTCGTGGGCTTTTACACGCTTCGTCCTATTCACATACTTTCTGTAAAGGGGATGGAGCTTGCGCATGATAATTTCGACAACGATGGTTTTATCATTCTTGTCCGAAACTACGATGCCTTGAAGAACAAGCTTGCCCTCAGTCATTTTCTGGATATTTGTATCCACGTTCCGTCTCCTGAAGAATTATGCCTTCTTCGCGGCGCCGCTGCGCTGGGCCTCGGCGATCCTCGTTTCGATCCGCGCGATTTGGCGGCGAAGATTTCTCTTCTCGAGCGGATTCTCGACGTGCCCGACCACCATCTGGAATCGAAGGTCAAAATATTTCTTTCTAAGCTCATCGCGCTTGACGAGCATCTCGTCCAGCTTTATATCTTTAAATGAATTCTTCATGGCGATCACTCCATTTCCTCGCGCACCGCGAATTTAGTCTTCACGGGGAGCTTGGAACCAGCAAGGCGCATCGCCTCTTCTGCCACTTTCGGCTCCACGCCGGAAAGTTCGAACAGCACTGTACCCGGCTTGACCACAGCGACCCAATACTCAGGACCCGGCTTTCCACGACCCATGCGGGTTTCAGCCGGCTTCTTGGAATATGGCTTGTCCGGAAAAATGCGAATCCACATTTTGCCACCGCGCTTGATATAGCGGTTGAGCGCGATACGGGCAGCCTCAATCTGGCGGTTCGTAATCCAGTGTGGCTCCAGGCTCACAAGGCCATAATCGCCAAACGCGATGGCATTGCCCGAATGAGCCTCGCCGTGGATCCTGCCGCGCTGCTGCTTTCTGTGTTTTACTCTCTTCGGTAACAGCATAGATTAGCTCCTTGCCTCACCTTCCGCTCGGTCTGCTTCAGGCCTGGGGGTTGCCCGACGTTCGCCGCGCTCTCCGCGCTCGCGGCGTTCGTGTCGTTCCTGACCGCCTTCCCTGTGCTCTCCACGAGCCTCGCCTGCAGGCTCCCTTCGCGCTCTTTTTGCGAGCTGGCCGGCATCTTCGTTCTTATCCTGGGCATACACCATACCCTGGTAAATCCAAACCTTCACACCGATTTTTCCGAAGGTGGTGTCTGCTTCCGCAAAGCCATAGTCGATATCGGCGCGAAGGGTATGCAGCGGAATCCGTCCTTCCTTGAGCTCTTCAGTGCGCGACATATCGGCACCGCCGAGTCGGCCCGAGAGTCTGACCTTGCAGCCCTGCGCGCCCGCTTTCAGTGCATTCTGAATCGCGGACTTCATCGATCTTCGGAAAGACTGTCTGTTTTCAAGCTGGCGGGCGATATTCTGCGCAACGATCTGCGAGTTCGTATCGATCTTCTTGATCTCTTTGATCTTGATCTGCAGCTTTCTCTGTGTAATCTTCTGAATCTCGGCGCCAATCTTGTCGATGTTTACACCCTTGGTTCCGATGAGGACACCGGGGCGTGCGCTGTGAATCACGATGGTGACGCGCTGGGGATGTCGGATAATCTCGATTTCGGAAATATCGGCGCCCTTGGTTTCCGGCAGATCAAGGAGACGGCGACGGATCGCAAGATCTTCATGAAGGGTTTTCGCATATTCACGGGGCTCAACATACCAATGCGAACTCCAGTCCTTGTTGATACCGATTCTTAATCCAATCGGATTTACTTTCTGACCCACCTTACGCCTCCGTCTTCTTGCCGATTTCGTCGACGATGCACGAGATGTGGCACATCCGTCTCAGCTGCATGTCTGCTCTTCCCCGGGCACGAAACCAGATTCTTTTGAGCCTCGGGCCTTCATCGATGCGCAACTCTTTGATGTAGAGCATGTCTTCGCCAAGCTTGCGGTTTTTATTCAGTGCGTTCGCAGCCGCGGAGGAGACTACCTTGCGGATCAACTTGGCTCCCTTGTGCGGCATATTTTCAAGAATGGCCATTGCCTCGGTGTACGGCTTGGCACGAACGAGATCGGCGACCGGGCGCACCTTGAACGGCGAAGCGATCAGCCATTTCGATGTGGCTCTATAGCCAGTTTTTGTATTCGCCATTTCAGCACCCCTACTTCTTCTCGGCTTTCTTGTCGCTGCCGGCATGCCCGCGGAAAATGCGGGTAACGGCGAATTCACCGAGCTTGTGGCCAACGAGATTTTCCGTCACATAGACAGGAACCCACGTTTTGCCGTTGTATACAGAGATTGTCTGGCCGACCATTTCAGGAATGATCGTCGATGTGCGGGAGTAAGTTTTAACAAGCTTCTTCTCCCCCGCCCTGCTCATCTCGATTACCTTTTTGTACAGGCTCTTCTCGATGAAGGGCCCTTTCTTTACGGACCTGGACACGGGTTTACTCCTCTATCTCACTTGCGCCGTTTTACGATGAAGCGGCTCGAAGGTTTGTGTTTATCGCGAGTCTTATAGCCCTTCGCCGGCTGACCCCATGGAGATACAGGCTGTTTGTATCCCTTGCCTTTTCCTTCTCCACCACCATGCGGATGGTCGACAGGATTCATAACCGTGCCGCGCACGGTCGGCCTGATGCCGAGCCAGCGCGTACGCCCCGCCTTTCCAATCCGCTCATTCATGTGCTCATCGTTGCCAACCTGACCGACGGTCGCCATGCATTTCTTGAAAACCATGCGCTGCTCCCCTGAGGGCAGCTTGAGAACGACATAGTCGCCTTCCTGTGCCGCGATGAGCGCACTGACGCCCGCAGAGCGTGCGAGCTGGCCACCCCGCCCAAGCGTGAGCTCGACATTGTGCACGGTAAAACCGACCGGAATCTTCTCAAGCGGAAGGGCATTGCCAACTTCCGGCGCGGCTTCGGGGCCGGACAAAATTGTCTGGCCGACCCGAAGTCCCTTCGGGCTGAGAATGTAGCGCTTCTCGCCATCCACATACGTGATGAGGGCGATGTTCGCGCTGCGGTTCGGATCGTACTCGATGCCGGACACTTTGCCGGGAACACCAAATTTATCACGCTTAAAATCTATGATCCTGTATTTCCGCTTGTGACCGCCACCATGGTGCCGCACGGAGATGCGGCCGTTCGAAGCCCTGCCGCCCGTGCTGCGCTTGCCCACGGTAAGCGATTTGACCGGCTGGCTCTCATTGCTTGTCAGCTCCCCGCTGATTACCTGCACACGATGGCGGAGTCCGGGCGTTACAGGTCTAAATGTTTTAATCGCCATAGTTCTTCCTCACATCCTTCCTCATGCGCCCTCGAACACCCTGATCGTCTCGCCCTTCTGGAGCCTGACAATCGCCTTTTTCCACTCCGCAGTGCGCCCCGGCCTGCCGCGCAGCCGTTTGGGCTTCGAGGTGACGTTGATCACCTTGCAGCTCACCGGATGCACGTTGAAGGTCTTGGCGACAGCTTCCATAATCATGGGCTTGGTCGCCCTGGAATCCACCTTGAATATATACTGCCCAAATTCGCGCATAATGTTGCTCTTCTCGGAGAGCACCGGCTCAATAAGAATCGCATCATATTCCATACTCAGCTCTCCTTCGTCACACCGGCATAGAACTCATTGAGCTTTGCCGAAGCACCTTCCAGCATGACAACCCTGCGGGCATAGAAAAGATCGTGCGCGCGCAGACGGTTGTAGGTGAGGTAGCCCAGCCAGGGGATATTTCGGGCCGCGCGCTTCACCATGGGATCATCATCCTTAAGGATAAGGACTGTCCTCTCGGGATTCTTCAAGTCGACCACATTTGCGAGCACTTTCAGAAGATCTTTTGTCTTTCCGGACTCGACGGTGAAATCCTCAATAATCGAGACAAGGCCATCCTGAACCTTCAAGCTCAAAATGGTCTTGAGCGAAAGTTGCTTTTCTTTGCGCGGGATCGAGTAGGAATAATCCCTGGGCTTTGGCCCAAAGGAAACGCCGCCGCCAACGTAGATATTCGACTTCAAATCGCCATGCCGGGAACGGCCGCCTCCCTTCTGTGCAAACGGCTTACGGTTGGTTCCATGTACTTCGCCGCGATCCTTCGTCGATGCAGTGCCGACACGCGCGTTCGCAAGCTCATTGTTCACCGCATACCAAATGACATCTTCATTGATGGGCAATCCGAAGACGGCATCGGACAGCTCAATTTTTCTGGGCTCTTTCCCGCTCAGGGAAATTACTTTGCCTTCCATACAGTCCTCCGCCCTCAGCTCTTCTTGACCGACTTGCGAATCACAACATCGCAGTTCCGCGGGCCGGGAAGTGCGCCGCGAATAAGCACCACGCCTTTTTCGGCATCTACCCTTATGACTTTGAGGTTCTGCACGGTAACACGCTCGTTGCCCATATGGCCGGGCATCTTCACATTCTTGAAGGTGTGATGCGGATATGTGCTGTTGCCGGTCGAGCCGGGTTCGCGATGGAATTTGGAGCCGTGTGTCGCACGGCCGCCCTCAAAACCCCAGCGCTTCACGACGCCCTGGAAGCCCTTGCCCTTCGAACGGGCCACAACATCGACAAATCGCACTCCATCGAGCACGGACGCGTCGATAGCCTGGCCGACTTCGACTTCCTTTTCAAAATCCCTGAACTCCCGAAAAATTTTGGTGGGCGCAAGGCCCTCGGGGAACTGGCCGGCATATGGCTTCGTGACCCGAGACTTTTTCTTCTCGTAGACACCGACCAAGACGGCGTTGTAGCCATCCTTCTCGGCGGTTTTCTTGCCAACCACCAGATTGGGAACGACTTGAACGACGGTGACGGGCACAACACGCCCTGATTCGTCGAACACTTGCGTCATCCCAACTTTCTTTCCAATGACACCGATCATTCGGTACTCCTGCGTTGAACGCTTCCGGCACGAAGCCGGGCGTTACGGCATTAAAGACTTTGCCGCCACGGACAAAGGTTTATTGCTTGATTTCGACATCGATTCCGGAGGGAAGTTCGAGTTTCATGAGCGCATCCATCACTTCAGGCGTCGGTTCAATGATGTCAATGAGACGTTTGTGCGTCCTCATCTCGAACTGTTCCCGGCTTTTCTTGTGCACGTGCGGTGACCGCAGGACCGTGAATTTGTTGATGCGCGTGGGAAGCGGTACCGGTCCGGAAACCTTCGATCCCGCATCCTGCACGGTTCTGATAATGCTCTTGGCGCTGTCATCGACAAGGCGCACGTCAAAGCCTCTAAGCCTGACTCGGATTCTGTCTTTCATCACTCCTCCAAAGATCTCTTGCACTCGTATCGTCGGCCGTACCCAGGCAGGCGCGCCAACGACCATAAGTGCGGACGGATTGGGGAATCCGTCAATGGCGATTCCGTCGCCAATTCACACAAAAACGTGCCCCTCCCAATGAGAGGCACGTGATAATAGCACTCATCAAAATATTTGTCCAGTAGCCAGCCCCCCAGGACAAACCTGAATCGACCGGCTCTGAAGCTTTTACGCAATGACCTCAATTACCTGGCCGGAAGCGACCGTGTGGCCGCCTTCGCGGATAGCAAACTTGAGCCCTTTCTCCATAGCGATCGGGTAGATGAGCTCGACCTCGATTTCGGTATTGTCGCCAGGCATGACCATGTCCTTGCCCTCAGGGAGCTTGACCGTACCCGTGATATCGGTGGTGCGGAAGTAGAACTGGGGACGATAGCCAGAGAAGAACGGGCTGTGACGGCCGCCTTCCTCTTTGGAGAGGCAGTAGATCTGGCCCTTGAACTGGGTGTGCGGAGTGATGGTTCCCGGCTTCGCGAGGACCTGTCCGCGCTCGACTTCCTTCTTGTCAATACCACGCAGAAGGGTTCCGATGTTGTCGCCAGCCTGACCTTCATCGAGCAGCTTGTTGAACATCTCGACGCCCGTAACGACGGTGGTTTTGGTCGGCTTGATACCGACGATCTCGACCTGGTCGTTGACATGGATGACGCCGCGGTCGACACGGCCGGTAACGACGGTGCCGCGGCCGGAGATCGAGAACACGTCCTCGATAGGCATAAGGAAGGGCTTATCGATCGCGCGCACCGGATCCGGGAAAAAGCTGTCCATCGCGTCGAGGAGCTCCTGAATGGACTTGGTGGCTTCGGGATTGTCCGGCTCGGTCATTGCCTTGAATGCGGAACCGCGGATAATCGGCGTCTTGTCGCCGGGGAATCCGTAGAAGTTCAAGAGATCGCGCACTTCCTCTTCGACGATGTCGAGAAGCTCGGGATCATCGACAAGGTCGACCTTGTTGAGGTAGACGAGGATCGCGGGGACGCCGACCTGGCGGGCCAGAAGCACGTGCTCTCTGGTCTGCGGCATGACAGAGTCAGGGGCCGACACGACGAGGATCGCGCCATCCATCTGCGCGGCGCCGGTGATCATGTTCTTGATGTAGTCGGCGTGGCCCGGGCAGTCTATGTGCGCATAGTGCCGCTTTGCGGACTGATACTCAAGGTGCCTGGTGTTGATGGTAATACCGCGTGCCTTCTCTTCCGGCGCGTTGTCGATGTCTTCGTACTTGAGCACCTTGTCGCCGAACTTGCGTCCGCAGTACATGGTGATGGCCGCGCTAAGCGTCGTCTTGCCATGGTCGATGTGTCCGATGGTACCAACGTTCATATGAGGTTTGGTACGCTCGAATTTTTCTTTGGCCATATGAATCTCCTCCTTGGCTTCGTCAACGGCACTCCACAGCGTTTCACAACATGAACAAACTGCAAAGACCGTCCGGCAACATTAACGCCACCGGATGCTACGCCATAAATTACTTGTTTGGGCTTTCGGATTATAAGCAAAGAATCAAGATTGCGCAATAGCCTGATAAAGCAAAAGCGATTTTTCCCTTTCACAAGCAATATATGCACAGAATATTGGGGACAGAGCCTGCCAGGACACCCAGGTCTCCAGCAGTGCGCCCTCAAGGAAAAACAAAGTTGATGCAGTCTTGCCCTAATATTCCAGTGCACTTCCGTAGTGGTCAAATTTCGCCTGGTAAATCCCACGCCCCTCGGTGAGCGACCGCAGCGACGTTGCATACCCAAAGAGATTTTCCATGGGTGCGTAGGCTATAATGGATTTTATTCCGCCGGCATCCTCGACTGATTCTATGCGCGCGCCGCGCGCCTGGAGCGTGGCGAGCGCCGCACCAAACCACGTATCCGGCACTTCAACCGAGATTTGGACAATCGGAACGAGCACAAAACTTCCCGCAAGGCTCACCGCTCTGCGCAAAATTGAAGAGGCGGCTGCCTCCACTGCCGTTTCGGCACGCTTGTCGGTGCTCCACGGTGGCACAAAACTCTCGATGACCGCTTTTACTCCGATCACAGGCCAGCCCCCGGTCGGCCCGACGGCAAGCACTGTCTCCATTGCCCTGCGTATGCTGGTCTCGTAATTTAAAGACATTCTAATCCCGCTCGCAAGCAGAAGGGAATTTTCATCTTTGTCTTTTTGGTTTTCAAGCGAAACTCTAAGAGCAACGGATAATTTTTCGCCACCAAAATCACCCACAAATTCATCTCCAAAACGAACGGATTTTTTCAGCCGCTCGACTTTGGGGACTTGAGGATTTCCCGCTCGGACACGGAGCCCATACTCTTTCTGCAGACGCTCAAGGACAATATCGAGGTGCAATTCTCCCTGGCCGGAAATGGTAATTCGTCCGGTTTCTTTTTCTTCATCTATTAAGAGCGAAACATCCTCGAGACTGAAGCGCTTCAGGGCGTCGCGCAGTTTTGAAAGCTCCTGTTGCGAAGCTGGCTCAACCGCGATGGAGACGAGCGGTTCGGGATTCTTGAACGATTCATAGACGATTTGCAAACCCGGCTCACAGAGAGTGCCGCCCGCTTCCATATAGGAGAGACGGGCACCAACTATTTCTCCGGCGGCGGCATCCTGGACAGGCTCGATCTCCGCGCCGTTTATGCCATAGAGGTGCTGAATGTGGGTGAGCTTCTTGGCAGGCATGGCCATGACTTTCATGCCTTCCCGAATCGTACCGGACCACACGCGAATCCACGCAAGGGCATTGAGATCGGCGCTGAGCACTGTCTTGAAAATGTATGCCGAGAATGGGGCGCCGGATTCCGCCTTCAGCCTTACTTCCTTTGCACTTTTCACGTCTTTTGCAGGGGGGCAGCCTCGCACAAGTGGATCAGGCAAATAGTCGATTGTCGCATCCAGCAAGAGAGCGCTCGAAATATCGGAAAATGATGATCCGCAGAGGGCAGGCGCGAGTTCCTGCCGATGGATCGGCGCGCGAAGAGCGGCGCGAATTTCGCCGGAAGATACAGCTTTTCCGTCTACAATCTTTTCCATCAGATTATCATCGTACATGCTGGCACGGTCGAGAAGCTTTTCGCGGTACTCGGCTATCAGACGCCGTGATTCTTCAGTCAGGGGCGCCTTTTCAATGGGGAGCGCGCGCGTTTCGGGGGCGTCCGCAATATCGGACTCAGCGGCACTTCTGGCTTCGGTCCTGTCAAGCGATGAAGGATACCAGCACATCTCGACAAGATCAGCAATTCCATTCCAGAGGTAATCTTCAAATGTCGGAATCTGCAGGGGCAACACAGGCTCGCCGAGTTCTCCGGCAATTTCCTGCAACGCCCCAAAGAAATCCGCACCGCGACGGTCCATTTTATTGATGAAATAAATGCGCGGGATGTGGTGCGCCCGGCATCCGCTCGCAATGAATCCCGTACGCACCTGCACGCCTGACACAGCGCAAAGCACAATTACGGCACCATCGAGAACGCGCAGCACGCGGTCGACTTCCGCACTGAAATCTACGTGTCCAGGAGTGTCCAGCAAATGAAAGCGCACGCCTTTATGCAAGAAGCGCACGGCCGCGGTTTTTATGGTAATGCCATGCTGACGCTCGACACTGAGGTAATCGGTTGCGGTAGTGCCTTCGTCGACATTGCCGGCCTGTTCACGCACGCCCGCGACATGGAGCACACGTTCAGTGATCGATGTCTTGCCGGCATCGATATGGGCAAGAATGCCGATGTTCCGAATGGGGAACGATGGCCCTGAACCGGAAGCGTGCGCTGAATCCATTACAATATCAGTATACTTCCGGCGCGCCAAATAAAAAAGGCCGCCCCTGGGGCGGCCTTGTGTAATGAGCAAAGGCTTTATTGGCTAAACGGCCGAGCTTCGCTCGTCCTATGGCCCGCGTTCGCAAAACAGCCCAGCAAAGCTGGGCTTATAGCAAGCTTCTACCAGCGGTAGTGCGCGAACGCCTTATTCGCTTCAGCCATCTTGTGCATGTCGTCCTTCTTCTTGATGGCGGTGCCGGTGCTGTTGAACGCGTCGAAGAGCTCGTCGGCGAGGCATTCGGACATCGGCTTGCCGGTGCGGGCCCGTGCGGCACCTATAATCCACCGCATTGCGAGCGCCTCGCGGCGTGATTCGCGGATCTCGATAGGCACCTGATAGGTGGCACCACCGACACGGCGCGATTTCACCTCAATGGTGGGTTTTACGTTTTCGAGTGCCTTGCTGAAGGCGTCGAGCGCCGGTTGGCCGGATCTCTGCTGCAGAAGCTCGAGCGCATCATACATGATGCCGGTACAGACTGATTTTTTGCCCTGCCACATCATTCGGCAAATAAAACGGGAAATAGTGGTCGAATTGTACTTGACATCGGGTGCATGCCCCCGGTCGATTGATTTCTTTTTTCTGCCCATGTATCACCTCACTCAAGCCTTAGGCTTTTTGGCACCGTACTTGGAACGGCCCTGCTTGCGGTCTTCGACACCAAGAGCGTCTTTTGTACCGCGAATGATGTGATAACGTACACCAGGAAGGTCTTTTACACGGCCACCGCGGACGAGCACTGCAGAGTGCTCTTGAAGATTGTGCCCGATACCCGGAATGTATGCAGTCACTTCGATACCATTGGTGAGGCGCACGCGTGCGACTTTGCGGAGAGCCGAGTTTGGCTTCTTTGGCGTTACGGTCATGACACGCGTACAAACGCCGCGACGCTGGGGGCAACCCATGAGCGCGGGCGATTTTGTCTTCCACTGATTCTGCTTTCTTCCGTTTCGGATAAGCTGGTTAATAGTCGGCATATTAGCTCCAGACTCCCTTTTTTGCCCGCATGTGTCAGCATCACGCACGGGTTTTATCTATAAAATAATATTCCGGACCGCGAAAACTGCGGTGGCTGTTTCGCGGCGGTGTAGAATACCTTTCTCACGCAATATATGTCAAGGGCCGCAGTCGCCACAGGCGCACCGCAGCCCTTCACATTCATTCCTCTGAAGGCCCAGCATCCTCGCTGAACCCTTCATCATTGTCGAACACGGACGGCTCGTCGAAACTCACTTCACTGGAAGTTCGGTCCTGCAGAATCGCCGGCGGCGCCAATTCGCTCTCCTGCTTGCGTTTTTCGATCACCTCATCCACGAGGGCATTGAGATCGTCATTTTCCGCGTCAAAGAGCTTTACCTGGCGGTATTGCTTCATGCCGGTGCCCGCCGGAATGAGGTGACCGATGATGACATTCTCCTTGAGGCCCCGCAGCTGATCGACTTCGCCCTTGATTGCCGCATCGGTGAGTACTCTCGTGGTCTCCTGGAAGGAAGCCGCCGCAAAGAAAGAGTCGATCTTGAGCGAGGCGCGGGTGATACCGAGAAGAATCGGGCGCGCGACCGCCGCCTGACCGCCCTCTTTCATGACGCGCCGGTTCTCTTCATGGAATCTATGCTTGTCGACCTGCTGGCCATAGATAAATACCGTGTCGCCAGGGTTGACGATTTCAACCTTTTTCATCATCTGGCGGATGATGACACCGATGTGCTTGTCATTGATGGTGACACCCTGGGCGCGGTAGACTTGCTGCACTTCATCCATGAGGTAGCGCTGGCATGCCTGCTCGCCGAGAATCGCGAGGATATCGTGCGGGTTTTTGCTGCCGTCGCAGAGCAACTCGCCCGCAACGACCTTGTCGCCATTGCGCACGAGAAGACGACGGTTCTTCGCCACAAGATGCTTGTAGGTCTTCCCGAAAGAATCGCGGATATTGACAACGCGCTTGCCTTTGAGCGAGCCGCCGAAGCTGACGGTACCGGAGACCATCGCAAGGACTGCGGGTGTCTTGGGTTTGCGCGCTTCGAAAAGCTCGCCCACACGCGGCAGACCGCCGGTGATATCCATTGCCTTGGCACTTTCCTTCAGTATCTTTGCCAGGATTTTGCCCGCGTGCACGTTTTCGCCGTCCTCAACGTTGACGTACGCGCCTTCAGGCAGATAATAGGTCTCGATATCATTGCCGGCTTCGTCGGTGACGATTATGCGCGGTTCTTTGGTATCGCGCTCGCTGCCAACATCGGTGATTATCTTTTCGACGTTGCCGGTTTCGGCGTTTATTTCTTCTTTGAGGGTCGATCCCGGAACAATATCCTCGTAGCGGACGATACCGTCATGCTCGGAGATGATCGGGTCGTTGAAGGGGTCGAAGGTCGCGATGGTCTCGTTTGCGAGAAGAATCTGACCTCGCGTGACCACCATGTCGGAGCCGTTGCGAATCTCCACCTTCTGCTCCTGGGCGATGAGAAGCACCTTGCCCTCAAGCACTTTGGCATAGGAGATGCTGGGCGATTTGACCTCAGTGCCGTCCGTTTTTCTGATGACAGGATCATCCTTCATGACGCGCTGGCCGTCCTCAACGAGAAGCACATCGCCCTGTGCCAGATCGAAGGCGCCGAAGACCCTGTTCACATAGATGTAACCACGGCGGGTAAACAGCAGATGCCCAGGATCAGTCTTGACGTAAGAGCCTTCGATTTCGGCGATATAGACCGAATAATGGAGTGAAATGCGGTTCTCTTCCGCGGCTTTCGTCGCGGCGCCGCCGATGTGGAATGTACGCATCGTAAGCTGAGTACCGGGCTGACCGATGGACTGGGCCGCGATAATACCCACGGCTTCACCAATTTCAACGGTCTTGCCGGTCGCCAGGTTACGGCCATAGCACTTGCGGCATACTCCGTGCTCGGCTTCGCATGTAAGTACTGTTCTTACAGATACTTCTTCAATTCCGGACGTTTCAATCTGTTCGGCGACCTCTTCGGTGATTTCTTCGTTGGAGCCAACGATGATCTGGCCCGTGATCGGGTGCCGGATCGGGTCGAGGGTAAAGCGGCCGATGATGCGTTCGCGCAGGGACTCGATAATTTCGTCGCCATCCTTGATCGCGGTGTGGACGGCGCCGTTGATCGTTCCGCAGTCATCATCGTTGACGACGACATCCTGAGCGATATCCACAAGGCGTCGTGTAAGGTAGCCGGCATCGGCCGTCTTGAGGGCCGTATCGGCGAGACCCTTGCGGGCGCCATTCGTCGAAATGAAGAATTCGATGACTGACAGACCTTCGCGGAAGTTCGAGCGAATCGGCAGCTCGATGATGTCGCCGGACGGCTTGGCCATAAGGCCTCGCATTCCCGCGAGCTGGCGGATTTGGTTCTTGCTTCCCCGCGCGCCGGAGTGGGCCATCATGTAGATATTGTTGAAGCCGTCGCGGTCCTTCTCGAGTGTCTTCATCATGACCGCAGTGAGTTCTTCGTTTGTCTTGGACCACACTTCGACGACGCGGTTGTAGCGCTCATCCTGGGTGATGTGGCCGGCGAGGTACTGCTGCTGGATAGCCTCAACTTCCTTGTTGGCCTTCTCGATCATTTCGGTTTTTTCTTTAGGAATGACGATGTCATCCATGCCAATGGTCGCGCCAAAGAAGGTGGCGTACTTGAAGCCCATCTCCTTGATGGTGTCGAGCATGTTGACGGTGATGAAGGGGCCATTCGCACGGTACACGTGCTCGATAAGCAAACGTATGTCCTTATCGGTCAAAGCATAATTGATATAAGGAACTTCCTTGGGCATCGCTTCGTTGAGAAGAATCCGGCCCGCGGTAGTTTTGATGAGTCCGCTGTCATTCAGCACGGGAAGTTTATGATAGCCATCCCACACCGGCTCTTTGGGTACAGGCACATAGACGAGCGCCTGATAATCACACGAACCGTATTCGCACGCGAGCAAGAGCTCATCAGAGGTAGAATAACGCTTGCCTTCACCCCGTACACCGGGTCTGTGGCGGCTCAGGAAGTTGATGCCGAGGACCATATCCTGCGATGGATACACAATGGTCTTTCCGCTCGCGGGGTCGAGAAGATTGCGACTCGACAGCATGAGTGTCCAGCACTCGGCCTGGGCGGCGTGGGTAAGCGGCACGTGTACGGCCATCTGGTCGCCATCGAAGTCCGCATTGTATGCCTTGCACACCAATGGATGCAGCTTGATAGCCTTGCCCTCGACGAGGAGGGGCTCGAAGGCCTGAATGCCGAGGCGGTGCAGCGTCGGCGCGCGGTTGAGAAGCACCGGATGCTCCTTGACGACTTCGTCGAGCACCGCGAAGACTTCGGGTGTCTCCGATTCGACGAGCATCTTGGCTTTCTTGATGTTGTAGACGACATCCTTCTCCACGAGCTTTTTCATGATGAAGGGCTTGAAGAGCTCGAGGGCCATTTTGGTAGGAAGTCCGCACTGCCACATCTTGAGCTCTGGCCCCACGACAATGACTGAACGGCCGGAGTAGTCGACGCGCTTGCCGAGAAGGTTCTGGCGGAACCGTCCCTGCTTGCCCTTCAGCATGTCGGCCAAGGACTTGAGGGGGCGGTTGCCCGCGCCCTTGACGGCGCGGCGGCGGCGCGTATTGTCGAAGAGCGCATCGACGGCTTCCTGGAGCATGCGCTTCTCATTGAAGATGATGATGTCGGGCGCGTTGAGCTGCAAAAGCTTTTTGAGGCGGTTGTTGCGGTTTATGACGCGGCGGTAGAGATCGTTGAGGTCGCTCGTGGCAAAGCGCCCGCCATCGAGCTGGACCATGGGGCGCAGTTCGGGCGGAATAACAGGGATGACCGTAAGGATCATCCACTCGGGGCGGTTGCCCGACGACCGGAATGACTCGACGAGCTCGATGCGCTTTAAAAGGCGCTTGTCGGACTTGGCGCCGCGCTCGATCATTTTTTGCCTGAGTTCCTGGGACAGCCGGTCGAGATCGATCTGCTCAAGGAGGGAGCGGATGGCCTCGGCGCCCATGCCGGCGGTGAACGCGCCGCCGTAGCGGTCCATGGCTTCGCGGTACTCCTCATCGGTGAGAAGCTGCATCTTCTTGAGGTCTGTCTCGCCTGGATCGATGACGATGTATTTTTCGTAATAGAGAACGGACTTGAGCGTCGCCATCGGCAGATTGAGCAGAAGGCCCATGCGGCTGGGCACGGAACGGTAGAACCAAATGTGCGATACCGGACTCGCGAGTTCGATATGACCCATGCGCTCGCGGCGGACCTTCGAATTCGTCACCTCCACTCCGCAGCGGTCGCATATGACGCCCTTATAGCGGATGGACTTGAACTTGCCGCAGTAGCACTCCCATTCCTTGGTCGTGCCGAAAATGCGCTCGCAGAAAAGACCGTCCCGTTCCGGTCTCAACGTCCTGTAATTGATCGTCTCAGGTTTCTTGACCTCTCCATACGACCAGGCGCGGATCATCTCCGGACTGGCGAGATGGATGGAAATGTTGTCAAAATCCTGAATATCTCTCATGCTACCCCCTCGGGCTTCGTCATATATAATGCCGTGGCATATATAATGCCGTGGCATACATCATGCCGTCCACTCCACAGCCCCTGCTGCGGAACAATGTTCCCATGGCGCCTTAACGCTTCAGAATGCGCCACTTTGCTTCTTGATAATATCTTCGTCACGCTCAGTGAGTGCCAACTGTCTCCCTTTCGAATCATATACTTTGATGTCGAGTGCGAGGCCCCGCAGCTCCTGGACCATGACATTGAAAGCCTCAGGGATGCCGGCAGCGGTGTGAGGCTCTCCCTTGACGATGGCCTCATAGACCTTGGAGCGGCCGGTCATGTCGTCGGACTTGATCGTAAGGAGCTCCTGCAGCGTGTTCGCGGCGCCGTAGGCTTCGAGCGCCCACACTTCCATTTCGCCGAGGCGCTGGCCGCCGAACTGGGCCTTACCGCCGAGAGGCTGCTGCGTCACGAGCGAATACGGCCCGGTCGACCGCGCATGCATCTTGTCATCGACAAGGTGATGCAGTTTAAGGAAGTAGACGACTCCTACCGTGATCGGATTCTTGAAGAATTCGCCCGATTTGCCGTCGCGGGCCATCACTTTTGACGAAACGGGCAGTCCGGCCTGGCGGAGCTTCTCTTCAATCTGCTCCTGCGAGGGCGACTGGAACACGTGGCAGGCATACCACTCGTTCAGTGTGCTCGCGGCCCAGCCGAGCTCGGTTTCCATAATCTGTCCGATATTCATGCGCGAGGGGACACCCAGCGGGTTCAGGCAGATATCGAGCGGCGTGCCGTCTTCCATATAGGGCATGTCCTCGACCGGAAGCACGCGCGCCACAACGCCTTTGTTGCCGTGGCGGCCGGCCATCTTGTCGCCTTCCTTGAGTTTCCGCTTGACCGCGACGAGCACTTTGACCGTCTCTTCAACGCCGGGTGCGAGGTCGTCGTTGTTGGCGCGGGACATGCGCTGGACGTCGATGACCGTGCCCTCGATGCCGTGCGGCACGCGGAGCGACGAATCGCGGACATCCTTTGCCTTCTCGCCGAATATTGAGTTCAAAAGCTTGAATTCAGGCGTCGTATCGGAGTCGCTCTTGGGAGTGACCTTGCCGACCAGAATATCGCCGCTCTTCACCTTGGCGCCGATGCGGACCACACCTTCGCCGTCGAGGTTGTCGAGCATTTTCTCGCTCGTGTTGGGAATGTCGCGCGTGATGCGTTCCGGGCCGAGCTTGGTGTCGCGCACTTCGAGAATGAATTCCTTGATGTGAATCGAGGTGAAAAGGTCTTCCTTTACCACACGCTCGGAAATGAGGATGGCGTCCTCGTAGTTATACCCGTTCCAGGGGACAAAGCCCGCGAGGATGTTGCGGCCAAGCGCAAGTTCTCCTTGGCTGGTCGCGGGACCGTCGGCAATCACCTGGCCTTTCAGCACTTCTTCGCCGCGCTTTACAATCGGCCTGTGGTTAAAGCAGGTGTCCTGATTGGTCCGCTGATATTTGATGAGCTGATAGACATCGGCATCATCGGGAGATTCGGGCTTTTCCGGACGGATCACGATGCGGGTGGCATCGACATATTCCACGGAACCCGCGCGCTTTGCCTTGACAAGGACGCCTGAATCGTACGCGGTCTTCCATTCCATCCCCGTGCCGATGCGCGGGGATTCGGTGAAGACAAGCGGCACCGCTTGGCGCTGCATGTTCGAACCCATGAGCGCACGGTTCGCGTCGTCGTGCTCCAGAAAGGGGATCAGCGCGGCCGAAACCGAAATGATCTGCTTGGGCGAGACGTCCATGTACTGGATCTCGCCCGGCGTGCGCATGGTGTAATCGCCCTGATGGCGGCAGGAAATGCTCTGATCGAGGAATTTACCCTGTTTGTCGATGCGCGCGGAAGCCTGGGCGACGTAATATTTGTCCTCATCTATGGCGGAAAGATACTCGATGTCATCGGTGACCATGCCGTTTTTGACCTTACGATACGGCGTCTCGAGGAAACCGTAGTCGTTGACGGTCGTGTAGGTCGCGAGCGACACGATGAGGCCGATATTCGGACCCTCCGGCGTTTCGATGGGACACATGCGCCCATAGTGCGTATAATGAACGTCGCGAACCTCGAATCCCGCCCGGTCGCGGTTGAGACCGCCCGGGCCGAGTGCGTTGAGCCGCCGCTTGTGCGTGAGCTCCGCGAGCGGATTGACCTGATCCATGAACTGCGAGAGCTGCGAAGTTCCGAAGAATTCCTTGATCGCCGCGACAATCGGTTTTATGGTGATAAGATCCTGCGGCTTGGCGGTCTCAAGGTCCTTGCCGGTCATGCGGTCTTTCGCGGTGCGCTCCATGCGGCTGAACGCGACCTTCATGACATTGGAGAGGAGCTCGCCGACGGCGCGGACACGACGGTTGCCGAGGTGGTCGATATCGTCGATGTTCGCCTCGCCGTAGTAGACGTTGATGAGATGCTTCATCGTCGCGACAATATCGTCTTTGGTAAGCGTGTTCGTCTTGCTGTCGAAATCGAATTTCTTGTTGAGCTTGTAACGGCCGACCGCACCAAGATCGTACTGTCTGGCGGTGAAAAACATGTTGTGGAGATCACGCTCGGCATTCTCCATGGAAATGGGCTCACCGGGACGCAGCACCGAATACACGGCGGAGATGGCGTCTTCCTTGGTAGGCTCATCCTGATCCGGCGTCTCTTTTACGAGCTTGACATCCTCGCGATCAAAGCAGTTGAGAATCATCTCGTTGTGGAGCGATTTTTCGTCTTCAAAGTCGATGACTTCGACGACATCGATGCCCAGGTTGATGAGCTCATCGATTTCATGGAGGTGAATCTTGTCGCCCGCCCGGAAAAGGCGCTTCTGCTCGCCATCGAGCTCGATATAGACGGCCTTTGCGAGGATTTTGCCGACCAACGCATCCTTCTCGGCCTGATTCTCGGAGAGGATGACCTCTTTCGTGGTGTAGAAGGCCGCAATGATCTCTTCCCGGGACTGGAATCCGATCGCGCGCAAAAACATCGTGCCAAGAATCTTCCGCTTGCGGTCGATCTTGGCGTGAATGAGGTCATGCTTCTGGTCGATCTCGAACTCGAGCCAGCTCCCCCGGTAAGGAATTATACGAGAAGAAAACACCCCTTTTTCATGGCTGAACACGACACCTGGCGAGCGATGAATCTGCGAAACGATGACGCGCTCGGCCCCATTGATGATGAAGGTGCCGCGGTCGGTCATAAGAGGAATGTCACCCAGGTAGATCTCTTTTTGCCGGATCTCTCCAGTCTTCTTGAACACGAGATTGATGACAGCCTTGAGAGGGACAGAATACGTGAGACCTTTCTGTTTGCACTCGAGTTCTGAATACTTGATCGCCTTCTCGTCCAGCGAATAGCGCTCGTACTCAATCACGAGATCGCCAGACGGGCTTTCGATAGGGAATGTGGTCCGAAATACTTCCTCAAGACCGTTCTGGTCGAGCGATTCGCCTTTTCGGAGCTTGTCCCTCTGCAGAAAGCGTTCATACGAAGAAAGCTGAATATCGATCAGATCGGGAATGTCCATGACATCCCGATAATCTTTTCCTATGTATGTACGCTTAATCTTCTGTTCGGTATACGCCATCCGTTACCCCTCCATGTGCGCCTGCACGCGCGGGTCAAAGGTCCTTGCGCTGAGGGCAATAGGCCGCAGCGCCTCCAACATTTTCGTCATCAGGAGGCACTCCCGCGAAAATCCACGCTGAATGCATCCTGAAAACGGGGGGACCACAAGGTCCCCTCCCACAGACACATCAAAGAACGCTTCGAGTCGGAGACGGCCAGGAGCACTAGGCCGCCCTGAACCGCCACACCGATTACTTTACCTCGACAGAGCCGCCAGCAGCTTCTATCTGCTTTTTGACCTTCTCGGCTTCCTCTTTGGAGACATTCTCCTTGATGGGCTTGTCGCCCGCTTCAACGAGATCTTTCGCTTCTTTGAGGCCAAGGCCGGTGATCACACGGACTTCCTTAATAATAGCGATTTTTTTGTCGGCCGGCACATTGCCTTTGAGGACGACCGTGAACTCGGTCTTTTCCTCGGCGGGGGCGGCTGCGGCGCCAGATGCGGGAGCGGCTGCGACGGCCACGGGGGCGGCTGCGGTAACGCCAAACTTCTCTTCCATCGCTTTTACGAGATCGGAAATCTCGAGAACGGTCATCGAAGCGATTGCGTCGATGATTTGCTCTTTGGTCAATGCTGCCATATTATCTTCTCCTTGTTTTATGGTAGCCCGTCACCAGGAACGGGCTTTCTATCGAATTCCGACAGGAACGGCAGCGTCCGAAGCCTGACGGGTTCTTCCTTTTTGAGCTTTGTCGGGGGCCCCCGATGCGGGACCCTCAGTTGGCGCCACTCTGCGCCTTCTTTTCCTCGATAGCCTTGAGCACGCGCACCAGCTTGGTGGGAATCGCGTTGATGACATAGACGAGGTTCTGCGCGGGTGCCTGCATGGCGGACATGAGCATCGCGATGAGCTGGCTGCGGCCAGGCAGTTTGCTGAATGCTTCAATCTGTTTGCTGTCCATAAACTGACGATCGACCATTGCGCCCTTGACGACGAGGCTGGGCGTCTCTTTCGCAAAATCAAGAAGTATCTTGGCAACCTCATTTGAGTCGGTCTTGACAAAGGCAACGGCGGTCGGTCCCCTGAGGACCGGTTCCACCGCATCCGAATAGCCGAGTTCCTCAAATGCCAGGCGCGCAAAATTATTCTTGATGACATGAAGCTCGACACCTTTTTCCCGCAGCTGGTGCCGAAGCGCCGTGATCCGCTCAACCGTGAGGCCGCGATACTCGGTGAAGATGAAATCGTTCGAACCAGAGATCATCTCTTTGAGCATGCCTATGGCTTCGACTTTCTTTGGCTGGATTTTCGATGCTTTAATGGCCATAGTCTTACCTCTTCTCCGATTTGTTCAGTGCGACTTTGACGCTCGGCCCCATGGTCGGCGTCAAATAAACAGAAGCGACAAAGTCACCTTTGGCATCAGCGGGGCGCTTGCGGTTGATCTCTTCCATGAGGATGCCGAGGTTCTCGGCGATCTTTTCGGCGTCCATGGACACTTTGCCGACTGGCAGGTGGATGATACCTGATTTGTCGGTGCGGTATTCGGTACGGCCTTTCCGCAGCTCGCCCAGGGCTGCGGAAAGATCGCTGGTGACCGTGCCGGTCTTGGGGTTCGGCATAAGACCGCGGCGTCCAAGCACCATCCCGAGCTTGCCGACGTCTTTCATCATATCGGGCGTTGCGACGGCGATATCGAAATCGAGCCAGCCACCTTTGATTTTTTCGATGTATTCATCGCTTCCTGCATATGCGGCTCCGGCGTCGAGGGCTTCCTTGACGCGCTCCGGCTTGCAGAACACGAGAATGCGCTTCTCCGCCCTGAACTGGTTGGGAAGGACCACGGTGTCGCGCACGGACTGACTTTTCTTGAGGTTGAGCCTGATATGCACTTCAACAGTCTCGTCAAATTTGGCGGTCTTGAGCTCCTTTACGAGCGCGCACGCCGCACCGACTTCATACGCCTGCAAAGCATCGACTTTCTTCGCCACATCGTTGTATTTTTTGCCGTGTTTCATCTCACCACTCCACTTCTACGCCCATGGAACGGGCGGTACCCGCGATGATGCGCTTCGCGGCTTCAAGATCGTTCGCGTTGAGGTCCGGAAGCTTCTGCTTCGCGATCTCTTCGAGTTTCGTCTTGGAAAGCTTTGCCACCTTGTCTTTCTGGGGAAGCGAAGAGCCTTTTTCGATGCCGCAGGCCTTTTTGATGAGCACGCTGGCAGGAGGTGTCTTCAGGATAAAGGTGAAAGTCTTATCCTGATAGATAGTGATGATCGCCGGAATAACGAGACCTGGCTCCATGCTTTTCGTGCGCTCATTGAACTGCTGGCAGAACATGGGCGCGGAAACGCCATGGGGCCCCAAGGCGGGCCCTACTGGAGGAGCTGGCGTCGCTTTGCCGGCGGGGCACTGCAATTTGACTATTGCAGTAATCTTCTTCTTGGCCATAGCCGTTCTCCTTTCGTGGTATCCCCGGCACTCACCGGCCGGGGTAGCGTCTCTGGCTGGCAGAGACTCCCATCATCGGAGCAAAAACCCCTTATCTGAGAAGCATGCCGACGACCACGCCGGTATGCTGCTGTACAAAGATCACCGTGCCTCTCAAAGAGGCTTGCTCCCACACGGGGCAAAGGCCCCAGGTGGGAGCATTTACTTAAATCTTTTCGACCTGCGCCATATCGACTTCGACTGGCGTCGATCTACCAAATATCTGCACGCTCACCTTGAGCCTGTTCTTCTCGGCGTTCACCTCATCGATGACACCCGAGAAAGACTCAAACGGCCCTTCCGTTATCTTCACCTGCTCGCCCACCGCAAAGGTCTGACGGAAATGCACCGGCCGTTCGCCTTTAAGCTCGCCGGTGCGCTGAAGTATCCGCTTTACTTCTTCCATGGTGATAGGTTGGGGCCTTACATTGGCAGCAGAGCCCACAAACCCAGTTACGCCGGTTATATTGCGGATGACCGCACAGGTCGCCTTCCATCCGTTCTCAGGAAGATCCATTTCCACAAGAATATAACCAGGCAAAATCTTCCTGGAAACAGTTCGTTTCTTGCCCTCTTTTACCTCGGAGACCTCTTCGGCGGGAACCTTGACATCCGTGACGATATCGCGCGACAGCTCGTTTGAATCAATGAGCATGCGGATAGTCTTTTCAATTTTGTTCTCGTAGCCGGAGTAAACGTGAAGAATATACCAGGATTTTGCCATCCCTTCTCTGCCTTATCGGAAAACGACCTCGATTCCCAAAACAATGAGGAAATCGATGAGGCCGAGCACAAGGGCTACCGCAACCGTGGAAATAACAACTATTTTCGTGGAGGCGATTACATCGTCTTTGGACGGCCACACAACTTTTGAAAGCTCTGCGTAGCAGTCTTTAAAGAACTGGATGATTTTCTTCATGGCGGCTCCTTGGACCCCTTTCGCTCTACGCTGCGCCCAGACGCAACGCCTTATGCCTTCTCATAACCAGGCCAGGTAGGACTCGAACCCACAGCATCCGGTTTTGGAGACCGGCGCTCTACCATTAGAGCTACTGGCCTAAACTGTTCATTTTACTTTTGTTTCCTTGTGCAGAGTATGCTTGCGGTCCCACTTGCAATATTTCATGAGCTCGAGCTTATCCTGAGTGGTCTTGCGGTTCTTCTTGGTCGTATAGTTACGGCGCTTGCACTCAGTGCACTGAAGGGCAATGATTTCTACGTTCTGCTTTTTCTTGGATGCCATGGCTCCCATTCCTTTCGCGGCGACCCACAATCGTGCGCGCCGTGATAAACATAAAATAAATTCGAGCCCCCGAACGGAATCGAACCGTTGACCTTATCCTTACCATGGATATGCTCTGCCAACTGAGCTACAGGGGCGCAAATAGAGCGTGGCGAATATATCACTCGTTGAGGGATGTGTCAAGATCGCGACGGGCCTCTCCCATGAGTCTTTCGCGAGAATGCATTGGTTATTGAAGCAGCAACCGGATCTTTTGTCAACACGAGCAAGCCAATGCCGACCGCCGCAAACACCGCCGTTCCCGCAACCAGCGGGACGCCCGAGGCCACAAGTCGCGAGTGTGCCGCCCCGACCTTCGCGACCACTGCCCTGTCCACAAGAATCGACGGCACCACCGCAATGATCGAAAAAAGCAGCATCTTCAGCATATACTTGAGCGACATCCACAGCTCGTTCCGGATGCCTTCGATATTCCCCTTAATGAGCGCCCTCACCAACAGCCCAGTATTCACCGCGCTCGAAAAAGAAAGCGCAAATGCGATGCCTGGTCCCTGGAACCTGAAAGCCAGCACCAATACCAGTATCACATTGACCCCGAAGCTTGCGATGCCAGCCCATGTCGGCGTCTTCGTGTCGCTGCGCGCGTAGAAGGCCGGCGCTATCAGCCGATTCATCGCGATGAACACGAGCCCCGTCTGATGCCAGAAAAATGCGCTCGCGGTGAGGTGCACGGACAAATCCGAGAAATCGCCGCTTTTGAAAAGAAGTGCCACGATGCGCTCAGGGAATGCCATCGAAAAGACCGCTACCGGCACGGTGAGCAAAAGCAAAGAGCGCATTGTGTTCCCCAGCGTACTCGAATATTCGCGCCAGGCGCCTTCCCGAACGGCATCGGCAAGACGCGGCAGGAGCACCGTCCCCGCCGACACCGCAAAAATGCCCAGAATCAATTCCTGCAGGCGCAATGAATACTGAAGGCTGGACGCCACTCCCGTGCCCGCGCGCGACGCAAAGGCCGTGCTCACGAGGTCGTTGACCTGGTACGCCGCCATGCCGAGAATGGTGGGAGCGATGAGCGCGAACACCTTGCGCATGCCCGGGTTGCGGAAAGCGCGGGCAGGATTCATGAATCCAAGGCGGGTGCCAAGTCTGATCACGGCAGGCAACTGAACAAGAGCCTGGGCCAGGCCACCGATCACGACGCCTACCGCCATTGCGCGCGCCGGATTTCCAAGTCGATTGCCCACAAGCCACGGCACCACAATGAAACAGATGTTGAAGAGAATCGGCGCGAAACCCGAAGGCCCGAAAATTTCATGCGAATTCAGAATCCCCTGCAGAAGTGCCGCAAACGAGACGAGCGCCAGAAAAGGAAACATAATCCGCGTAAGAATAGTCGTTTCAACGGGATCAGAACCGAAAAGCTTCACAATGGTCGGGGCAAACGCGATTCCCAGCGCCACAACCGCCACAACACAAATTGTAAGCACGGTCAGGCTCGCGGAGAGAAAGTCGTGGGTTTCCTTGTCGTTCTGAGCATGCAGATAGCCTTTGTAGGTGGGAATGAATGCGACTGTGACCGAGCCTTCGGCAAAGAGGCGGCGCATGAAGTTCGGGATAATGAAGGACACTGTAAACGCATCAGAGTAGATGCCCGTGCCGAGAAAGCGCGCCTTGGTCATTTCCCGGACGAGGCCGAGCACGCGGGAAATCAAGGTTAAAAACGAAAGGACGCCCGCGCTGCGCATCATTTTTGCGGAGGAGCGCGCGGCTTTTTCGGCCGCAATATCCGCGGCGACTTTGGAGGATTCCTCCATGAGTTCGACAGGCTCGTCGGCGGGATAGACAGGCTCACCCGATAATTCTACAGGTTCGATCGGGTCTTCTGGATTGTGTGAAGCCATCGAGGCTAGACTACTTCAAGCGTGCACAAAGGTGAAGTCCTCTTTCATAAAACCACGCTTGCATGATTAAATGAGGACCATGAACCAACCAGCCTCAGATGCGCACATCAAACTCATCGCGCTCGACCTCGACGACACGCTGTTGCGCGCAGATCTCTCAATATCAGAAGAGAATAAACGCGCCCTCCAGCGCGCGGAAAACATGGGCATTCACATCGTGCTCGCTTCGGGCCGCAACTATTTTTCGATGCACCACTATGCGGAAGAGCTCTTCATTCACCGCCGCGGCGATTATCTCGTCGGATCGAATGGAGCGCAGCTCATTCAGGCGAGCACCGGCAACTTGTTGGAAGACCTCAAATTATCCGCGGACTTCTGCAAAAGCATAACCCAGGAATTTGAACGGGAAGGTTACTTCTGGCAACTGTATATAGACGGGAATATCTATTGTAACCACATGAATGAATGGGCGATTATGGACCAGCGGCTATCCGGTCTGTCGCTCGAAGTCATATCCGATATGGACGCCGTCCTGAGCCAGGATCAGACCAAAATCCTGGTCTGCGGAGAGCCTGCCCGCATCGAAGCATTATATAAGGAATTGAAAAATCGCATCGGAAACAATGTCGAAATCGTAACCTCCAAACCCTATTTCCTCGAAATTCTTCCAAAAGGAGCAAATAAGGGCGCAGCGCTCGAACGCCTTGCCAAACGTCTGCGAATCGGCATGGAATCGGTTCTGGCGATCGGCGATGCGCGGAATGACTTCGACATGATTCAGAAAGCCGGCTGGGGCTGCGCCCCCGCGAATGCCGCGGAAGAAATACGTGCGATTGCGCGCTTTGTGTCGCCGAAGACCAACGAAGAGGACGCAGTGGCGAATATCCTCGAACATGTTGTGTTCGACTAATGAGGCAGCTCCGCGAGAAATTCGATGAGGTACTGCTGAACGCCGAGGAAAAACCGTTCCTGCATCTCGGCAGCGGCAGGCGAAATATAGCGATAATGCCAGCTCTCCCAGCGGTAGCCGGTGATTGCTTCCATGCCCTTCGGGAACGAGAGCGAAAAACCGAACTTGCCGGCATTCGCGGAGAGCCATCGTCCGGCAGCAGTATCTGCGAATTCATCGGTGATCGAACCGAAATCGATGGCCGTACCGAGCTGGTGCTGGGACATGCCCGGGGGCGCCGAAACGCGTTCGGCCTCGGTTTTCCCCATCTCTTTGACATTCCGCTCAAACACAGTCTTCTGGTAATCGTACGAACGATACGTCGAGGACACTACGAGCGTCTCGCCCTCTTTTCGCGCGGCTTCCGTCATGCGAACCAGCGCATCCCTCGCGGGGGCCCGCAACTGCATCCCCTTTTTTGAAACCACATAAGGAAACACACCGTCAAGCTTCACAAGATCGCTCGGTACGAAATTTGCGGGGAGCGCCACTGACTTGTCCACGCGGCGCAAGAGCTCTGGGTCTTTTTTCATGACATCGCGAACTTCGTGAAACAGCAGGGCAAAAGCAGAAGCGTCATTGCCGATCGCCTCAACAATGCGGCTTCGGTCTGTGTCGCCAATATGCGCCGCCGAAAGGGCGGCTTCAACTTGAGTCCGAATATCCGAAGGCAGGGCTGAGAGTGCCATGTTTTTTTGCGCGGCGCAGGACGAAGCTGCGCTCACAACGAGTATTAAAGAAAACATGGTCGCAAGAAATGACGAAGCTCGCATAATGAGAAAATATCATGATTCGAACATTTGATAAACCCGAATCAATCGACACCTCATGCCCAGCAGCTTCCTGCGGGGATACTGCATGGATGCGGCCGCCGCGTTTGCCCCGCTAATTGCGCCCGCGATGCTTTATGCGCAGATATACCTGTTTACCTGGGACCATCGGGTTTGTTCGCTCATCGATCTCGAACAGGTTGATCGCCTTGATGAGCTCACCGAGCTTGCGAAAGCCGTAGTTTCGGGGGTCAAACTCCGGCAGACGGTTTGCAATATATGTCCCGACTTCTCCGAGGTAGGCCCAGCCGAATTCGTCGGCGGCCTCTTCGGCCGCGCTCAGAAGCAAAGTCTTGAGCTTTTTGTCACTTTTGATGTCGGTCGGAGGCGTGGCACCTTTCCCCGATTCTTTGTCGGGGGGGTTCTCGCGCTCTTCGTCGGATTCGCTGACGTTGGCCTGCAATATCTCGGTGTAAATGAATTTGTCGCAGGCAGCCACAAATGGCTTGGGCGTTTTTCTCTGCCCAAAGCCGAGGACGAGCTTGCCATCCTCGCGGAGGCGCGCGGCGAGCCTGGTAAAATCCGAATCGCTTGAGACGATGCAGAAGCCGTCGAGATTTTCCGTATACAGAAGGTCCATCGCATCGATAATCATGGCGCTGTCGGTAGAATTCTTGCCGGTCGTATAGGCAAACTGCTGCACGGGTTGAATGGCGTATTCGAGCAGGCGTTCCTTCCAGCCGCGCAGGTTTGGGTTTGTCCAGTCGCCATAAATGCGCTTGACGCTGGCGATGCCGTATTTCGCTATCTCTGCCAAGAGGCCATCGATAATGGCTGGCTGTGTGTTGTCCGCATCGACGAGGACCGCAAGTTTAAGCTGCGGATCGGTTTTCATCAACAATCTCCTAATAGCGTATTATTGCACGATAAGTATTTGAATATCACATACATTCGTGCCGGTCGGGCCCGTTTTGAAGAGCCCGTCAGCCTTTTCAAAAAAGGCATACGAATCGTTTTCGGCCAAAAAGCGCGAGGGATTGAGATCGAGCGCCTGGGCACGCCCGATGGCCTCGGCATCGGCAAATGCTCCCGCGGCATCGGTAGGCCCATCATTCCCATCGGTCCCAGCGGAAAGAAAGACCACTCCTTTCAGCCTTGAACACAGAGCGCGCGGGAAATGTGAAAACTCCCTGAGCACTGAGAGCGCCATCTCCTGATTTCGTCCACCCCTGCCTTTGCCGCGCAAAGTGACTGTGGTCTCACCTCCCGCGATGATGCAGGCGGGAACAGCGACGGGGAGCTCGTGCAGCATAATATCCTGGGCAATTCCAGAAAAAATCTTGCCGATCTCGCGGGCTTCTCCCGATATACGGGTTCCGATAACGAGGGTGTTATAGCCCAACGCCCTGCTTGTGCGCTCCGCCTCGAGAATCGCATGATAATTTGTGCCGACAAGCATTGTCGAGCACGAATCGAAAATCGTATCACCCGGTTTCGGAGTCTCGGGGCGCAGGCCTGCAAGCCCCTCATGTGTCGCACGGACAACGGCTTCAGGCAAGGCATCGAAAAGCCCAAAGCGGTCGAATATCGCTTTGACATCCTGCCATGTACTCATGTCGGGAACTGTCGGGCCGGAAGCAATCACATCGAGGTCATCCCCCATGACATCCGAAAGCACGAGCGACAGCGTCTGTGCCGGAGAAAAAGCGCGCGCGAGGAATCCGCCCTTAATCGCGGAAAGATGCTTGCGCACCGTATTGATCTCATGAATCGTCGCTCCGCAGGCCAGCAAAAGCCGTGTCACATCTGCCGTGTCTTCGGGCGAAAGCCCCTTGACGGGCGCCGACAAAAGTGCACTCCCTCCTCCCGAAATGAGCACGCAGACGAGCGTTTTGCTGCCATGCATCTCCCAATCTCTCACCTGCGAAGCGAGGGTGAGCATCTCTTTGCCGGCCATCACCGATCGCTGATCGGGCACAGGATGGCCTGCCTCGATGACGCGAACTGACTGTGCGGCAAAAACTTTCTCGACTTGCGGCGCGAGCTGGAGCGGCCGCCCGTCTTCAGACGCCTTGGTGACGACAAGACCTTGTGAAACCCGTTCGCCCAAAAGCGAAACAAGACTTGCGGCCATCGGGAGCGAGGCTTTCCCGAAGGCAGCGATCACTATGTGCTCAAACTGGGAAAGATCGTACTTCCGCGTCATTTGGCCATCTGACGCACCGAGCGCCGACCCCTCAAGCGACAGGCAATACGAAAAAAGCCGTTCGGGCATTACGCGATCCACGGCTGCCTGAAAAATCGTCTCAGCATCCTCGCGCAAAGCCAACTTGGTTTTTTCTCTCATCACATTTTCCTTACTTTTTCTTTTGCCCGCGGTTGATCGCCTGCCGGCAGAGCTCCACATTGCGGGCTACCTGGATGCTGTGCGAAAGCTCAAACGCCTGCGAGAACAGGGGCTCAGCCTCGGCAGGCTGTTTAAGCGTATTCATATAAATTGAGGCGGCATTGTTGAGGGCCGGCCAATTTGTTTCATCCAGGGCAAAGGATTGCAGGAACTTCTGTATGGCTTCCTGATGAGCCCCCGCCTCTCTCGATTCCTCTGCCTGTCTGAAAAACTCCATCGCTTTCCTCGTACCAGTATATCTCTTTTCATCCTCACACATTGCGAGCCGTTTTTCCATAAGGCCCCTCATATGGTACATCTTGCCGCCTTCAGCACATTCGGGCTCACGAAGCGCCAATCGATAACGGCGAGCCGCCTCTTTTCTCTTCCCCGTCGCATAAGTGAGATCCGCAAGGGCCGAATGCCGGTAAAAGGAAGCGCCATATAATTTTTCTTCTCTTAGCAAGTAACGCTCTGCTTCTTCGGATCGTCCTTCGGCCAGCAATATGACGCCGAGGTTTCTCAACACGCGAATGGAAGTTGGCTCAGACTGCTCAAGCTTCCGAAACCAACGTTCGGCTTTCTGATAATCGCCCGCGATATAGGCGTTGAGGCCAAACCGCTCGCACAGCGTCGCATAAAATTTGTTCATCGGCCTCAAAGACTACATCAATGAACGAACAAGGACAATATGAGAACGGCGGCGAAGGCCACGGCACCCTCCACCGCAGTCGCGGAAGTAAATGCCTTGTAGGCTATATTTACAGGCATACCGGAGAATTGCGAAACAACCCAGAAATATGAATCATTCGCGTGAGACACGACCATGGAACCGGCACCGATCGCGATGGTGGTGAGGGCTGGATCCAGCCCAAGCGACGGTAAGAGCGGTGCCATGATTCCTGCCGTCGTCACGATGGCCACGGTCGATGAACCCTGAGCGGTCTTAAGCGCCGCGGAGATGATGAATGGCAGAAAAATTCCAAGCTGCATGCCAGCCATGTTCGTCTTGATAAATTCGGTTATCGGGCTGGCCTTGATTATCTGGCCAAACGCACCGCCTGCCCCCGTGATGACCAGAATTATGGCCGATTCCTTGATCCCCTCTCCCATCCATCCCGAAATCGCGTTTTTGAGCTCGCCCTTCTGAACGAGCAGCAAAGAACACAATACGCCAATGATAAGCGCGGATACCGGATCGCCGATAAAGGACAGAAAAATGCGGAAATTGCCATTGCCGAATGGTTTCGAAGGAAATTCCGCGACACTCTTCAGAAGAATCAGCACAATAGGAAGCACGATCGGTAAAAACGAAAGAAATCTGCCGGGCAACTTCCCGAATTTCTTTACAATTTCGGAATAGCTTTCATGACTTTCCGGTTCAATTTCATATCTCCTGGCAAATTTCGTCGCCCACAGCAGTCCGGAGAGCGACGCGGGAATGGATGTGATCAAGCCCAGCAAAATCACCTTGCCAAGGTCCGCTCCCAGGGCGCTGGCCGCCGCGATGGGGCCGGGGGTTGGCGGCACCATGGTATGTGTCGCATAAAGCCCTGTGGAAAGCGCCACTGCCATTACGGCCATCGAAATGCCCGATTCTTTTGCAAGAGCCTTGTTGAGAGGATTCAGGATGACATAGCCTGAATCGCAAAAGACGGGAATGGAAACGACATATCCCGCAATATTCATGGCAAGCGGAGCACGGGACTTCCCGACAAGCTTCAATATGACCTGCGTCATCGAGAGTGCGGCGCCGGTTTTTTCGAGAATCGTGCCCATGATAGTGCCCGCAACGATGACAATGCCTATGTTGGCAAGTGTCCCTCCAAAACCGTTCTTGATGCCGGCAATCACATCCAGCGCGGGAAGCCCGATTGCAAGACCGAAGAGGAAAGAAACGCCTATCAGCACAAGAAAAGCGTTCATCTTAAACCTTCCGGTAAGGATGATGATGACAATCACCGACAACAGCAATAAAAGCAACGCAACAACGCCTGATACCATAGATTGCCTCCTAAAGCCAAACGTATCTGATACCGGGCTCGCAGACAATAGGTGACCACATTCTCCAAAATGGAATCAAAATCATCATCGCCCTTCCCTCATCGACAGAATGAGCTCGACGGGCAGATGATCCGAATATCCCTCGCTTCCTCTCCATTCAAATGGTGTACCATTCGAATCGAAGAGCATCGGTGCATTTGCGACTCCAAAACTTTCATATTCCACGCCTTCCCCATCATGAAGATTTGCATTGAGGAAAAAACAGTCGAATTGTTCGCGCTTCTCCTGGAATGCTATACTGAAACCATCAGAAATCTCATTCCAGGGATTGTAGAGTATTAGCTTTGGGGCGTTTTCATTGGAGAAGGGCTGATCTTCTCCAGTATTTGCAAGTCCTGCCCACGATCCGGAGACGCAGATGGGCTCACCTTCTGCCGCAGAGGGAGGAGTGCCGGCATCGGAGGGCATAATCGCCGTAGGATAGCGCCTGCTGACCCTGATGTATTCATCCGGCGATTCATTGAAATCACCGCAGACGACAATCGGTAGAGAAGGTTTTTCTGTCTGCAATCCACGAATCCTCTGCGCCAACAGCGCGGCAGCGGCGCGGCGTCCGGATTCCGTCTCCTTCTCGCCTTCCAATTTGGATTTCCAATGGCATACGAACATCACAATCCGCTCAGCGCTGCCAAGCTCGAGCTCCACTTCCAGGATATCCCGCAGGGGGCCAAAGCCCCATGCGTCCATCACCGAATGCGTACGCATCGCGACGATAGGGAACCGCGACAATATGCCGGTATGAATGATGCTCTCGTCGGGTCCGCTTATAGCCCAATACCGGTAGACTCCTCTGCCGAAATGCTCCGCGAGGTCGGCAAGCACTTTTTCGTTTTCGATTTCCTGCACGCACAAAATGTCGGGCGCCGCCGCCCGCCGCGAACCAGCTCCCTCGGTTTCCGAAACGGATAGAACGGCTTCCACCACATTGGCAAGCCGTTTCGCATAGAGCTCTCTCGTCCACTTGCCTTTCGATGGCTTGAATTCAGGGTATTCTCTTCCACTTTCTTCCGCATCGAAAAGATTGTGCACATTATAGGATACAATGTGGATTTCCTGGCTCGTTCCTGCGGGTGCAAGCGAACATCGGCACCCGACCGCCGCCATTGCAATCGCCGATAGAATAAAAAATGCCGGACGCACCTTCCCTCCTTTCCCATAAGGAAGACGCACCCCGGCATGATTCACGCTTCAGAATTAGGGCGCAAAATCGCCTATTTTTCAGGCAAGCTCGTTTTTCGACAAAATGACTTTTCCAATCAGCCCGTACTGCGACGCTTCGGACGCATTCATCCAGAAATCCCTGTCGGTGTCCTTTGTGATTTTTTCAAGGGGCTGGCCAGTCGCTTCCGCGATGAGTTCATTGATGCGCACACGCGTCTTTTCAAGCTCGCGGGCGTGAATCTCGATCTCGGTCGCGACCCCGTTCATCCCCGAAAGCGGCTGATGAATCAAATATGAGGAATTGGGCAGGCCAAAGCGCCTGTCTTGCGGCACAGCGATCAAAATGAGGGCCGCCGCGGACGCGACGAGGCCAATGCCGACGATTCGGACCGGCGCTTTTATAAAGCGGATCACGTCAAATATCGAAAATCCGGCGTACACATCGCCGCCCGGGGAATCGATGAGGAGCATGATGGGCTCGTCTGAAATGCTGTCGAGCAGCAACAGCTGCCTGACAACTTTTTCGGAGAGGTCTTTATCGACTTCGCCGACAAGAAGAACAGTACGGGTTTTGAGAAAACGCTCACTTAAAGGTTCTTCGGGCCGTTTGGCTTCGGTTTCGGCAGTCTGCGGCTCTGCTAATTTCATCTTATACGACTCCTTGCGATAAAGTAAAACTTGTTGCAGCACTCGATTGAATAGTAATGATTTCGAGGCAAAGCGGCAACGGCGGTAAGCATGTTGCCCATTTGTTTATTATATATTAAACTTTATATGTTACAATTTACAGCACTGCTGCTGAACCGAGCGCGTATAAGCGACTACAACATTACTATATCAGGAGATAGCATGGAATACCGACACAGCGCCTTCCACCGATTCACTCTTCACGCCTCTGCGTTGATGCTTCTTTCTATATTGATATTCTTCGCTTCCGCCGGATCAGTCTTTGGTGCCCAATCCAGGCCCTGGTATGCAACAAGGCTTGAAGCCCTCGGTTTTTATGTCTTCGACCAGCCCTTCGAGCAGCCCAATTTCAACGTCACTTCTGTCGATGGACATATGAAGAGCCGTCTTTCCACAAAAGGGAATATCACGCTTCTCAATTTCTGGGCCACATGGTGTCCGCCTTGCAAACAGGAAATTCCGACGATTCAGAAACTTCACGAAACCATGAAAGGCGAAAAATTCGAAATCATGGCCGTCGACCTGGGTGAATCGGCAAAAAGCGTCAAGGCATTTCTGGATCAGAACAAGATTTCCTACCCCGTCTACGTCGACCCCAAGAGCAGTCTCACAGGCCTCTATGCCTCGCGCGGCATTCCCACCACGTATATTCTCGACAAGAATGGGAAGTTTATCGCAGGCTTCATTGGCCCCTTCGAGTACGACAACCCTGAATTCGTGAGCATAATGAAGGAGCTCGCGCGGAAATGAATCAGCCCGACCTGATCGCAGCATTTGGCGCGGGGCTCGTCTCTTTCATTTCTCCCTGCGTGCTTCCGCTGCTCCCCGCATATCTTTCTCTCCTATCAGGACTCACCGTGAAGGAACTCTCTGATCAGCAGCAGAAGGCCAAACTCCTGGGCGCAAGCCTCACGTTCTCCGCTGGTTTCACGCTTGCCTTTACGGTCTTGGGCGTCATTTTCTCCGGAGGAATGAGCTTCATCGGCGGAGGCGGCACTTCCCAGCTCTTCGGGAAAATCGCGGGCATCATCGTGATCGTGCTCGGACTCAATGTCATGTTCGACTTCATCCAAATCCTGAACAATGATGCCCGACTCATCCGGAAATTCGCAGGCAAGGGGCGAGGCCAGGTCAACGCATTCCTGATGGGGTTGGCATTCGCCGCGGGCTGGTCTCCGTGCATAGGGCCGATTTTAGCCTCGATTTTGCTTATGGCAGCCAGAAACGCGAATGTCGGCGCCGCGGTACTGCTTCTCGTCACATATTCTGCGGGCTTTGCGATTCCCTTTGTCGCGAGCGCGCTTTTCTTCGAGCGGCTTTCCCCTATGCTCGGCTTTCTCAAAAAACACGGCAATGCTGTACGCACTGTCTCCGGCATACTCCTCATAACCTTCGGAATCGCGATGATTCTGGGATCCGTCTCGCGCATCTCGGCCATCGCAGCGCAGACTGGCGGCGCCCTTCTCGGCTTCGAAGCCTCCTCGCCGCTCCCGTCGCACATCATCGGCACGGCATTCTGGCTGCTGTTCGCGTGGCTCTCCAGCCGCAGAATTTTAAGGCGCCGCAAGGCGCTCAAGGCGGTCCCCGGGGCCGGGGGAGCCACACCCCGGGCGCAAAAATCTCCCGTGATAGCGTATATCTTTTCAGCCACCTTTATCGTCCTCGCCGTCCTCGAACTTGCGGGCATCATCAGCCTTCTGCATCTTATCGGCGGCTGGCTGACTTTCGGAGGGCTGTAACTCAATGAGGTCCACAGCCGAGAATTTTATGAGCGCAAAATAATATTTTAAATAGTTTATGACAGCCCACTTTTTGCAATGATCAACAGTGTCCCCCTATCGAGTCTTGGGTGAAAGTATATATACGATAAGGTATTCCTTACTACGATCAACCCAGATGGCAACATACCCCTATCTACCTGCTCCTTATACCGTATCACTTTCTCAATCACCACGAGGCATTTTCTTCTTTACTATGGCGAGCCCATGCATCGATAAATGGCTCTTTCAGATATGATTCCGCTCCTATCCTTCGTGTTCTTTCGCGCCCGGAGGCTTTTCACCCTTGGCACAGGAGAGAACGAAGGACGTTTTCCTTTTTACGTGATTTTTTCTTAGAAGCCCTCTCATACTGTCTAGACATTTTTGAGAGAGCTTCTATTTCATCGGGAGAATACTCTTTCCGCAAAAGCTGATTCTTGCATGGTATAAGTAGCATGCTGTGCCATAGGCGAATCGGTATCTTTCCTTCTTACATCTACTCTATACTGCTCTTTCCTAACTATATAAAATCCCCATAAGATACGAATTGCGTTTGATCTTGCGGTAAATGCTTGAGGGATGCATTCCTAATGTTCAGGCGAGGATAATTGTTTTAAGCCTTTAGACATAAAGATTTACAATGTATCTCGTTCTTCAGCGATAAAATGGATGTACGGCATGCTGATGCTCCTCGCAGTCTATTTTGTGGGATACAAACATTCTACCAGCCCCCCCATGCTGTTTCTCTACCTTCTTATGTGTATTTTAAACTTGAGGCCAAGATAAAAATATTTTTCTCCTGCTTTTGAAGTAATATAAACTACGTTTCAATTATAGAATCACTCAAAAACAGTTTAAAAGCCTGCATAAATTATTTTCTATTCAGATATTACCTAATACAGCCCCAAAATCATTCACAGTGCTACTTTTGCAAGAACCTCGTTTGACATAACATAAAAACTTGATTATAGTGCATCTATGATGAAGAAAATTTTTTCTGAGGAGACTCCATTTCTTGCTTTGATTACAGAGAAGTATTCAGGGATGACAGCCAGTCAAAAAAAAATTGCTGATTATATAAGAAAAAATCCAGAAGCCCCTATCCGAAGCTCCATTGTCGAGTTGGCTTCAAAAATTGGAGTTAAGAGCGAGTCTTCTATTGTTAGGTTCTATAGATTGCTGGGATTCTCTGGATATCATGATTTTAAAGTCACCATAGCCCAACAAATTGCAGGACAGGCCTTTTACCATTCGTATGAAGATATTGGTAGCGAGGATTCCCCTGGGCTTATTAAAAGAAAAATTTTTCATGGGGCCATTCTCACATTACAGGCTAACATGGAAATATCTAATGACAACCTTTTCATGAAAGCAAGGGATTTAATATTAAGTTCGAAAAGGATAATTTTTCTTGGATATGCAACCTCTGGGGTCATTGCAGAATATGCATTTTTCCGTTTTGTGGATATGGGGTTCAGCTGCTGTTATTCAGCAGATTCACATATGAATATGGCCATATGTGCAAAGTTAAATGAGGGAGATCTACTCTTTTGCGTATCCCATTCTGGTGAGACTAAAGATGTCATTAGTCCTATAGAATTCAACCGAAAAAACAATATAAATGTCCCCGTCATTGCGGTTACTGGTTTTGAAAACTCCCGACTAGGACAGCTTGCAACAGTCAACATTGTTACGACTTCAGAAGAAACGAGCTACCACACAGATGCGATGAATTCAAGAATAGTCCAGATGAGCATTATTGATACATTATTCACATTAGTAGCCTTGTACAAAGGAAAGGACGCTACAGATCGTCTTAACATGACGCGAAAAGCCCTGTTAGTATACAAAACATGAATGAAATCGCGAATTCAACGAGATATTGCAATTCTCGCGTGTGCTTATGCAGCAGTGTGATAAAAATCTCTCTGGAGGATGGCCAGGAAACACGGGAATATTTGGCGAAGAGGGTACGACATTTCTAGGAACATTTTTTGTCTTCCTTAAATTTCAATACTTAAGATATGAGGTCCCTTGACGGGCCTTTTCCAACCGTTCCAAAGTATGAGGACCTTGCCGAAGACTACATGCAGTGAACAACACCTCGATTATGCTGAGCTGGACAGCCCGCGAGACCATGACTTCCGTTCTATAATTCACTTCCTCCGAAAAAGTTGTGATGCAGACATCAGCGATCCGTGCGAGAGGACTTTTTGCAGAACCGGTCAGCGCGATTATCTTCGCGATGGGTTTAGCCCGTTCAGCAGGAATAACCACATCTTTGCTCTCCCCTGAATGTGAAATGCAGAAGATGACGTCACCCGGAAGCGGTTCGGCAAGGATTTCCGCGTTAATATGCGAATCTAAGAAATAATGGCAGTAAGCTTTTACCCGGCTGAACTTGAAGAATGCTTCCATCGCAATCACGCCGGAAGACGCATAACCAAGAAATATCAACCTTTTCGCGCTGATTATGAGATCAACTGCCTTCTGAAGTGTCTCCGGCGAAAGTATCCCAAGATTTTCATGGAGCGTTTGAATTGTACCATTGAATATCTTTCGTGTAATCGTGGAGATGTCATCGCCGGGGAGGATATCCTCGTACGTATGGTAGAAGGATTTCCCTCCGATCTCCGTTGCTAGAGTCATTTTGAAATTATGATATCCTGAGAATCCAAGGGTCCTGTAGAAACGCACTATGGTAGATTCACTTTTTAAGCCTGTTTCCATCGCGAGTTGACTGATGGACATTTTAATAACTTCCATTGGTTTCTCAAGAATAAAGTCCGCTATTCTTTTCTGGCTCGACGATAGATCCTCTCTCTTGCTTCGAATTAGAGAAAGAACCGGGAAAAGACCCTCGTTATTTGCTTCGATAGATGACATCTCTCTTTGATTCTCCTTTAAGTCTTTTTATAATACATTTTCTCTAGGTTAAGTAGTAGAAGCCCATGAACTATATCCTACCATTACATTTTATCGATTCTACCACCATCGACATAAATAATTTCACCAGTAATGAAGGAAGATTCGTCTGTAGACAAGAACAGTACCGGAAGTGCTACGTCTCGAGGTTCTCCGATACGTTTAATCATAGTCATATCGCGTGAGTTTCTCAGCTTTTTCTCAACCTGTTCCTCAGTCTGCCCCAAATAGGTAATAGCGGTGAGTATCTCGCCCGGGGCAACGGCATTTACATTGATGCCGTACTGACCCAATTCTCGGGCGGTAGTTTTTGTGAGGTTGTTCACCGCGGCTTTTGCTGCACAATAGCTGGCAAAGCCCGGCATGTACCATCCATTTGCTGCCATTGAAGTTATGTTGATGATTTTCCCGTACCGTCTACTTATCATATGAGGTGCAACCGCTTGAGTACATAGAAACACACCCTTGAGATCAATTGCCTGAATCGCCTCCCAATCCTCTTCGGTAGCCTCAAGAAAATTCGCAATACGGATCGTACCAGCATTATTGACAAGAATATCTACTTTCCCGAACGCCTCCATCGTATGCTGAACCATGGAAACAATATCTGATTTTACCGTTACATCCATCTGAACAGAAAGAGCCTTTCGTCCAATACTCTGAACTTCTTCTGCAACATGGTCAATCTCTTCTTTTGTTCGCGCCGCTAAAACGACATCTGCCCCCTCTTTCGCAAAGACACGAGCAATTTCGGCACCAATACCTCTTCCTGCGCCTGTAATGATGGCCACTTTTCCTGTAAGTCTCTCCATTGGCTCAACTCTCCTTAGTCATGTTTATAAGCCTCTGAAATACTAATACTCATTCTACTTTTCTCGTAATTTATACGCCGCGACTATTACTAGAATAAGAACGCCCTCCACTATCATTCTACCAGCCTCAGGGACACTAAGCATGAGCAAAAAAGTAAACATAAAACGGACAAAGAAAGATCCGGCAATGGTTCCAACTATGTTTCCTATTCCCGAGTAAAAATCAATGCCGCCCAAGACACATGCCTCGATAGACCCCATCGTATAGAGATCAGTGAAACGAAGGGTAGGTGTCCCGAGGTATCCGAGGAAAATGAGTCCAGCTAATGCCGCCAATACATCACAAATAATATAGGATTTGACAAGTATCCCTTCAACCTTGATTCCAGATAAGAAGGCAGCATCCGGATTGTTCCCTGTTGCGTAAATCCTTCGGCCAAAAGTCGTTTTAGACAGTAAAAAAGTAAAAAAGATAGCTAGAATAATCCATATTATCACACTATAAGGCACTATACCAAGGAAAACTCCTTGTCCTATTTGCTGAAGAGTTTCAGGAGCAGCCGAGCCTAATCGGCCTCCCCCAAATATATAAATCAGGCCATATAAAATCGAACTTGTTGCGAGTGTCATAATAATCGGAGATATTTTAAACTTCGATACACCGATTCCATTAATTAACCCTACAAGCGCACCTACAAGCAAGCAAAGCACACAAAGTCCAACAAAATACTCGGGATATCTAGATAAGAAATGCCCTCCATATACGATAATAAAAAACATGAGATTCCCGATAGAGATATCCATGCCTCCGCTCAACATGACAATCCCTTGACCTAGGGAAACGATACCCAGAATGGACGCCGCTTGTATCACGCTTTTTAAGTTATCAAGCCCCAACGAGACAGGCTTTACAATACCCGCTACAATAATAAATAAGATAAGCGAGAAATATACCAACATTGTACGTTCGCTGAGCAGCCTATTCAGATTAAAACGCTTCACCATAATTGCACTTTTCACGCTGAATTCCTCACTCTGGAATCCTGATTGTCCTCTGAAAATCGGAGCCGGACAATAAACAATGTCCGGCTCGTGCCATTTCTTTGACTTCAATTAATCCCGAAGATAAACACGTTATTCTTATTTCCCACCATACATTTGCTTGAGCGATTCATCAGAAACCGCTGTGGCAAGCCATATTGTATCGGGAAGGTCGGGCTGGACAAATTTAGCTACTGTATCGTCCGTGATGGTTGGTGGCGGGAAAACAACTTTAACTTGGACAGATTCACCCAAAAGTACGTTTATGAGGGCTTCCAGCCCGGTATCCGCTATCCATGCGGGATAAGTCGGAGAGATACTCGAGAAGCCCGTGTCTTTGTTCTTGATCCAATATTTAAAGAAGCCGTTGTAATCCTCACCGGTAACGATAAGATTTTTCAGTCCTCTTGCCTCACCAACTTCGACGGCAGCCAAAGACATCTGCCCACCACAACTCCAGACTCCGTCTACCTTTGGATTCGCCGCGAAAAGAGTTTGGCAAACTCTCTTGGCTTCATCGTACGCCCACTGGCCGTTCCCCTGGCCTACAATCTTAATCCCTGGATACTTGTCGAAAACTGGCTTAGCACCACGGTCCCATCGTCCCACCTCAGCAGCAGCGCCGGGAGTGCCATGAAGAACGAGAATATTTCCCTTAGCGGAGCCATTTTTCTTAGTCAGTTGTTTTACCATCCACTCCGCGCCGATCCGTCCAAATTCTTTCGCATCCGTGGCCCGATAGGCGGTATATTTTTTCCCATCATACTCACCAAGAACAACGACGACAGGTATTCCCTTATCGTAAAGCTTATCAATGATAGACACCTCTGCGCTTGGAGATACTGGTGAAATAATCAAGCCGTCTACGCCTTTTGTGATCAAGTCTTCAATATCGGCCAGCTGTTTGTTAACGTCGAACTGTGCTTCAGTGACATACAAGTTGCTAATCAAGGACTTATATTTTTTCTCTGCATTCCATTTAAAAGCCTGTATCATTTGGATATCGTAGTCAATGCCACCACCATGATATACGTATCCAATTTTATAGGGAGGCGCCTTTTTATATTTTCCCATCTGGGTAAACTCAGTAGAAGCCATCTGCGCTGTCCCCGCCACAATAGTAACCAAGGCAAAAAACGTTACCAAAATACCAATTCTAGAACGCTTCATTTACACTCCTCCTTCCTAAAAATGTTTTCTCAGATGCAATATCCGAGAGACTCACAATAAAATGATGTTCCCTCCTTTCTCCGATGCCCTATGCCGGCTGAGATACATGTAGGGCAGTACGCTTGCGCTTCAGAGCATGAAACTGTGAAAAACCTACTATAAAGATAAGAATCAATCCTCGAATAACCTGTTGCCAATAAATATTGAAATTGAGTAAATTGAACACATTCCCGAGCATGATGAGGATAACGGCCCCGATGACAGTACCCATAATGCCCCCCTGGCCCCCCGTAAGTGATGTGCCGCCGAGAACGGCAGCAGTAATTGATTGCATCTGGAATGAAGCGCCAACCGAGGGATCTCCACAGGTAATGCGAGCGGCCATGTATAGACCAGCGAAAGCAGCACAAAATCCACTGATAATATAGAATGTAATAAGTACTCCATTGGTTTTTATCCCGGCTAGTTTGGCAGCATCGAGATTGCCGCCTGTTGCGAACAGATGTCGTCCTAATTTGCTCTTATGAAGCACCATGTTACCCACTATCACAAAAATCACAAGCAACACAAAGGGACCAATAGGAAATTCTCCAATGCTTGCCAGCATAAAGTTCACAAACGGTGCTGGAATCGTTCCTCCAGGATAAGGACGAATGAAAAGTGAGATACCATTGACTATAGTGGTAGTTAGTAAAGTCATAAGGAAGGGATTAATCTTAAGCTTGGTTATACCAAGCCCATTTATCAGACCGACAACCATGCCACTACAAAGGCACAGAACGATGCCAAAGCCCAAATTGTGCTCCATCGTAACGGAGGCAATCGAGGTAGAGAGAGAAAGTACAGCGCTGACAGAAAGATCTATTCCGCCGCTGATAAGTACAAATGTTTGACCTTCGGCAACTATGAGAAGAGGAACCACTCGCAACAATAAGTCACACAGATTAGAAGATTTTTGAAACTGGGGAAGACAAATAAATAACACCAAAACAACCAAAACCAGCATAAAATAAAGACCCATTGGAGAATGTGATTTTCTTGCTTTCTCACGCAGTCTTTGTATAAAATGCATCTGCATATTCAACTCCGGTTTATCACTAAAGCCTCATATGATTCAGCCACTCACCGAGACTTTCCCCAGTGCTGCCTTCATAATATTTTCCTCTGTGGCATCTTTATCTTGGAATTCACTAACGATCCTCCCTTCGTACATGACAAGTATGCGATTGCATAAGCCGAGTAGTTCCAGCATGTCACTACTTACTATTATGACCCCCATAGAATGTTTTTCTGCCAAGTCTCGAATAAATCGATACAGTTCCGTTTTTGCCCCAACATCGATCCCCAAGGTCGGTTCAATAAACATCATAACTTTCGGTTCGGAGATAAGCCATTTCCCCACGACGACCTTTTGCTGATTGCCGCCGCTGAGATACTTCACCTGCTGTTGTAAGCTCGACGATTTAACGTTTAAGTCTTCTATAATTTTGACTAATTTACGCTGTTCAGCCTGAGAAAGAATTACCCCGAATCTGCTTCGTCTTTGAAGGGTAGGTAGCGCCAAGTTATGCCGTATACTAAGGGACATACATAACCCTTCCGTAGTCCGTTTATCGGTCACGAGGGCCATTCCAGCCTTGATCGCATCAGCAGGGTTATTTATATAAACAAGTTTATCGGCGATGCTAATTTCTCCCCCATCTTTCTGAATGGCTCCGAAGAGCGACTTCAACAAGATATCCTGCCCTTGGCCTTTTAATCCCGCGATTCCAAGCATTTCCCCCTTTTGAAGGTCTAAATGTATATCAAATAACTCTCCTTCACACTTTAGCCCTTTTACCGAAAGTATGGTGTTATTCGCCCCCCTTTCAGCTTTCTTCGGAAACATTTCACCCAATTCCCGCCCAATCATAAACCTGATTAATTCATCTTGATTGGTCTGGCTGATCTCTTTTGTAGTGACTATCTTTCCGTCCTTGAGCACGGTGACCTGATCGGCAATCTCGAATATCTCCTCCAGACGGTGAGAAACATAAACAATAGCGGTACCACGTTCCTTCATTAACTGTAATGCCTTGAAAAAATTTGCTGTTTCCCGTTTCCCTAGAGGTGCTGTGGGTTCATCCAACACAAGTATTTCTGGATTTGAGGCAAAAGCTTTCGCTATCTGCACCAACTTTTGCTGATTTGCAGCAAGGTCAGCAACCAAAGCCTCACAATCAAGGCGAGCATCTAGCACTTCGAGAAATTTCAAAGCATGCTGCTTCATGCGGGCTGTTTGAACCAGCCCTAATCGATTTATATACTCCTGACCCAGAAGGATGTTTTCAACAACAGACATGTACGGAACTAGAATAAGCTCTTGATGAACCACACAGATTCCCGCTGCTTGAGCGGAATGGGGATTTTTAAACACTACCTTCCTATTTTTTAGATAGATTTCTCCTTTATCAGGAGGAAATACTCCACCAAGTATTTTAATAAGAGTAGATTTCCCTGCTCCATTCTCCCCAACCAAGGCATGAATCTGTCCAGCAATTACTGAAAAATCAACATTATCCAAGGCATTTACGCCAGGGAACGATTTGCTGACCGACTTCATTTGAACTATGGTAAGATTACTATTCTCTATGTTTTGTAAAGTCATCCTACTTACAGCCTCATTCATTACTCTTGTATGTCGTAACCCTTAACAGCCCTAAGAAGCCCTACATATCTCTGTACCAGAATCCAAGCATACTTAGAATAATACATGAGCGCAGATAAAATTGTCAAGAAATTTTTTTCTTTTTTATGATTTATTTTGTAATTTTAGAAAAATTTTCTTCTAAATACTTGACATTCTTAAAACTCACCACTATAAATATTCTATCTATATGAGAAAATTTGGCCTGTACGCTTTGCAGTAGGCTTGGCAAAAAGGAAAGACATATGCAGGGTGTCATAGTAGCATCGAAGTCCTTCGGATATGGTGTCGACAAAGAGCAGATTTATACTCTCTTTCACGGATATGAACTCGAGCCTATTTTCACCTCGTTGAAGGAAGCCGGTAAGACGCTATCTGAGGTCAGTGGCCTCATTATCGGAACAGAGCAGGTTACACGCAGTATTTTTGATTTAGCAAAATGTCTTAAAGTAATTGTAAAGTATGGGATTGGAATCGACAATATCGATACTCTAGCTGCTCGTGAACATGGTGTTCAGGTGTTAAACCTCCCAGGCATCAACTCGGCAACCGTCGCCGAAATGGCTCTTGGCTTAATACTTGCTGTTGCCAGGAGAATTCCAGAAGGCGACCGAGTGATTCGGAGGGGAGAGTGGCAAGGACTCATCGGAACTAACGTAATCGGAAAAACGTTGGGAGTGATCGGGACAGGATCCATCGGTTGCTGCCTAGCAAGACAAGTCGTCGGACTGGAAATGACCGTATTAGGTTATGATATCCAGCCAAATGATGACTTTCTAGCCCTTGGCGGACGGTATGTTCCATTAAAACACCTCCTCGAATCTGCGGATATCATTTCCATCCACCTACCGCTCAACGAACAGACTCACCATTTCATTGATAAAGCAAAGCTTGCACTAATAAAGCAGAGCGCTTTCCTGATTAACACTTCCCGAGGGCAAGTGGTGGATGAGCAGGCACTGCTGGAAGCCCTCATGGCCGGACGGCTTGCAGGTGCGGCTTTGGATGTATTCGAATATGAGCCTGCTCCCCTAAAGGGCCTCTTGGAAATGGAGAAGGTGGTTCTGACTCCACACATTGGTGCGTATACGGAAGAAACACTGCGGCGTATGGACAATGCCTGTCTCTCTGTTCTCAGCAAGGCCCTGCGAGAAGAAGTGGAAAGGGCATACAAATGAAAATTATCTTCCCTTATCCTAATGTGCCTCCCGTCGAGGTGCCTAACACTTCCCTCCTCTCATACCTGGGACCTAGAGCGTTAAATGGACAGACCGAACGAGAAACGGAAGTTATTCGAAACAGTCTTTCGAATCCGATCAGCCTGCCAACCCTAGCAGATCTCGCAAAAGGCAAGAGGAGAGTCCTTGTCGTTGTTGATGATTATACGCGTAACACGCCGGTACATCTTATTCTTCCAGAAGTACTTGGCGAGATAAACCGTGGGGGAGTAAAGAAAGAAAACATCCGTATCCTGATCGCCTCTGGGACGCATCGTGCAATGACAGCCAAGGAGAAGGAAAAAAGATTCGGTGCACAGATAATGGCAGAATATTCCATATTAGATCATCATTATAACGATCCTACTCACCTGATCCAGCTACCCACTACGGCACGGGGAACTGAGGTATGGGTAAACAAAGCACTGATTGAGTCCGATTTGGTAGTGGGAATAGGGCATATTGTTCCTCATCGTGTTGCAGGCTTTTCTGGAGGAGGAAAAATCATACAACCGGGGGTCTGCGGAGCTATCACAACTGGACAGACTCACTGGTTGAGTGCTCAATTCGAAGGCGTTGATATCATGGGGAAGATTGACAATCCCGTACGCCAAGAAATCGAAGAAGTAGCAAAGGCCGCTGGTTTGAGTTTCATCGTCAACGCTATTATAGATGGCAATGGGAAACTAGCTGCCTGCGTCTGTGGCGATCCAATGAAAGCCTTCCGCGCGGGTGCCCGCGTAGCGATGGAAATTTTTGGCGTGCCCATGAACGAAAGGGCAGATATAGTGATTTCGGATTCATTTCCCGCCGATATGGAAATGTGGCAAGCGTCAAAGGGAATTTATGCCTCAGACTTGGCTCTCAAGCCCAGCGGAGTATTAATTCTCGTTACCCCCTGTCCGGAAGGTGTCTCTAGGGAATATCCAGCACTTTCAAGTATAGGTTATCGTCCTTTTCATGAAGTGGAATCCTTGGTAAATAGCGGCGAGCTACAGGATCTTACCCTTGCCGCTCACCTAGTGCATGTCGGAAGGGTCATCCGTGAGAAAGCGACGGGTATTCTTGTCAGCCCTGGGATCAATGCCGGGACTGCGACTCGGCTTGGCTTTCATTACGCGAAAACACCTCAGGAAGCCCTTAATTTTGCTCTCGATATAAAGGGGAAAAATGCAACGATTGCCATATTACGGAACGGAGGGGAGATAATGCCGATCATCGGGAGTACGCCTCATGTCGAATAAAGAGCATATCAGGCTCATAGCCGTTGATATCGGAACAACAAATGTGAAGGCCGCCCTATACCGGCAGGAGAGCGGAATCGACAGACAGGAAATCGAATCTTGTAGCACCTCCTACCCTCGACTTGGTTACGTTGAGCAGGACCCGGATGAAGTTGTCGCTGCTGTTGTACGAGCGATCCGTCATCTCGTCGAAAACACCTGCATCCCCCCACAGGAGATTGATGCCATCGTTTTCGATGGGATATGGCAGAGCTTGGTAGCTGTTAACCACGATGGAATGGCTCTTATTCCCGCCTCGCTATGGGCCGATACTCGGTCTATCCAGCAGAACGAGCTGCTTAAAGAATACTTAGATACAGAAGAAATCAAAGAACGTACTGGCTGCTCCTTACATCCGATGTATTTCCTTTCCCGACTCGCATGGATTAGAAAAGAGATGCCGGAGCTATATTCGCGGGCTGACAGGTTTGTATCGTTAAAAGAGTATGTCATTCAACATCTGTTTGGTGTGTGTAAAGTGGACCGTTCTATTGCATCAGGCACCGGCATATGGAATATGAGCACTCTAAATTGGGATGCTGAGCTACTCTCTCAGGTCGGCCTTACTGAAGATCGTTTCTCCGAATGTGTTGAGCCGACTTATATTCTCCCAGGGCTAAAAAAGGGGTCCGCGCTTTCCCTTGGGCTGCTCGAAGGTACTCCAGGAATTATCGGTGCCGCCGACGGAGCTATGTCTCATCTCGGGAGCATCGGCTTGGCTGAGACGAAAATGAGCCTCACAGTCGGTACAGGAGCCGCACTACGCATGCTGAGGAAATCCCCCCAAATCATGCCGGGGACCGAGGCATGGTGCTACTACCTAGCGGAAGGTAACTGGCTTCTCGGCGGAGTCCTCAACGATGCGGGGAACGCTCTTCGCTGGTTTGCGGATACTCTGATGCCAGCTGGAGGAGAGAACAAAGATGATGTTTTTAGCCAAATGAATAGTCTTGCTGCAGAAGTGCCTCTCGGAGCCAATGGCCTATGTTTTATTCCCTTCCTTGGTGGAGAAAGGTGCCCACACTATCGTCCACAAGCAAAAGGCGCCTTGTATGGACTCACCTTCAGCCATACCCGTGCCCATCTTATTCGCGCCCTCATGGAGGGGTTGGCGTATAATTTGTATTCCGTCTATCGGATGTTGGTCCAGGATTCTGACCCTGATCTCGTGGTCACTGGAGGAATTCTGAAGTCACCTATTTGGCTACAGATCGTTTCTGATTTTTTTGGGAAATCTCTTTGGCTGCCTCGTATATCAGAGGCTGCTATTTGGGGCGATGTACTTCTCGGCCTCCGGGCGTTAAACATAATAGAAAGTCTTGAAGAGACTACCGCTCTCGTTGATTTTGCGGGTAAGCAGAACCCCAATCAGACACATAGTATAAAGTATCAAGAACTCTACAGTATATACGAGCAATTATATTCGGATCTTTACGATTCAAATCAAAGATAGAAGCTTTAGGAGGTATTGAATTGAAAGCAAAAGAGTACATCGGAATCATTCCCCCATTACTCTCATCTTTTACAAAAGATGGCGAGATCTACGAAAAAGGTATCCGCGAAATAGTCAGGTATACCATTCCCTTTGTGCACGGCTACTATCCGCTTGGTACTTATGGATGTGGCCCGTTGATGACAATTAGTGAAAGAAAACGAGTTCTCAATATCATTCTCGAAGAAGTAAACGGCCGTATTCCGGTTGTGCCCCACGTGGGGCATCCAGGAACCAATCCGACAGTCGATCTTGCCCAGCACGCAAAAAAAGAGGGTGCTGCAGGGGTGGGAGCAATATCTCCCTATTATGCCCCAAATCTGCCGGAGGAAAATCTATTTCATTACTTTGCGTCGCTGATTGATGCAGTTAATGAAGAAGATTTTCCAGTTTTTGTGTACAATAACGCGCATTACTCTCAGAACGCCATTTCGCCTAGACTCCTTACCCGTCTCGCGAAGTACGGCCTACGCGGCTGCAAAGATAGCTCGTTCGATATTGTAAACTTCTTTCTTTTTCAGAATGCAGTCTCATCATTTCCTGACTTCAATTTGATAGTAGGTACCGAGGCCTTTTTTATTGGCGCCTTCGATGCAGGCGCTACGGGGATGGTTTGTGGGCTTGCAAATGCTTTCCCCGACCTTATAAAAAAAATGTACGACGCATATCAATCAGGAGATAGAGAAACAGCGATGAATATGCAAAGGCTCATACTGAAAGTGCGCGATCTGACAAAGAGTGCCCCGACTGTGCCGATTCTTCACGAGATACTTAGGATGAGAGGTATCGATGCAGGATACTCCAGAAGCCCATTAATTGAGATCGACGACACGACTAAACAAAAAATCCATTCGGGTTTGAAAGAGCTGAACTTACTTTGAGATTTTTCAGAGTGTAATCATACTATTTCATTGAAAGAGCAAATAAGCTATGTTACCATAATTTCATGGAACTCACGCAAGTATATTAGACTATCCTACCTGCCACGATAACGCGGGAATGTAAGCATGAATGATATCCATTGGTCAATGTAATTCCGTATACCTCGCTGTATTCGTTATCACCAGGTAGGATTTCCTGAAAAATACATTATTGGTTTCTCAGGAAGCTCCACTTAGTCAGCTTCTCTCTATAGTCTGATGCAATACTTTCGTATATCTACACATCAGCATGCCTGTCCCGGCTGCATCTTGCCAAGACCCTTACCTGTAAGGGCTGAAATTCAACGAACATCAGCCCTGATTGGCTCACAAGATATTCACACTTAATGTCGAGATTATCATAGTCGCTTACGTACACATCCCAAGCCATTAATCCGCTCCTCTAGTAGGTCTTGTTGGCGAAGAATTGTTCGTACGAGTGCGTATAGATCTCGAAAGGGTTGCCAAATGGGTCTTCACAATAGGCCATGCGGTAGGGTTGTCCGGAAAACAGCACTCGAATGTCGCTTCGCTGCTTGCCTCCGTGCGCAGCAATCCGTTCTACTCGCTCTTCGATGTTGGGATCTACCACGCAGAAGTGGAAAGTCCCACCCCGCCAGTACTCGAAATTGTTCTCAGGCTTCTGGTACTCCGGTTCTATGAACTGAAAAATCTCGATACCGATTCCGTTGGACGTGACCAGATGAGCCACTTTTGATTTTCGGAACATCTCTCCAAAGACACCCCTGTTCAATACGCCGAGATCCGAGTTATCACCGTCGTTCTGGGTTGGGCCAATCAGGACCGTGCAACCAAGGACGTCACGATACCATTCAACTGCGCTTTCAATATCAGGGACACTCAATCCGATGTGTGAAAATGCAATTGGATTACTCATAGTATCCTCCAATGTAATTAATTAAATAGGAACTGAATCGCCCCGGGTTTACGGAGAGTCTTATCATATTCCTTGTACAATGAATAAACACAGTACTAATCAAAGGCCTTACAATACATGCAGCCTCTGCAATTCTGTTCTTATCGCTTGTTTTTCCTGTTCCGTGGCGGGCAAGAATGGCTTTCTTGGGTAAGTTTTCATGATCCCACGCAGTTCTAACATTACATAGATAGCCAGTTGGGTTGAACGAGCAAGATACATGACTTCACGCAACTCGTTGATTAGGAACTGTGTCTTGACACATGCCTCTATATTACCAGTCATTCCCTCTTCATACATCTTCTTGTTGATTTCGGGATATGCATTTGCAAGTCCAGGGATAAATGCCTGGCACCCCAGTATACTGGCTGATGCAAACATAGCCTCGGTTCCTAACACGACATCGAAGTGATCGTCTTTCAACTGTCTTTGGTATTGGGCATGAATCATGATATCAAAGGTCGCGTCCTTGATGCCTGCTAATCCACGTTCTTTCAGCTTCTTTACGGTATTGAAATCAATGGAATATCCCTGAAATTTTGGATTGTTATAGAGATATACAGGAATTCTCACCGCATCGATTAGGTCGGAATAGAAATTTAACAGCTCTTCTTCCTTGTAATTGAAATAAAAGGGACCAACCGCAGCCACCGCGGCAGCACCGTGTGCCTGGGCATGTTTCGCAAGTTCAACTGAATCTCGTGTATTCGTGGTACCAACCATCGGAATCACCGGGACCACACCTTCAGCAGCCTGAATCGTGACCTCCATTACCATCTTGCGCTCTTCAACATTCATCAACGGCCCTGATCCATATGAACCAGTGATGAACAGACCATCGACATATTTGGTAAGAAAGGCCACAAGATACTTCAAGTTTTCCAAATCCACATCTCCATTCTCCTTGAATGGAGTAATCATTGGAGGTATGACTCCTTTCAACTTCATGTTAGGGTTCTCCTTGTGTATTAATTTGCCATAAATCAATTTTATTTGACTTCGTACAATGCTTTGCCATTCACAAGCCTGGCGACGATATTCCTAGCAACCTTCTGTTTTAGTTCGATTATCGAAGCTTCTGAATACCATCCCAGATGTTGAGTGACGAATACTCTGTCACTGTATTGCATCAATGGTGAATCACTGTATGCGGAATCGGGAGTATCAAGGACATCAAGACCAGCACCCCGAATCTTCCCTTCATCAAGTGCAGCAATCAATGCTTTCTCATCGATCAGACCACCACGTGAGGTGTTAACAATATAAGTACCATCTTTCATCAGCGAGAATTCTCGTTCACCGATCATATGCTTAGTATCCTTTGTAAGCGGCGCATGGATCGATACCACATCTGAGCGGGACAACAAAGTATCTAATCCTACAAATTCCACCCAATCGTAGGATTGGGTATCGGTTATATAGGGATCGTAAGCCAAGATATGCGCAGTTAACTCCCTCAATTTCTCGGCAGTACGTCTAGCGATATGACCAAAACCAACCAACCCTACCGTAGCATCCCGTAAACGCTTCAACGGTTGAATCGCAGACAATGACCATGCTCGATCATGAACCAACGTATTGGACCTTGAAATAGACCTGTACAAGTTTAAGATATGGGCAACGGCAGTATCTGACACCTCTTCTATGCAATAATCGGGAACGTTGCTCACCGTAATACCCCTACTGTGAGCAGCAGCGACATCGATGACATCTACTCCAATAGCATAACGAACGATGATCTTACAGTATCGCATCGTATTGATGACCTCTTTGGACATGTTAGCGAACTGAACGACCACGGCATCAGCATCCTTCACATAGGGGATGAGCAAATCAGCGTCCTTAATTCCGCCGGGAACAATCTTGGTGCAATCGACAATCTCAACATCTCCCAACTGTGACAACACCTGCAATTCCACTTTGTTATCAGCATAGTAGTAATCAGTAAAGACAATCTTGTATTTAGCCATGTGCTTTCCACCTCCAAATGGCTGGTTTTATTTAGCTGAATATCCCTGCCGTTCGCGCTATAGATAGGCTTCCCACAATGTTCAGCATGTCAATCTCATTGGTATCCGATAATCTATCAATTTGCTTGATAGGGTAGTTGAACTTACTCATCAACATATATTGATACAAATTACAACGTGTGACGGGACCGATGATCACAACATCAGGCTTGCGCTCATCTTCCACAGATATTCCAAAGTGAGTGAAGGTTTGAAAATCTTCCGCTGCCAATAAAGATTCAAAAAACAACCGTCTTTCATACCAGCTTGTATCTAACAATACATCTAGAAATCGAATCATCAACAAGCATCGAACAAAACCTGAATGTTCCCTCCACCTCCATGCGTTTTCGATTACCTTAGGATCCATATACTCGTCAGGTGCTTCGATTCCCGCTTGCTTCTCAATCGATTTTCCGATAAAGGTCTCTTTTTTGACCGCTTCGTACACCTGCCCTGAAAGTGTGGTCAGACTCCGTTCCACCTTAGCCGATTCATTGATATAGATGAACTTAGTATGGGAGGACAGAATGATGATGAGGACTGGTCGATCGGTCGGATGTTTCGATAGATATCCCATCACTTGAGTTTCTTCTCCCCGCATGAAATCGAGCTCTCCAACAATCTCAGGCGTAGCCGTTGCCGGATCAAAGCGATTTCTGATTCCTGGAACAAAATAAATAGGGATATCGATAGGAAATATCGATGTATCATGAATTTTCTGAAGCCCTTTTGCCAAATCGTCCAATCCTGCTGGAGTCTGGATATGGGGAATATCCACCAATCCGATTTCACTGGTGATCATGCCGGCAGCGATAGCGCAAGCGATATCGTTAAGCTGTAGCCCCGAGGAATCAAGAGCTTCTTGGAACGCACTCGCTAAGCCATCTTTCAACTTATCCTTAGAACCGGTAATCGAAGTATCACGAACCCCTACATTTCGGGTTCCTTTGCCTAGGATTTTGCCATCATCGCGTATGATATATACACGGGAATTTGTTGTCCCACAATCAATTGTCGCCAGATACATATAACGTTCTCCTTATCTTCTGTCCCTTCGGTAATAAATCATAATCATAATGAGGATGATGAGTCCCATTGCAATCTTACGGCCAGCTTCAGGTATATTGACTACCGTCAACAATCCTTCAAGCGTGATGATAATGAACGCACCTGCTGCAGTACCAAGATATCCTCCGCTTCCTCCAGCCATCGAAGTACCGCCTATTACCACTGCCGTGATGGTCCACATGGTGTACTCCTTGCCAATATCCAAAAATGCCCGCGAAGTATTGCCGGCAAGCAATAGACCAGTCAATGCAGAACATATGCCGCTAAGTACATATACCAATACTCTGACTTTGTTGATTTTAATTCCGGAAAACTTTGCTGCAGTCACATTTGTTCCTACATAGTATATCTGCCTCCCGATTATCGTTTTGCGAAGGAAGACTATGGTGATAATTGATATACCTATCCATATCCACATCATTGTTGGCAAACCCCATGTCATGCCAGCGCCCAGCTTCTCCAGAATCGGTGAAGCAACACCTTTAGGAGCACCATTTATGACAAGAAGAGTCACCCCGTCCACAAGCGAACTTACAGCCAAGGTCATTACAAGCGGGGAAATCTTCAAGTAAGATACCCCGACACCACTTATTATGCCGAAGATACCGCCAAGAACCAGAATGGAAAGAAAAGCCCAAAGAAGATTTGCATCATCACCCTTTACAAATAGGCAACCAAAAATTTGGCCCATCGTGATGAGCGACCCTATAGTCAAATCGATTCCACCTGTGAGAATCACCAGAGTCTGTCCGACGGCGCTGACTCCTACGAAGGAGACTGTCCTCACCACATCCTTGAAATGCTTGAAAGAACTGAATCCCGGAGAAATAAGTTCTCCGATGATAAATAAGCCAATTATTATAGCGAAGAGAAGCAGAATGATCTTCTGCTGTGTTCCAGTATCACGTATGGTTGATTTTGGTAGTTTCATTTCAACTTTCCTTTATTCCAAATACCGACAACTAATGAACCTGTGAGCGCTACTTCGCCTTGATGCGTAGAGGCAAGCCTTTCTCACGAGAAGTGATGGCAAGCGCCAAAATAATAATCAAACCCTTCGCCACATATTGGTAGAACGTAGATACTCCCAATAGATTCAGGATGTTGTCGATCAGATAAAAGATATATGCGGCCCCCAAGATTCCCTGTACGCCACCACGTCCTCCACTGAGGGCGACCCCTCCAATAACAGCAACTGCTATAGAATTCATCACATAAGGTTCACCTACCAGCGGATCGCCTGAAATCATGATCACCGACAAATACATACCCGCAAAAGAGGCAAACAGGCCGCTCATCGCATAGGTTGCAACCTCGATCCGTTCAACGCGAATACCAGATTCGCGAGCAATGTTTTTGTTGCCACCTAAAGCATATATCGATCGTCCAAAAACTGTATGGCGTAATATGAGATAAGTGATGCTGATAATCGCCATGATGAGAATAAGGGGTACGGGGATAAGCGAGAACAGCTTGCCAGTGATAGCGCGGTACAGATTCATGGATATTTTCCCTCCAGGGACATCCATGATCAGTAGAGCGAATCCACTCCATACTGTATTGGTTGCCAAAGTGACTATAAAAGGAGGAAATTCCCATCGGGAGATAATGAATCCATTGCATAACCCGATCGCTAGACCAATCATAGGAGGAATAATAAGCCATAGCACAATGTTCCAACCGGTATCCACAAACGGTAGCAAGGCAGCAACTACATTGGTCAATCCAATTACCGACCCGACCGACAGATCGATACCTCCTGTAAGCAGAACAAACATTTGGGCAATGCCGGCAAGCAACAATGGAACAATTCTGGTGAAAAGGTTCACATTGTTGTTCCAGCTGAGGAATCGGGGCTGCAAGATTCCGGCTATGAGATAAATGCTAACTGCAACAATATAGACCGGCAGATAGATAAGTAAATTACGGCGTCTTTCAAACATGGTACGCTTCTCCCAGACCAACAACCGCGACAGCGGCCCGCATGATGTTCTCTTCGGTGATTGAATTCCCAGTAAGTTCAGCGGTGACAACATCGTGGTTCATGACCACCACTCTATCGCTCATTCCGATGAGTTCAAGCATATCGCTGGTATAGAGAACACAGGCTATCCCCTGGTCCGCAAGCTTCCTGATAAGTTGATAGATATGCTGCTTAGTTCCGACATCCACCCCTTTTGTTGGTTCAAGAAGGATGAGCACCAATGGATTTGCAAGTAACCATTTACCTAGAACAAGCTTCTGTATGTTTCCACCACTCAGTGACATCGCGGCCTGATGGACCGAAGCAGTAATGATGGACAATTCTTTGATCATCTCGACAACAGCAACGGTTTCTTGTTTCCGACTTATAAAACCAAGCTTGGAACGCTTACCAAGGGTGGCTACAGAGAGGTTATCGGAGACCGACATAGTCTGAAATATACCCTCTTCCGTTCGATTTGCCGGAATCAATGCAATATTTTTTCCAATTGCGTCATATTGGTTATGGATTCTGCATGGAACACCATTGATTTCTACCACCAATTGATTGGCTTTCCCAATTCCAAATATCGTTTGCAATAGCCGTATTTGCCCTTGTCCTTGAAGACCTCCAATACCGAGGACTTCTCCCTCCCGGACACTGATAGAAACTGGAGCACTGGAGGGAGTGTACTGGACCGAGGCTGAAAATACCATTTTAGCATTCGCGACAATTTTGCCCTTGGAAGGAAATATCTCTTTGAGCTCGCGCCCCACCATAAGCGAAATAAGTGACTCTTCCGTGAATTCTTCCAAAGGTCTCGTCGCCATCACCTTTCCGTCTTTCATAACGGTAACCCGATCAGCCAATTCGAATATCTCTGCAAGACGATGTGAAATATAGATGATCCCCTTACCTTGGGAACGTAGATTGCGAATTATATCGAACAACAACTGTACCTCATCCTTAGACAATGAGGCGGTTGGTTCATCAAAAATGATGATTGATGGTGATTGAGATACTACCTTCCCAATTTCAACCATCTGCCTGACGGCCACTGGAAGATTATTTATCAACTCTTTAGGATCTAAATCCAAATGTATTTGACTGAGAATAGAAGAAGTTTTCTTATACATCTCCTGCCAATCAACGAGACCTGATTTTTTTCGTGGCCAAATTCCCATGAAGAGATTCTCGGCCACAGTACAATCTGGAAGCAAAGATAATTCCTGATATACTATACCGATTCCATGTTTTCGAGCTTCAGAATAATTCCTCAGATGTATCTCTTGTCCATTGACTGCGATGGTGCCACTATCGGGTTGATGGATACCAGCAAGTAACCTCATGAGAGTACTCTTGCCCGCACCATTTTCCCCCACTAAACAGTGCACTTCGCCAGCGATACAATCGAAATCGACCAAATTTACTGCCAAGGTACCTGGGAATTTTTTGACAATACCTTTCATTTCCAGAAGTTTACTCTGTGTTTGCATGTACTCTTGGAACCTCAATATAGTTATGGATTACAAAATAGGGAGCAACAAAAGTCGCTCCCTATCCAATAACTCCGCCTTCAGAATGTAGGATTACTTGAACAACTTCTGCACTACGTCGTCGGGAAGCTGAGAGTTGCACCAGAAACTGTCGGAAAGGTTCATCCTCACATATTTATCCACTTCATTGCCAACAATGGTAGGAATAGGTAGAACAATCTGCTTGGGAACTTCCTTACCATCAAGCGCGTCGATAGCAACCTCGAGAGCCTTCTTGCTGATCCATGTGGGCATACTTGTCGCGATGGAGTCGAATCCTGTTTTCTTGTCGCGAAGCTGTTTCCATATTTTGAGGAATCCATTTCCGTCTTCTCCGGTCACTGGAGGAGGGGTCAAACCTCTTTCGAGGTATGCTTTCACTGCAGCTTCACTCATTGCACCGCCCTGAGACCAGATACCATCTATCTTGACATTGGACGCCAAAATATTTTCCATGGCTCTCTTCGCCGCAGCATAGTCCCAGTTGGCATAAATGATGTTGACAATGCGGATATCAGGATACTGATCAAGAATCGAAAGTGCACCCGCATACCGGTCGGCAGAGATGGAGGTTCCCTTCGTACCGTTGAAGACCAGGACGTTACCTTTCCCTCCCATCGCCTTCACAAGCCATGCGGCTTGAACTTTTCCGAAGTCGATCTGATTTACAATGACGTGGCTGGTAATATTATCAGTATCAACGACGTTGTCAAAATCAATAACGACGATACCTGCCGCCATCGCCTTGTCTACTACCGGAATCAGTGCCTTTGGATTCGAAGCAGTAATAAGAATTGCATCTACTCCGCGAGCAATCAAGTCTTCGATATCAGCTATCTGCTTGGATGTATTGTCATTTGCCTCAGTGATGATCAATTCCTTAACTTTGGGATTGTTTTTGGCCGCATACTTAGCTTCCTCGATCATTTGGACACGCCATGAATTACTCAGACTGAAATTGCTCAAACCAATTACATAAGAATCCTTCGGGGCCTTACCGGCCACTTTTTGTTGCCCTTGTGCAAACAGAGATAGAGGCAACACAAGCAAAAAAATAATCAATGCCGCACTTAAACGTTTTGCCATACTTACTCCTCCTATTGATTTAAATACACGCGTTCTAAAACGCATTTAATCCTCAATTATTGCGAAAGCCCTACAGGGCGATCCTTCGCGTCCGTACAAAGCTAAAGGCACGGTTGATATTGTAAACGGCTTGCCTACAGGCAACTTCGACAGGTTGCACAAATTCTCTACAATAGGAATTCCTGCTCCAAGAATAGCATGATGGTTGGGACTAGACGACGTGTTCACGGGATCGACGCTTGTGGCATCCGTCATATAGCATCTGATCCGTTTCTTCACCAGAAGCTCGACCAGCTCTTTCGAAGGATAGGGATATAATCGATTATAATCATCCGTTTCCGCAACAGACTCGATGCCTGTCTTCAAAAGGAATATTGAACCTTCCTCGATTTCATCGGAATTCCCCATAATGTCAGAAACTGCAATCTCTTGTCCTGCAGGTAGCCGATTGGAAACGAACAGTTTTGTGATACCGTAGAAACAGTCCAGGGCCATCTCATCAATTGGCACACCATCTGCAATGAAGTGCAGAGGCGAATCTACATGGGTACCTGTATGGACGATCATCTCCATCGACGTCAAATTGTAACCTTCCGAATTGACCCTTCCTCTCCAACGGTACACAGGACGATCATTGAATGGATAGACCAACATATTGTCTGTCAATTGGTAGGTAAGATCGATCAGCCGTGACTTATTCATTGCTTTCTCCCCAAATAGGCATGGCAAGTCCGAGATGGGCCAGGACCTTGTCAGAAATCTTTGGTCCTGGTGTACAGCCGGGAATATGGATGGTCCGTGGATCGTTACGATAACGTTCGGGAGGACAATCGCCGATGACAAAATAGGGGCCTTCACTACAATGTCTTTCGAAGTTTATATCGTTGGCATTGAATCCGAACATAAATGTTGGTCTGCCTTTAGCAGTAGATATCTTGTCCCATAAGCCTTCTTTTTCCCAGAAAAGCGCTGGGCCGATAAACCATACGAAACATCCAGGGCACATACCTCCCATCACGATATTACATGGAAACCTGTTGTACAGCACCTCAATTGGACGCTCAACATGGATTGCAATTTCGCGGGCATCGCAACCCACTACTCTGATCAGGTTGCGGTGTATCTCTCCTATACCATCCAAATAAGCGGTCCATGGAAATATCAGTTCATTCCTGTCGATTGACAGGAGTTCCGATGCAACAGAATCGCTTGCCACTGGATCGTTTGAGGCGAGAAGCACGCCCAACAGACGGGGTGAACATAGATCAGGCCCGTCACCCTCACCGATGATCAAAGCATCGGTGAGACATAAATCTTCTGGCAAAAGTTTATGGAGTTCAGCCACCAGTTTTGGAAGTTGGTTCTGGTGATGTCTGAGCCGGGTATTCTTCTCAATGAGTCCCACCCAGTTCTTCACGGCGCCAGTCATCGCCCCGAACCGATGCGTCTTCAATTTGGAGAAATTGATCAGGAAATCAGCCTCGACCACCTTTTTGGGCACAGATATCTGAGTGAGGATGTCGCTGCCAGCCAATGGCAAATCAATACGTTCCTCGGCAACGTCAACGTCCACTACTTTGCCCCCAGCTTCTTCGACCATTTTGCGCATACCGGTAGAATCCAACGCATCGGCTATATTTGCGAACCCCGCTGAGGAATCACCCACAAACACATGCTCGACACCTCGGGACAAAAGATTACGGACCAATGCCGCTACAAGCCTTGGTTCAGTGGTGATCCCTGTCGTTGCAGAGGCACTGAGCAGAAGATTGGGTTTTATGAAAACGGTACCTTTTGAAGGCAATGACACTCCTTCATGTTCAAGCTCCCCAAGCACCGCTTCGACCATTTCTTGGAAATCGATGGATTCGTAGCGTATTTCTGATGTCCGAATTACTGAAACGATCGATGGATGTCTTTCACCTGTCCCGAATGTTCTTGAAATCATGCTTCTACCTCTGCTACCATGGTGACTGGTGAACCATCCAACCCTTTCAGTCGCAATGGGAATGCCCATAGATGGATGATTTTCTGCCCTGAGATGAGTAAGACGCAGACGTCCTCGTATACCACCAAAGGCCTCTTCTGCGATGTACTGTGATGCAATAGCATCCGGTGGACGGGAAACCCTTGGAAAGGACCTTGGGTAGCACTTTCGATACTTAGGGTATCGATTGCAACAGCTTTGACCTTCGACAAGCCGTTGCGTATAAATTCTGCAGCTTCGTACGACAAGGCGGGAAAGTCATCACAATACTTGGCGGGATCAGAGCGGTAGGCAGCATACCCCGTGTTAAAAAGAAGGATATCGGCTTCATTTAATGCATCACCGCAGGCCAGAAGATCACCTTTAGTGATCAATTCCGATTTTCCCTTTGGGCATTCCACCACCAACGGATGCTTGAACATGCAATTGTCGATTGGTACCCCATCAATCCCTTTTCCATCGAGATCAAAATGGAAAGGCGCATCCATATGCGAACCGTTGTGGAGATAGTGGTGAATGACGGTCGTATTACTGGGATCTCCTTTGTTTATGCGGGTTATAGGGATGAACTCTTCCAATGGACTACCAGGGTAAACCGGTATATCTTTAGACAATTCATATGACAAATCTATCAGCACAGTATATCACCCTCTCTTTTAGAAAAAATTTTCTTTTTATGCTTTAAGAATTATATAACAAACCCCAAAAATGTCAATTATAAAAAAAATTTTTTTTATAATTGACATCATCAGCCTTCTGCATCTTATCGGCGGCTGGCTGACTTTCGGAGGGCTGTAGATCGAAAAAGTGAACGGCGCAGACGCTCAGCCCAGACGACGATCAGCGAGAGCACAAGGCGTGGCACCATGAGCCAGAGCACTGGCAGGGAAATCGCTCCGTAGAGTACGGTATCTTCGAGGAGAGAGTGTGAGATCGCGGCATGATGGTTGAAGAGGTCTCCTTCCTGGAGACTCATGCGCCCTTCGTCGCGCGCAGCCTTGATGATGCCCGCCCCGTATGCGTAGCCTACGATATTGATCACAATCCACAGAAAGCTCATCGATGGTTCGAGGCCGAAAATGCGCATGAGCCATCCGAGCCAGCGCGAGAGCCACTCCATCATGTTGAATTGCTCGAGGAGCGTCTGTGCGAGCATAAGCACCAGAATATACACGATAATGCGTCCCGTAAGCTTCAAAGTAGAAATCGCCCATGCCCCCAGCATTGGCCAGAAATCACTTTGGGCCACCGCGCCCGAAGCAAAGAGCTTCACCTCGGCAAATGACGGAGGAAGCACAAGGTTGAGAATGCCGCCCGCGAGAATCGCCACTCCGATGCGCAACAGGGCCATCTTGGCGGCCGACGAGCCCAGCGACTTCATCACCGCTGTTTCGACTATGAGGTTGTGCGAGATGAGGCACATCACCGCGAGGATTGTCGCGTCGTGCAGGGTGAGGTTCATTGAGCTCATCACGGCGATCGCCGAGTAATTGTTGAGGAGCGCCCCCGAAATGTAGACGAGCGCGGCTTCCCCTGGCAGACCGAGAATCCGCATGAGGGGATGCAACGCACGCGCGATTTTCTCAAGCGATCCGCTCCAGCCGAGAAGGGCTACGACGAGGCTCACCGGCACCATGATTTTCAGAAGAAACCAGGAAGTGTCAAAAGTCCGTTTGAACCAGGTGCGCGCTATGAGTTTCAGATTTTGGCCCGAAAACGTCACGCCGGCGCCTCCCGGGCTGCGAGCTTCGAGATAAGGGCGGGAAAATCCCTATCCTTTGCAAGAGTGTAAAGATCGACGGGCATCCTGTATGTCCAGTTTGTGGCAAGCGTGGTGCCGGGCACATTGATCCTCTCATCGCGCGGATCGGACTCCCTCCATTCCGAATGACATGCGAGGAGGTCCTGAAGAGGATATACCGCCGCGATCGAGGAAGAGAGCGCCATTGCGCGGATGATCCCCGCGGCGGCGGCGGTATCGAGCACCTTGGGCGGCTCGACCGCACTTTGCGGAGACTGCCCTGCCTCCCTTTTTTCGCGCACCCGGCTTTCGAACAATGAACGCAGCAGCGCATCGTGTTCCGCCATTTTTGTAAACATGGCCCAGAGCTGCGCTCGATCCGCCTCTTCCGTCCACCACTGGCGCATATTCGTCGAGTCATGCACCGAGGTGCATGCGACCGACAGAGGCTCATACATTTCGAGCGGAATATACGGCTGGCCAGGCTTCTCCCATTCCCGCTCCCAACGGAGCACCCGAAGCCCGGGTATCTCCATTTCGCGCAATACTTTGGGGACACAGGTAGGTACCGCGCCGAGGTCTTCTGCAAAAGGCTGCATCTTAGCGGCCGACACAAGCATCGACAAAAGATCGCGTCCTCTTGCCTCCCATATATCGAGCGATGCTGTCGTCAGCGCAGCGGCTTTTGCTTCCAGCGCGCCCTGCTCCTGGGGGCTGAGGCTCTTCCAGCTTGTCGTATCGTGATAGCTCCACTGAAAAACATACTTGTCAGGCTCAACTTCATAGAGCGCCCGATCGATCCACCAGTCACTCATGCCGCGCGCATAGTCATTCAGGCCGTGGTCCGCTTCGGGGAAATCCTGACGCACATGCCAGATGAGGTCATTGATCTCCCCTGTGCCGCGAATTTCTGGATTGAACAGAAAGAGCGGCTCGTTGTGGATGCGCGCAAAGCATGCACGGCGCACATCCTCCAGGCGCCGTACAAAGGCAGCCTTTCGATCCGCATAGGGCTGTGCGCCGCCGGCGCGTTCCGTCACGGCCGCGAACTCATCGACGCATTCTTTCTCGGCATTTCGAATCTTCAATTCAGGAACGTGCGGCTTCGAAAGCCATGTGATGCGTTCGTCCGAAAAACCGAGGGCGCTTAGCTCAGACCGGTGCATGCGCTCGGAAGGCTCGAAAGCCCCAAGGTAGGCATCGCTCTCGAATGCGCCGATCGCCCATATGCGGAAAAATCCGAGCACATGGTCGATGCGATACGCCGTATAGAATTTGTCCGCATAGCTGAGGCGCTGGCGCCAGAATGCATAATCCTGAACTCGAAGCGCGTCCCAATCATAGAGCGGAAAGCCCCAATTCTGGCCGCGCGGCGAATACATGTCGGGCGGAGCGCCTGCCTGTTTGTCGAGAATAAAAATAGCGCGATTGGCCCACACGTCGGCAGAATCCTTGGCAAGAAGTATGGGGATATCGCCCATGATATCGACACCCATCTCCCGCACCGACTGCGCAGCCCGCTGCAACTGCTCGCGCGCGAGGACCTGAAGCCAGAGGCGGAATCGCGCTTCTTCCGCGATTTCCAGGTTGAACCAGAGCGCATCGATGTCTGCGGCAGAAACGGTGGTCCATTCGGGCCACTTCCACCATGGCGCACGACCGAATTTTTCTTTCAGAGCGATGAAACAAGCATATGGCTTGGCCCAGCGCTCCTGGGCAGCAAAGGCCTCCGCGAGCGGGCCGCAAAAATCCTGGCTCACGCTCCATGCGGCGCGAAGCGCGGCAAGCTTTGCGTGCAGGACGTCTTCGAAAGGAACGCGCAGATTTTCACCGTATTTCCGGTCCAAAGCTCGCGCCGCACGAGCAAGCTCTTTGGCTGTCTCGTCCTCAAGCGGCACCCCCAGGGATGCCATCGTGGTCGCAGTCTCGGACAAAGAGATATACACAGGATGCAGCGCAAAGGCGCTTAAAGCCGCATATGGAGAAGAGCCATCCCCAGTGTCATTGAGCGGCAAAAGCTGAATGAGGGAAAGCCCCCATTGTTGTGCCAGCTTGCCAAGATTCACCAGATCCGAAAACACTCCGCACGCGGCATTTTTATTCTTTTTCAGGGCAAGAAGAGGCACCGCGAGCCCCGCAAACTGATTCTTTTCGTGGATGAATTTCATGTCCGACTCTCCTGATTCCACAGGATGCGCAGCGCTTCTTTGAGAGAAGATACACTCAGCCAATGTGGGCCAGATTGGCTCGAGCCGGTCGCGGCTCCCACCTTTCCGGCGCGCGAGAGAGACAGCTCATCGCCGGGCAGTGCGGCCCTCGGTCCTATAATTCGCCCGAAGCCAAGCTGACGTGCCGCTTTCGCCCGCCGTTCCATCGAGCGGACAGGCCGAATTTCCCCTGCAAGCGAAAGCTCGCCCGCAATCGCCGAGCCCTCGGGCAGCGCCTGACCTGACCTCGCGGAATAGAGTGCGCAGGCGAGAGGAAGATCGACCGCCGGCTCCGTCAACCTCAAGCCTCCTGCCACATTCACATAGATTTCCTGGCTCGAAAAATCGAGCCTCGCCTGCTTTTCGAGCACCGCCGCGCTCCGCGACACCCGCCGAGGGTCCATCCGATCCGAA